>Ga0126376_10000029_pt1 | contig 58581 bp, 43 predicted proteins | sample PanSoiMetPlot_15_FD_92760 | JGI IMG/M metagenome (GOLD analysis project Ga0126376, IMG submission 92760) | Tropical forest soil microbial communities from Panama - MetaG Plot_15 | ecosystem: Environmental > Terrestrial > Soil > Tropical forest > Bulk soil | place: Panama | collected 2016-02-17 | reverse complement strand
TGTAAATGAACAGCGTCGCGGCGTGCTGGTCGCGATCTATCGTCACATTGGCAAGAACCTGAAGGTTGGCGTCGGCTACAACTTCACCGACTTCTCCGACGACCTGACCGACCTGAAGTACAATCACAAGGGCGTATTCGTCAATCTCATCGCGACCAAGTGAAGGGTTCCTGCTTACCGGTCACAGCCTGATGGCGATTGCATAATAGTTGCACAAATACTTCCAAACAGTGGCTCATTGCAGGAAAATGAGGCATCGCGTCCAAACGTAACTTTTTGATTCCGAACAACAGCGTGTGGAATCGGGAATTTGCTAAACCGTTGTACTGGCTAAAACCGGTACCGGGGGTTCGAATCCCCCCTCCCCGCCAGTTAATCCTAATCACACGCAAACAATCGGCTAAGTTGGTATCTTCAGTCTCAAAGTGCAATTGGGAAAATGAGAAAAGAAGAGTCAACGCAACCGGTTTATGACCAAGTGGATGCGATCTACCGGTCGGAGTCGCGACGTGTTTTTGCTACGTTGATCCGGTTGCTGGGCGATTTCGATCTTGCCGAGGAGGCGGTGCAAACGGCGTTTGCCGCGGCGTTGGAGCAGTGGCCACGGGAAGGATTGCCAACCAATCCACGCGCGTGGCTGGTTTCTACGGGGAGATTCAAAGCGATCGACGCGTTGCGGCGGAACGCGCGACTGAATTCGTCAATCATGGAATCGACGGGGCAGCTCGAAGCGAGCCCTAATCCGACACAAACGGATCAGCCGGAGATTGAAGATGACCGGCTGCGGCTGATCTTTACGTGCTGTCACCCGGCATTGCCACCGGATGCGCAAGTAGCATTGACGCTGCGAGAAGTTTGCGGGCTGACAACAGAAGAAATAGCGCGGGCGTTCCTGACGTCCGCACCTACCATTGCGCAGCGCATCGTGCGAGCCAAGGCGAAAATCCGCGACGCACGCATCCCCTATGAAGTGCCCGCCCGAGCTGAGCTGCCGAACCGGCTGGACGCAGTGTTGCGCGTGATCTACCTCGTGTTCAACGAGGGATACACGACTTCTTACGGAACAACCCTGATGCGGCATGACCTTTCGAGCGAGGCGATCCGGCTAGCGCGGCTATTTCTGGAACTGCTGCCCGATCCGGAGGCGGAGGGCTTACTTGCGTTGATGCTGCTGCATGAATCCCGGCGATCCGCGCGAACGACGCCCGATGGAGAAATGATCCTGCTCGAGGATCAGGACCGCTCGTTGTGGAATCGGGAGCTAATCGCAGAAGGTACTAAGCTTGTGCGGCATGCTTTTGCTTCTCGGCGTTTGGGACCTTACATGGTTCAGGCGGCGATCTCTGCGCTACACGCAGAGGCGCCCAGCGGCGCGACTACGGACTGGTCCGAGATTGTGGGCTTGTATGACCTACTGTTGAGGATCGACCCTTCCCCAGTGGTTGAGTTGAACCGGGCCGTAGCGATTGCCATGCGTGACGGTCCCGTGGCCGGACTGAGTCAGATAGACGGTCTTCTGGCGAAGGGGCAACTGGACGACTATCCGCTGGCGCACTCGGCCAAAGCGGAACTGTGCCGCAGGGCCGGCCAGATGAACCAAGCTAAGGCTTCTTTCGAGAAGGCCTTAGCACTCACCAGCCAGGAGCAACAGCGGCGGTTCCTCGAAAAGCGGCTGGCCGAAATAAAATGAAGTTTTGTTGCGAATGAAGTTTATTGAAGATCGCTGTCGAATTTATGCGGTTCCCGCGACTAACTAATCGTAAGGAAGAAGCTAAACCAAATGCCGAATCCGGAGGAAATCATGAAATATATCTGCTTTGGGTACCAAAATGAAAAAAAATGGGAACAGATGTCCGAAAGTGAGAGGAATGCATTGTTCGATGCATGTTTCGCCTACGACGACGAGCTGCGAGCCAAAGGGCACTGGTTGGGTGGGGAAGCCATAGAGGGTGCGAGCGCAGCTGTTAGCATACGCTTTAAAGACGGCAAAGTATCTGTTACCGACGGCCCCTTTATCGAGACGAAGGAGCAATTGGGCGGTGTAGGCATTATCGAAGCGAAGGACCTGAACGAGGCGATTGCCTTGTGGTCCAAGCACCCGGCCATGGTCTTCGACGCGTCGGGATTTGAGATTCGGCCGGTTGCCGACATGACGACACTAAGGGATGCGAGCAGGCAACGCCGAAAAGCCGCGGGCAAGAGCTGATAGTGACTTGCGTGGCGGGCCGAAGTTCACGGCCGCGTCGTCGCGGAGACACTGGACTCGACCGGCGAGGATCATGGCTTCGAGCTATTCCAAGGCTCCAATTCCCCGGAGCCGGTTGGCAACGGCTATGGAGCCTTGCCCTGTAAGATGTCCGTAGTCCGATTGTAGCGGCACATCCTTCGCAGCATACTCAAGGCAGCCGTTATGACTGCAAATCAACTTAAAATACGAAATGTATTTCACGCCCAGCTGCCGTTCGGCCAATCGCGACATATCTTCATCCAACTGCTGATAATAAGCGACACGATGGCTAGCCGGAAGGTCCGGGTCATGTTGCTGAATAGAGATTGCCAGGAGTCGCGGCAGGGCGGAATCGTACTGCACTACAGGTCCAAAGATTATGACGTTTGCGCCGTTTTCTTTGAGGAGCGTGACGGTACGTTGGATACGAGGGAGATCAGAACGGTCCCAACGGGCAGCAAGCAGAACCGCATCAACACGATGCGAAACCAAATAATCACGGATGACATAGTTCATCAGGTCTGAGCAACGCTGGTCCGCGCCAAGAGGTTGTTCCAAGGTAGGTTTGCAGCCCGAAGCTGTTGCCTGCATGAAGTTGGTTTCTTTGAACACGGACGAAAGCCCAAACCAGAGATGAGCGGCATGGCTGTCGCCGATGAGCAGTTCATTCCGTTTGGATGGATCGTCCTTCAAACACTCCGAGGGCACAAATTTCGCGTTTGGGTTGTGCGATGTGAGAAAACAACTACCGACACGATATTGTGCTTCCGTCGCCGCATCGTCGTTCTCCAAAAAGGAAGCCACTTTGACGGCCTCCGACGGGTACCGTGACGGAAATCCGCGAGTCGCGATTGCAACGACGCCAAACACGACCAATATTGCCGCTGCGCACGAAGCAATCTGAAAGAGACGGGCGCGTGGTACAAGCTCGCGGTTGTCCCGAAAAGGACGCTCCACGAATCGCCAGGAAAGTGTGGCGATCACGAACGCAATCGCTAGCACAATGAGCTTGGAACTTTTCGGAGAGAGCCCGCGAATCAGGAGTCCGGAAGTCTGCTGAAACACAATTAGTGGCCAGTGCCAAAGATAAAGGGAATAGGAGATCGAGCCGATAAATACGATTGGTCGCAAGGAGAGGGCTTTGGCCACCAGAGAGACTCCATCCCGGCCCGCCGCAATAATCAGGGCTCCACCAAAACAGGGCAAAGTCGCGGAGAGGCCGGGAAACGGAGTTGTCTTTTGATAGAAGACGGCCGAGGCAAAAATCAAGGTTAGACCAGCTAAAGTCGCTAGGTTGCGCGCCAGAGATGCGGAAAAACGGGGAAACAAATCAAGCGCGATCAGCGTCCCCAGAAGCAGTTCCCATGCACGAGTATGGGCCAAGTAAAACGTAGCTTCAGGACTGTGAAAGGCGCCCCACGCACTCAAGAGGAAGGAAAGCAAAGCCACGGCAAGCACCGCAATCCGCCGCCCAACTGGAGTGAAGCGACGCACCGCGAGGAGAAAGAGCGGAAGAAAGATGTAAAACTGCTCTTCGACGGCAAGCGACCATGTGTGCAAAAGCGGTTTCAAGGCAGCTGCACCTTCGAAATACCCGGACTGGTGATAGAAGAAGATATTTGCGGCAGAAAACGTTGCGGCCAGGAACGATCTTGCGAACTCCTTGAGTTCCAGAGGCAGGAACAGCTTGTATCCGAAAAGAGCGCAAACGGCCAGGGTTACAAATAGCGCCGGCATGATTCGGCGAACACGACGCTCGTAGAATTTCACAAGAGAAAACTTGCCGGCATCAATTTCACCGAGGATGATCGAGCCGATGAGGTATCCGGAAATAACGAAGAAAACGTCCACACCCACATAGCCGCCCCTTACTCGGGTTCCAAGGTGGTAGGCAAACACTAGCAACACGGCCACCGCGCGCATTCCGTCGATGTCGGCCCGATAACGCGAGGTAGAAGGAGTGAAGAAGGAGACTTTCACCTTATTTTTCTTTGTTTGATTCGAAATTAGTCCATGCGGAGAAATTGCTTTTCTCTATTCGCGGCTTGTGCCCTCCCATGGCAGAGTGCTGCAAGGCGGCAACCAAATCTGTGGCAACTTGAGCGCTCGTTTTTAGGCGCGTCAGATCGGGCCGCGGCAATTGGCCGTTTACGGCGATGCGCAGTTTCTTCACAAACTCAGTGGCATCCTCAGGATCGAATATGCATTCCGGTGGAAACAGTTCTTCCGCACACCCGGCATACTTGGAGCAGAGAACCGGCAATCCAGCTAACATTGCCTCGCTTGCGACCAACCCCCATGGATCTTCCAGTGTGGGAAAAATCAATACATCCGCAGAACGATAGACTCCGGGCATGGACTGCGGACTATGCGCGGGATGAAAGTGCACGTTGCTAAGGTCAAGTTGCTGGCTGAGCAGTTCAAGCGCTTGTCGGTCCCGCCCATTACCGACGAAGAGTAAGGAAAATGGTCTTTCCTTCTGCAAAACAGCGGCCGCCCGCAAGAAATGATCGACCCCTTTCCGGGCTATGAACTGCCCTACATAAAGCAATACGGGTTTTGGTTGAACGTGGTACTGCGCTTTGGCCGGGACCAAAAAGTAGTCTTCATTCGCCGCGTTTTGCAATTCAAGAATTTGTTGTCGTGGAATTCCAAGACTCTCAAGGTATCTCGTCGACGATTGTCCGTAGCTGATCCAATGCCGCACTCGGCGGGCAAGCAATCGCCGCAAAAAGCGTTTCAGACGGCTCGCCTTCTTGCGCTCGGTATGCAAACTTCCACCCCACCAAACCCACACTGGCCTCCCAAAAATCATGCCGTACAACGTCGCCAGCAACGTTCGAACGCCCATTTCACCGGTTACAACGACGTCAGGTGAAAAGCGAACCAGCTCCCAAAAATAGCCGGGATTCACGTGGAGATATTGTTCGTCGAATGCCTGCTTGCCCTGTTTTCGCGTTAGCGGGATTTGCCAGCCCCATGCTCGGGCGATTCTGGCTTTGGGAAGCATATTTTCAGTTCCAGCCCAAGAGTCCCGATTGCGTTCTTTGCCACCATGAAGGATTAGCAGGTCGAATGCCTCAGCGAGCGATGAGTACAGAGCAGTCCTAGCGGGCGAAATCATGTTGACCAATAGAGCTACTTTGATTTTGCGATTTGTTTCACTCATGAGCTCAATCGGTTGCTAGAGCAGCTAAAGCCCGTGGATCCATTTAGTGCGCCGAGGAAAAAACCAGAACCGGTTCTGGTCCGATCTCAATGTCGGCAGTTCGAACGGAGCTGTTCGTACTAGAAATCGTTTCTTGCTGATTCACATGCCACTCCGGTGGCAAATGAAAGGAACTCGCTCCTGCGGCGCTCCAGAGAATCCATTGCCGATGGCCGCCGCGTTCAAGCTCACAAATCCAACGTTGCTGCGCATCGCTTCTGCAAGTAAGCATGCGAGCTCCAGAAAGCCAATGAAATGCGACGCCATATGCTTTGCCCGCTGAAGTAAGCTTGCGGCTGTCGGTTTCTGTGGTCTCAAGCGAGACCCAACCGTGGTTGTCCCAGGCGTACCAATAGACACGCTGAACACCGGCTGCCCAATTGACTATGAATTCGCGGACAACATAGGCAGCTGCCAACTCAGCGGGAAATGGTTTTGGCAAAAACCAACCTGCTTCCGTATTCCAGATTGGCTTTTCTCCGGCGCCGCTCTGGGACATTGCTTGTCGAATGTCTGAAACCAAAGAGAAACTTGCTTCGGGTGGTTGCGGAGCCACATAGAGGTGAAAGCCAATCACGTCTACAAAGGCACCTCCTCCCTTAACGAGGAATTCCGCGAGCCATGCCACCCCACGGTCTTGGGTTGCGGAAGGCGACACAATGAGCGCATTTGGATCGATGCTGCGAATAATCCCGGACGCTTCGCGCGTCAGAGTGATCATTTCATCGACGCTTCCGGACCAGAATTGCTTCAGATTTGGCTCGTTCCAGATTTCATAAGCCTGTATACGCCCCTTGTAGCGTCGCACTACCGTGCCGACGTAGGCGCGCCAGTCGTCAATACTACGAGGTTCTGCTGCCCCTCCCGGCTGATAGGTTGATTTCTCCTGGGGACGCGCGGACGCCCAAGTGGGCGAAAGGCCCAGCGGTAAGAGCAGTCCAACGTGGTGTTCGGCCGCTATTGCGACGTATTTGTCGAGTGTTTCGAACCGCCATTTGCCTTTCGCGGGTTCCAAATTTGGCCATGCCACGTAGGCGTCCCACAATCTCCACTGGTTAATCGGAACATCGGGCCATGGTGTGCTTGACCCGAGGTGGTGAAAATGCATTCCGAAGAAATCGGCCGGGATTGAGCCCGATGGCGATGTAATCCCCAAGGGTATAGCAGACTGTAGCCATCCCGCGGACAGGACAACTGACAAAACTGAAGCAAGAATGCCTCTGTATCTCATTGCCAAGCTCGTCTGACTAAAAAGTTTTGCTCCGTGCGTCACGAGGGATTCCTTCTTTCCTGAATGTTGCGATAAGGCAAGAAACGATATCCCACTACGCCCGCCAGCGTTCCCACGCCTGCGCTCAGCATTTGTAAGGAGCGAAAGAGCTGCGCCCTTCCCAGGAAGGGCGATGCCAAAAATTCCAAAACGCCGCGCCCAATGTGAATGATCTCTTTGAAGATTCGAAGCACTGTGACACTCCGCTCTGGATGCAAGCTCCGCTCGCAGTGGGCCCAGCTGTTTCCGGCTTGGAATCCGCGTCGAAGCAACCAGAAGACATTTGCGCGCTGGGTCGAGACAGGTTCGTACACGACAGCTTCTCTGCAAAAGACCATTTGAAACCCCGCTTCTCGAACCCGGAGAAAGAAAAACGTGTCTTCGCCGCCAGTGAAATTGAACCGCTCGTCGAAGGCGGGGATTACCTGCAGAATCCTTGCACGGACTAGCACATTGTTGGTCGAGCACAGCCGCAAGGGATGCCCCGTTCCAAAAACGGGACGATGAAAAAACTTGCCGCTGCGAATCCAGCTCGGAACGTCCTCGGCAAATGCCGGAATAACTGATCCGGACACGACATCTGCCTGGTATTGGGATTGGGCCCAGAGCAACTCGTCAAGCCAGCAAGCTCGGGGTATTTCGTCGTCATCAATGAAAGCAAAAAAGTCCGCTTGATCGGCGCACTCGATCGCACGATTTCGCGCTCGCGCTATTCCGCGCTGAGGCTCGCAAACATAACGAATGGGCCAAGGAAAGCCCGGGATCTGACAGACTGGTTTCGCGCTTTGCGCTGCGTCATTGTCCACGACAATGACCCGAACATCAGGCTTGGGCACCCGGTCGAACTTGAGTTGCGCCAATGCATACAGAAGATTTTGCAAGAGCTGCGGACGCCGAAATGTGGCGACACACACAGCGACGCACAGCCGTCCGACGGACTGCTCTCTCTCAGGTATGTTTTGCATAATCCTGCAAGGGCGTGGAATATTCGCGTTCCACGGAGTATTCGGATAACTCCCCGGTTGAGACTTCGCCGCTCATCACACCGTGCACAATGGGATTGGTTGAGATTACTGTCGCGATGAACAAAGACCATTCGAAACAGTTTTGCCAAATGATGGTACATTCAGCAAAGTTATGGAGCACAAAGAACACGAGAAACGCTAGCGGCCACAAATCCTCTTTGACAATTCGCGTTTCGGCCAAATGAACCCCGCGAATTAGTCCTCTCCACAGGAAAATGAGAAAAAGCCCGCAGCCCACGATTCCGAGGTTCAACAAAATTTCCAGATATCCGTTGTGAGAATAAGTCGGAGACCAACCCACATATTTTTCGACTTGGTAAGACTCAATCGACGCGCCTCCCCAAAAGCCGGAGAAGCCATAACCCAACAAGGGGCGGCCTAAAATCATCGATCCGACTGAATGCCACAGGTCTGTGCGCCCGGTCAGGTCTTTTGAGCGCCCCAACACCTCCGTGAAAGCTCTGGTATCAATTCCTAACAGAGCGACGCATACGACAATGCCTGCCAGAAAAAGCAGAATTGCGGGCAGCGGAATCCGGTAGCGCCGATGGAATTTTTCGAACAGCCACAAAATCAAAATCGTCACTGTAACGGTCACAATCGATGTAACGGAGCGGGAGACAATCAACAAACCGGAGAGCAGACCCATCGATACGAACTTGGTCAGCCGCGCGAAGGTGCCTTCATCAAACGCATACCATTCCACCAGAAGTCCGAGTGCCATTGCGGCCCCAAATAGATTCTTATGGGGAAAAATGCCTCTAGCCGATCCCGTCCCGTAATTTGTCGCCATGGCGTGGCTCGGGGCAACGATGAACAGTGCCAGGCAAGCTACCGCAGCTAACCGAAACACTATGCGTGCGAGGCGCAATTGCTCTGCGAAAGTCAACCGAGCGGCAAGAAGGACTCCGAAGAGACTCGTTCCCAGCAGGCTGATGGAACGCCTGAATACCAGGTCCGGCGTCTCTGCCCACAGAGTTGAAATGCATGCGACCAATAGCAGCCCGGTCAGCGCCGGGAAATGAAGCAGCAACCAGGCTGTCCAACGAAACTGGACGATACAGATAAGAACGACGGTTCCATACAAGAAAGAGAGAATGATTTGCGTCCGTGTGTCACCCTCTAGCGTGGGATCTGAATTTCCGCTGAAGACACGCCAGAGCGCTCCCGTCAGTACAAAACCGACAAACACGTAAAACAGAATTTCTTTTAGTCGCCCAAATAGCATTTTCTACTCGACTAAGGCAGAGCTGTCAGAAAAATTGGTTTCGAAGGGCTGAGAAGAGTTGGTGCGTGTGCTTTCTCTCTCACGGCTGGCCGCCGGTGCATCACTTTTTGTCCGAGATAGGAACCACACGGCCAAAGAGACCCCGCCCAGCAGAGTGGCATCACATGCAATGCTCGACCATGCCGCTCCTTTCCACGAGTACGCAGGTATCACCCACAGATTGAGAAGAACGTTCAGCAGTGCAACCCCTGCCTGGATTCCGGTTCGCACGCCCTGATAGCCGGAACTGGTTAGCGTGTCCGAAAAGAAGTAATGCAGGGCTTTCAATACAGGCAAAATCGCCAACCAGCGAAGAGCGGCGGCGGTGGCAGCATATTCGCTCCCGAGGATGACGGGCACGAGACCTGCCGCGGCAAGAAGCAATACGAATACCGAACCCGAATAAACAAGAGCGCGCCTCATCAGTGGTTTGGCGTATGCGAGACTGCTCGAGATTCCGCGAGCGCCGGCGCGAAAGAAGCTCGGATAGGCTGACCATAATGCAGCCGAAACAGGAACAAAGCTTACGTCGATCAGCCGATATGCCGCGCCGTAGATTCCCGCGGCAGCCAATGTGTCAAGCCGCGAAAGCATAGTCTTGTCGATATCGTTGTAGATCGTTTGCGACGTTTGACCCGCGGAGAAATAGAACCCTTCGCGTAGTTCCGACTGAATGTACTTCCAGGCGAACTTGGCCGAACCAATCAAAGCACGCACCAACGTTAACGAAACAACTGTGACCGCTGTGGTGCAGCCAAAGTAGATGTAGCCCCATTGGAGAGCCGATGGGTGCGGATGAATTGCAATGAGAATCACTGCTCCGGCCAGGCGGCCCGCACTCATCAAGACGTTGATGGTTGCGGTCCATTTCAATCGCTCAAATGCCTGAAATGCCTGGCTGGCTTGCGTGATCAGGTTCAGGCCAATGACATCAGAAACGGCTACCATTGCTACTAACATCAGGGGAATTTCAGTCGGCAAAACGAACTGCGAAAGAGCGAGCACCAAAAAGATTAGGAGAAATCCGAAGGTCAGGGTGAATGCAAGCGCCCGGCCCCAATAGACGGGAAATAGAGAATGGTCGCGGGCGACGTTTTTTACAAGAAGATTGCCGCTTCCAAGTGTTCCGAAGGGATAAACGATTCCAACCAATGCGACCACTCCTACAAACGCTCCGTAATTTCTCACGCCCAGAGACTTGGCGATTTCTATGAAGTACAGGGCTTGAATCACCAGTCGCAATCCCTGCCCAAGAATCATCCATAACGAGTTGCGCGCTAAGTTTGTGCGAAGAAAATGCATAACCTCAGAAGCAAACCGATCAACCAAACAGCAATTCGCGCTGCGGCGACTTACCTTTGGTTGCGAACTTGAAAATGCCGAATCGCTGTAGAAGTAGCAACGAGAGATAGGTTGGGTTCAGCAAGAGATATCGCCGCCAAAGACGCGCGGGCTCCGACCTCAGCCGGAAGAGCCATTCGAGCCCAGCGTCTTGCATCCACCGCGGTGCTTGCGGAATCGTGCCGGCTATGAAAGGGAACGCCGCTCCGACGGCCAGGACGGGCATATCCAGCAATCCGCTGAATTCGTAAACAAACACCTCCTGGCGCGGACATCCTAACCCGATGAACGTGATGGCCGCCCCGGATACTCGGATTTTCTCCACCAGATTCTCTCTTTCGGCAGATGACAGTCGTCGGAACTTGGAAGGTTCTGCACCCGCAATTTTCAGCCCGGGAAAACTGGAAACCAATTTCGACGCCATCAAACGCAAGACGCCTGAAGTACTGCCATAAAAGAATACCGGTAGCCCTTCAGCTGAGGCACGCTCGCAAATGCGGAGAGTCAGGTTCGGCCCGTAGACGCGCTGTCGCAGCGCAACATCGTATAGCCAATTCAACGCCCATCGCACGGGTTGTCCATCCGGCACGAGCATATCGAACTGATTAAGACGATATCTCTGTTCGCGATCGAGGACGCCGGTCATTAGTCCGTGTACGGCAAGCGCCGAAACACCGAACGGCCGTTTATCTCGAGCGGCCTGAAGGATGGCTTCCTCAGCGCCCTCGTAATCTACGGCGCTGATCAACACGCCGAGCACATTTCTCTTTCCAACATTGCGCATTTTATTTCTCGAACGTTTGAAGTATTTCTAATGGGAATATGGCAAACGCCAAGCCAGGCTCAGTTCATCGCGGCGTGCGCGATTGCTTTCTCGTAAATTTGTAGAAGCAACTTGTAGTTGGTTTCTGCCGTGTAGCGTCGTTCGAACTCTTGACGCGCAGCGCGCCCCATCTCAGAAAGCTCTTTTGAATGACTCCATGCCCATTCGATCCGTTCGGCAAAGTCATTTTCGTCGCCCGGGCGGAAGTGCAGACCGGTCCGCGTCGGTTCAACAATTTCTGCCAGGCCCCCAAAGCCCGAGCAGATTACCGGCGTGCCGCAAGCAAAAGACTCGACAATAGTCATCGGAAAGCCCTCGTAACAGAGGCTGGGCATGACGAGTGCTGCGGCATTTCGAAGCGCCGCAAGAATTGTTTTCCTATTCTGCCATCCGGCAAACGTGACGCTCGTCAAGTTCCTTGATGACGCCTCCGCTTCAAGTTCTGCTCGCAAGGGACCATCGCCAAAAACTATCAATGGAATTGGCGAGCTAAGCTTTTCCCAAGCTTTCAGCAAGACATCCACGCCTTTTTCCGCGGAAAGTCTCCCGACGTAAAGCATGTAATCGCCGGCTGATATGCGTTCTCCGGGATCTAAATCGAGAAAGTTAGGCTTCACGTGAATCGCGGCTGCAGGCAAGCCGCCCTGTATGAACTTGTCGCGGGCAAAGTTGGTGAGTGCGACGTAGCCGTCCACAAGTTCATTCCAAGTTCGATTCGCCCGGTGGGTCTGCAACATCATCGCTACGGCCGCCGTCATCCAGTGAGAATTCCGGTAGCAACCATGCAGCACGCCTCGCCACAATCCGTGTTCGAGACACTCTTCGCAGACGGTCCCGTTTCGTGAAAGTGTCCAGCCCGGGCAAAGCAGCCGGTAGTTGTGCAGTGTGTGCACGCAGGGCACTCCGGCGTTACGGCATGATTCGAAAATCGAGGGAGAAATCATCAGAAACGTGTTGTGAACATGAACTATGTCTGGTCTTTCGTTTCGCAGGAGCTCGGAGAACTGCTGCTTGCTTTGTTCCGAGCGAATCATGTCTCGCAGCAGAAGAATGCGCTTGGGGCCGGTCATTGCCTCGATTTCATCGTTGCTGCGTGAGTAGCGAATGACGGTGTGTCCGTTCTCTTCAAGCAAAACGGATTCGGCGGCGACGACAACGTCCTCCCCTCCTCGCTGCTTGTAGCTATTGTGAGCGATGACAATCTTCATACTCAAAACTCAGCGCAACTTAAGTTAAGCCGCCCCCGAACCTTTCACTACCGCCGGGATAGTCATTGCCAGGATTTTCAGATCAAGCCAAAGTGACCACTGGTCTAAGTATTGAAGGTCGAGTTCCATCCACCGTTCAAATCCGATTGCACTTCGACCTTGCACTTGCCATAGACAAGTTATTCCAGGCCGCACACTGAAGCGGCGGCGCTGCCAGTCCTCGCTGAAGCCCTCAAAATCCCGCACCGGCAAGGGTCGAGGACCTACCAAGCTCATTTCGCCTCTTAGCACGTTAAAAAGCTGCGGCAGTTCGTCAACGCTGGTACGTCTGAGCCATTTTCCAAGCCGATTGACTCTGGGGTCGTTTTTGATCTTGAAGACGGGACCAGAAACTTCGTTATGTCCTTCAAGGTCCGAGATTAGGGACTCCGCACCCAGGATCATTGTGCGAAATTTCCAGATTCGAAAACGGCGCTTGTTGACACCAATACGCTCTTGGCGAAAGAAGACCGGACCTCGCGAAGTAAGCTTTATCAGAATGGCTGTGACGATCAATACTGGCATCAGAAGCACTACCAGCGCGCTCGAACCCAAGATGTCCAGCAGCCGCTTGAGAATTAGTGCCCAACCATCAGGATTTACAGTCGATCGCGCAAAGTAAGGGTCCGAATCAAACTCGGCCAACGGAACGCGGGTTCGACTTACTCCGAAGATGTCAGCGTCGTAGCGCACGGTGATTCCATGCTGCGCGCAGAGCCTGGCTATGGCGCTGGCTTGAGCATGAAAGGACCGCAACGGAAGGTAGATTGCCACTTCATCGACAATGTTGTTTCTCAGAAACTCCGCAAGACCGGATGGATTTGCAACCAGTTTGAATCCAGAATTTATGAAATTTGCCAGCCCGGACCAGCGCTCGTCTACGAAGCCAAGAATCCGATAACCCCATTCTGGTTTGGCCCGCAATCGGTTCGCAAACTCCACAGCCCGCGAATTCGTTCCCAAAATCAGCGTATTGCGAAGGTTGTGTCCGTGCCGTCGCATTCCCCGAAGCGAATGGCGCAGCAAAGCGCGACTCGCAAGTAGGGCAAGGGAATTGATGGACCAGAACAGAAGCAAAAATGGCACGGTGATCATGCGAATTTTGAAACTGACGCCAATGATCAGCAGCGAAACAGTGGCAAAAGCTGTCGCTTTCAATTCCTCGGTCATTATTTCTCTCGACGTGGAGAGGCGTTTTGATTCGTAGAGACCGCAAAGCGAATAGATAAGGTGCCATCCGAGCAAGACGACTCCGAACACGAGAAAATTCGCCAGTTTGATCCGCATTGACAAGAAACCTGAAAACGATTGTGTCTTGCCGGCCAGAACTAGCAGGTAGGAAGCGAGTCCATACGCTAGCGTCGCCAGCACTAGGTCGCCCAACTTTAGAGACAACAGCAGAATTTTGCGGTGAATCACGTTCATAGCTGCCTTGCAATTGTTCTCTTGGACTTGATCGAGAGAAGCGTCGAACTCAGTTTGAGCTGGCGCCAATTCCGGAATTTGGTCCACTCAATTCGAAGATTGGCTCTACGTCGTATCCCGAAATCGTGACGGAAATTGACCGCTGGATTGTTTCTATAGAAACAATCAGACTCTGATCGCCCTTGAAGGATTGCAGTATCCCCTCCAAGCCATCCAGCGCGCCGCCACGGATTCTTACCCGCTGACCGGCATTTAGGAACTCGTGCGTCGCAACCGGCATTCGGTTCTCCAGAATCTGCTGAATTGCATGAATCTCGTCTTCCGGAATTGGCGTACCGGCTCCTCGATTGCCGACCAGTCCAACCACTCCCTTTGTGCGCAACAGTGCAATTTTGGCTGGCGATCCATTTGCCAGCCGGACAAACACATATCCAGCAAAGAGTGGCGCTTCAATAATCCGCTGGCGATCGCTCCACCGTCTGCGACTTGAAATCATCGGAAGAAAGCAGCAGATGTCTTTTGCTTTGAGCTCACTTGAGACCTTTTTCTCATGCCGAGGCATTGTATGCACGGCGTACCAGGGAGGGTCGTCGCCGGGTCTGTCGAAATCTTTCTTCTCAATATCAGCAATCATTGCTATCCCTTCGGATTTGCAAATCTCGGATTAGCCGGCGAGTGCTCGAGCGTACGTGTTTTCACAAATGAACAAGGCTCCGCCATTCTGAGTCACAATTGCTTTCTCAGATCCGACAACGCGCGTGTGTTCGGGCTAGACCAGTGCGTCCCGTAGCTTACAGACGGCGATAGAGCACGTCTGGAATGGGAAACGTCCTTTTGTTCAGGACCGCACCTAAAATGTTTACGTGCGTCGCCCGCAATCTCTCCGCTATCCGGCTTGAGGAATCGCGCCTCGTTGAATTTGCCTCAAGGACTAGCACTAACCCATCGGAAAATTGCCCGAGCGCCACGCCTTCGGAATACTCGTTGAGCGCCGGCGCGTCTATCAGTACGTAGTTGAATTCTTTTCTTAAGTCTTCGATTCGTTGCTTCGCACAATCCGAGTGCAAAAGCCCCACACTTTGATCGATTCCGGATCCGCACGAAATGAGCCAAAGATTTTCGCCTCGAACAACTCTCCCAAAGTCGCGGATCGGTTCGGACGTGCGCAATGCATTTGCCAGCCCGTATTGATTCCTGACAGCAAATGCGCTTGGCAAAGAAGGTCTGTGAAAGTTCGCGTCAACGATGCATACCGAACCGGGAACACTTTCTGCCAGGATATGCGCCGCCTGTAGGCATACTCGGCTGCAGCCGCTCCCGGAATCTACAGAAGCAAAAACGACCACTCGGCCTTCGACGCTGGTTCCACGCAAAAGAAAAACGCTTTGCACCAGTCGCAGGGTCTCTTCGCGTGCGGCGCGGCTCAAATCTGCCGGGCGCAAGGATGCCAGGTGCGCTCTATCCTTTGCCCGTACGCGCCCCTTGCCTCGCGTGGGGACGCCAAACGGCATCTCAATCCTCTCAGGCAAACCATCGGGAAGGTCGAGGCCGGCTTGTTGCAGCAATTCGAAGTTTCTGCTCATTACTTGCTCCCAAAGCTAGTTTTACTGCCGCGGCTGAAGCGGCTCTTCCATGGCGCATCCAACGGCAGGCGAATGGCCTCACCGGCTTCCACCTGCGTCGAATTGCGCAACCGCGGATTGAGACGCTGGATTTCGTAGATTGCTTTGCCGTCACACACACCAAAATTGTTCGCGCACAGCTCGTACAAACTTTCTCGTCGTGAAACTCTAAGCAACTTTACGCGCACCTGTTCGGGTTCCGGGGTCGGGCGTCCTCTTTGGCCTCGCTGCTGTTTAGTGCTTGCGGCCACGCGTAGTGGTTCACTCTGAATAACTTTAGCGTCACTCTCTGGCTTTGGTTCCGGCTTTGGTTCTAACTCTGGCTCTGATTTTGGTTCTGGCTGTGTTTCTGTTTGCAGTTCGGGCTGCGCTTCTGCCGGAGTCGCTGATGGGGCCGCAATCTCAACTTGCGGTACCGGCGGCGCCGGCGTACGCAACGATACGTTGGCTGAATTCGCCGAAATTGCATATTGCCTTGCAACTACTCCGCCGACGCAAAGCACGGCGGCGAACGAGATAAGTCCAAGAGAAAAGCCCAACCCTTTGCCGGGAGTAGGCGCCGTCCTCGGAGGAGCCCACATTGCCGACATACTGCTTGCAGGGCGTTGCCACGCATTTGAGCTGGCACTTGGCACATCCATGGTTGATACTTCACTACTGCTTTCCAGATTGAGGTCGCGGTACACTTCATCGACCACTCCTGGATCAATCGTGGGTTTCTTCAACGCATACCCAAGCGACATCGAATTGAAGCAAAGATTGTTAATGTTTCGAGGGATGCCGCCGGAATATTGGGCTATTCGGTCGCAGGCCTCCGTTGTAAAAATGGGGCGCGTTCCGCGATAGCCGGCCACCCGAAGCCGGTGTTCAATGTATTTTTTCGTCTCTTCGGCATTTAGTGGTCGCAGCACAGCCATAATCGAAATGCGCTGCCGGAGTTGGTCGATTGCCGGCGAAAAGAGCATTTCAGCGAGTTGTGGCTGGCCGGAAAGAACGATGTGAATCAATTTTTCCCGATTGGTTTCGAAATTGGACAGCATCCGCAATACTTCCAGAACGGGCTCGCGAAAATTCTGTGCCTCGTCCACGACAACCACGATGCGTTTTCCCTTTTTTGACTCGTCCAGGATCAACTGGTTCAGTTTTTCCTGCATCTCCTCGAAACTTGATTCATCAATTGGGACCCCGAGTTCACTCAGCAGATTCCGCATCAAACCTTCGGGGCTTGGCTGGAATTGAAAAAGGAAAACAGTCCTCACGGAATCCCCACATCGTTGTAGCAGCTCGAACAACAAAGTGGTTTTTCCCATCCCCGGCGGCGCAATCAGAGCGCTGAAGCCGCGGTTTTCCATCATCCCGTAAACAATGCTTGAGATTGCTTCGCGGTGGGTTGGAGTCAAAAAAAGAAACCGCGGGTTCGGCGTAACCCCGAAGGGTTGCTCAGTCAGTTTGTAGTATTCGAGAAACAAAGTTCAGGCCGCCTGTCTCGGCAAAGATGCCAGTACGGGAATTTGCAGCGTCTCGCTTACTTCCGAAGGGGTACGGAAAGAAGGATCGACTCTTTCTACAATAAACCCTGTCGCGATCGCTGCCAGAATCGCCAGCACCAGCCCGCCAATGCCCGCCAATAACGGGTTGATTGCCGGCAGCGCTGGCGGTCTTGCTTCAACTGCGATCGCAACATCCGCGATGTTCCGTGCATCCAGCGCATCGGCAGCACGTTCCTGTTCTCGTTTGTTCAAATAGAGCAGATAGTTGGCTTCGCTGGCTTTTGCTTCCCGAACTAGCGCTCCTTGTTTCAGCGCTTGCGCGTCCAGCGTCACTAGCTGATGCTGCATGCGGTCAATGCTCGTCTTCGTGGCAGCGGCAGTTGCTTTCTGGGAGGCTAGATCCGCTTTTGTTTTTGCATAATCTTGACGAAGATATTCTGAAGTCGGATTCTGGTCGGTAGTTTCATTTACGTAATTGAAAGATTTTGCTTTCTCGATTGCTTTTTGCGTAGTAGCGATCTCTTCGTCGGTCTGAACCACCAGTGGATACGTGGGCTCATATTTTGTAAGCAACTCGCGGCGTTTGACCTGAGCCGCCAGCAGGCTGGCTTCCAACTGCTGCAACAAGGTCATCGCTGAATTGGAGATATGCTGTGTTGTGATTCTGTCCGGCGTAGTCGCCAGTTGCCTGTTGATGTCCGCCAGGCGATTCTCATCTGCCGCAATTGCCTGTCGCGTCGTGTTGAAGGAAGCTATCGCAATCGAAAGCTGTTGCGCCAAATCCGTCTTCAGCACGTCGGGTGCAGCTACGCCCTGTTCTTGGCTGAATTGCGCCAGCTGATTCTCGACGCTGGCGAGTTCTTTTCCATATTTTTCCGTTTGCTCTGTGAAGAATTTGGAGGCGCCTGGAGGCCGTTGAATCTGCAATCGTTTCTGCAGATAAAGCTTCCCTAGATTTTGAAGCGCGCACGCGGGCGTTTCAGGACTTCCCACCATGCCGTATCGCACTTCAATGACATCCGAAACCTTCGCTGCTTCCACCTTTAAGCCCTTCTCCAAAGAAAGGGCAGCTTTCTCGAATTTCGCCTCTTTTCGGCGTTCGGGATCCCTCGGGTAGAACCATTCTGAAGGGGAAAAGCCGCTGCTGTTCGCAAGCCCGCAAGTTGCAACAACTGACCGCAACATGTCCTGGCCCTTCAGAATGGCCATCTCAGAACTGATTTGATCGGGCGAGACGCCGTGGCTGGTATTCATAATGGCGCCCGTTTGCCCCGCAGAGATAGAAGGGTCGGTGCGGTGTTGCTGCACGACGATCTGCATGCTTGCGACGTAGTAGTGCGCCACGACGGTCGAAATCAGATAAATGGAAATGCCAAGTACGCTCGCGAAAACAAAGAACACAATACCCTTATGCCGAAACAGCGGCGTCAGCAGATCACGTGTCGTCCACGTCGGCAGAACTTCGTACAGTCTGGACTTCAAACTCCCGGTCCCGTTCATTTGCAGCATCCTTTTTATTTATTTCCAGCTCTCAATAGCTGAGCGGCGACGTGTTTATGGGCACACCCACGCCGTAGGGAATGTATTTGCGGACTTTTGTGATCGTCTTCTCCGGAACGAAAATCATGTCGCCGGGTCGGATCTGAACATCCTCTTGAACATTCTTTCCGTGCAGGAAATCTTTCAGTTTGAGTTCTCTTGCCTGCACCCAGCCGTCCGCGGAACGGTGATAGAGATAAACTTGGGTCTTTGCCGTCGGCAGAAACCCGCCTGCTACGGCTATCGCTTGTGACGCGGTTAGGTCATATCGCAGATCGTATTGCCCGGGTTTCGTCACTTGTCCGGTGACGATGAAATAAGCCTTCTGGAAATCCCTCAAGTCCACATCGATGATGGGCTCGTGAAGAACCTTTGCATAAGCCTTCTTGATCGCTTCGCTGGTTTCTGGGACGGTCATTCCCAAAATGCAGATGCTTCCCGCACCTTGAAGCGTTATGTAGCCGTCTGGCTGCACGGTAACTGTTTGATTGAACTCTGGCGAAAGGGGAAACGAGAGATTCAATACGTCGCTGCGATTTATCCGATACCTCGGATACCGCTGCGTCAACTGGGGCCGGTCGGCATCTGTAGCAGAGCTATCCGCGGCCGCATTGCGAGTCACAACCTGATTTGAACTCTGATTCTTAGTAGGTGTCTGTCCGTAAGCGATACACGCGGTCAGACCAACGAGCAGAACTGCCAAACCAGTTCTGCGAAGCTGCGTTGTGGCCACTGTGACTCTCCCGGGGCTGGGCCAAAACGCGGCTGGTAGGTCATGAGGAGAAATACATCATACAATCGTATTTTAAGCACAGAACGAAATGGCATGCAATGCGAAATTTCCCTTACTCGCGATCAATTATTTGCCTAGACAAATTGCCGTACGCTGCATTGCAAATGACTCAGAAAATCTTAGTCTCTTACGCTCGCTTGTGTACCCCTTTCTTGAAGTTATCCAGCACGTGGTCGCACGTCCGCATCGTAAATGCAACAATCGGCATCGTTGTGGTCTTGTCGGTCGGGCTCGGAAAAACGCTTGCGTCGCAAATGTAGAGATTCGCAACATCATGCGCTTGCGCCCATTTGTTTGTCACCGAAGTCTTCGGATCGCTCCCGAACCGGCAAACTCCCGTTTCATGCAAGCTTGTCCCGGGACGGTTCGGCTCATCATCCATTCCCCACAACTCCGCTCCCATCGCCTTGAACAAATCAATCATCACCTGCTTCGCGTGCTCCCACATCAGTAGCTCGTTCTGTCCCCACTGAAAGTGAAATCGCAGTTGCGAAATTCCAAAAGTGTCTTTTTTCTCCGGATCGATGTCCACATAATTTTCCGCGCTCGGCAGCGAAGGCGCTTGAATCAACGCGCCCACCGGCGTCGGATAATATCGTTTAATATTTCTTTTGAACTCCGAACCAAACCCTTCCAATTGGCTGTAGTGACCGGGAAACTCTCCGCATCCGCCGCCCATGTACACGGAATATCCGCGAATGAATTTTTCCTCTTTCGGGTTCTTCAGGTTCTGCCAACGCGGCATCCACGCGACCGTCGAATCGGCAATATTGTCCGGCGTTGCCGGCTGCCCCAACAATTGGGGCAAGTAACCGTACCCCGGGCATCCATAGAGGTGATCGCAGAGATTCTTTCCAAGTTGGCCGCTCGAATTCGCAATTCCCGTCGGCCAATGGCGCGACTTCGAATTCAGCATGATGTGCGCCGTTTCCACGCACGATGCTGCAAGTACAACCACCTTCGCGTTCACCTGCACTTCCCGCTTTGTCCCGCGGTCCACATACGCGACACCCGTGGCCATCCCGCTTTCATCCACAAGCACGCTTCGCACCAGCGCGTTCGTCAACAGCGTTAAATTCTTCGTCGCTTCTGCATCCGGAATTGTGAACCACGTGGGAGAAAAAAACGCACCCACGTCGCAGCCCCTGCTGCAATTCCCGCAGTAATGGCAAGCCGGATGTCCATTGTGCGCCTTCGTGAGTTGAGCGCACCGGTCCGGCAAATATGGCACCCCGATTTTTTCCGCACCTTTTTGAATGATGTAGTCAATGCACCGCCACGGCATCGGCGGCAAATATTCTCCGTCCGGATTGCTCGGCCGGTTCTGCACCGTGCTCGCCACACCCATGTAGCGCTCCGCTTTCGAAAACCAAGGCGCAATCTCCGCATAATCCACCGGCCAGTTTTGGCCAAATCCATCTAGATCCGCGGCCTTGAAATCAATATCTCCATACCGCGCGGACGAGCGTCCCCAGAAATTCGCTTTGCCTCCCGTCGCTTTGCACCTCTTCCAATACCAGTCTGTTCCCGCCGCGTTCGAATACGCCACGTCGTGTTCGAACAAATCTCGCCCTTCGCTGTATTCGGATTCTTCTACGCTATACGGTTCCTGATGCGCGTTCCCCGCAAATCTCATCGGATTTCCGTATCCTCGGTACTTCAAATCGTATACTTGCCGGTGCAGCTTGTAGTCTTTCGAAGGGTCCGTCCGTGGCCCGGAATTGATCGCACACACTGAAAGTCCCGCTTCGCACAAAAGTTTCATCGCCGTACCGCCGCCGGCCCCCGTTCCCACCACAATCACGTCAAATGTTTTCGCTGGCATGAAATTTTTCCTTCTTAGGCTGCGCCGCTCGGAGCTGCAACTTTCGTTGCGCCCGGCGCCTGCAGATGCACATGTTCCGGGTCGTTAGGATGCGGGCAGCCCGGCATGGATGGCCACACGACACGCAGTCCTGGATAGCCGAGACTCTCGAGTCCAAATCTCGTCGTGTAATAACCGACGACTGTGTAATCGCGCATCATTTGAAAAAATTGCCGCCCGCTCTCCGTCGTCGGCTTGAACTTGGCTTTATACGCAAGTTCCTCGAGCAGACTCTTCTGCTGCTCGCCCGTGCATTCCATGAATTCCTTTCCGAATTCTGATTTGCTTCTCGCATTCATCCAGTCGAGCCCGGAACGAAACCGATTTTGTGCTTCGTTTCCCAGCTCAATCGCATCCTGCGTGCTGCGCACATCGCGTCTCGCGCTTACGGGAACCCGGTTCGCGACCATGAAGTCAATAAATTCGGCCACGCCAGCCTCCTTCGCCCCAGGCGTGTCGTCTGCTGGAATGATCATTTCGGCCAAATGTTCGACCATTTGGAATTGATGAGGAGTGAAGAATAAAGGTTTGTAAGGCGCAGCCGAAGCGTGCGCCACAGCAAGAACAGCTTCATGTACATGATTCTGCGAGCATGCAAACGCCCATTTGTTGAAACCGGGAAAAGTCCCGGCAATGGACGCGATCCCAATGTAACGAAGAATCTCTCTTCGTTCGATTCCTTGTCCGCCCATGAAAACTCCTCATCCGGCAATCTGGGGGAATATCATTTGCGAGGAGTCTTGCACCACCCCAAACGAAGTGTCAAACCAAAAACAATCGCCGCGAACTCTCGCGGGATGTCCCGCATTTCCGTGCAACCGTTTTTCTTCTCGGCTACTCCAATCACTGTCTGATCTTCGCTGGGGTGCGTGTTGGTTCCTGGGCACCCAGTGTTGGATTGACGGCGGCCCGAACCTGAACGCGTTGTACAGGTTAAAATTGTATAAAGACTGAATTGTTAGGAAGTATGCTTCTCACACCAGAGAAAACAGGAAGGCCCAAAACCAACCATCGTGTTTTCCAAAAACAAAAACTCCTGTAAGAGCATCGGGAATCCATCCGTGGGAACTCTCAATTTCACTCGGTGGATCAGCCTTGGTTTGCTCATTCTGTTTTGCACATTTCCCACGCTAGCGCAATCGCAACAACCGCAAGAAAATGAACAAGGCGCCGCTCCACAAACACCCGGAACAATCGCTGGAACAATCATCGATCAAACCGGAACGTTCGTTTCGGGCGCGAACGTGAAGCTCGCGCAGCCGAGTCGTTCCGACCAGGAAGACGAGACTGGTGACGACGGACAATTTTCTTTCGCGAACGTCGCTCCAGGCGATTTCCAGATCACAATTTCCTTGCAAGGTTTTGCTACTAAATCTGTTTCGGGAACTCTGCGTTCCGGTGAAAGCTACCAAGTTCCGCAAATCACCCTTTCGCTCGCAACGGAAACCACAGAAGTTCACGTCAGCGTTTCTCCCGTCGAGATTGCGGAAGAACAAATCAAGGAGCAGGAAAAACAGCGCGTCTTCGGAATCATTCCGAATTTTTACGTCACATACGAGACCGATCCCGCTCCCCTCAACACCAAACAGAAGATGAAGCTCGCATGGCGTTCGAACCTCGATCCTCTGACGATTGCCGGTGTCGGTTTCGTCGCGGGAATCGAGCAGGCGCAGGATGCATTCAGCGGGTACGGGCAGGGGGCGTCCGGATATGGCAAACGCTTCGGCGCGTCCTATGCGGACGTTGCCATCAGCACATTTCTTGGCAGTGCGGTTTTGCCCGCCGTGTTCAAACAAGATCCGCGCTATTTCTATCAGGGAACAGGGAGCGGGCGGTCGCGGCTATGGCACGCGGTCAAGAGCTCTTTCATGTGCAGAGGCGACAACAAACGCTGGACGCTGAACTATTCGAATATCGGCGGCGCTCTGGCTACGGGAGGGATCTCGAATCTTTACTATCCCAAGACCGATCGCGGAGTTGCGCTCACGTTTGAGACTGCATTCATCCGCATCGGCGAGAGTGCAGGCGCAAACATTTTTCAGGAATTTGTCATTCGGAAGCTTACGCCCGGCCTATCTCACCGTTCTGCACAAATGACAAATTAGTTCCTCGCTGGAATGGAGGGACGAATTTTCTCGGCCGGTACGACGCCTTGCCCCTCGAGAATGGAATAAAATTTGTTGGCTTCGAGATTTTGGAGTTGTTCGATTTTTCCTGAGGGCCAGCGAATCTCCACAGTTTCGATTTTTGCCGCCGTGTTCAATCCGAAGTGAACGCGCAAATCGTTTTGGGAAAGATAGCTTCCGCCGCTGTGAATTTCCTCCGTTTGCGTCATGCCTCCCGCGACGATTTTTACGCGTGCGCCGATCGCCAGCCGATTGCTCTTCGTGCCTTGCAGCTCAAAACTCACCCAATGCTTTCCCGGGATGCCGTTATTTTTCAAAATCATCGGCTCGCCCGCCAAGTCTTCCACTACGACATCCACGTTTCCGGAATTAAAAAGATCGCCGACGGCCAAGCCGCGCGAAACGCGGGGAATCCGCAAAGCGGGACCTGCCTGATCGCTTGCGTCGCAAAACGTGCCGTCTTTCTGATTGAGCTGCAAAATTTTTGGTTCTTTGTATCGAGCTCCGGAAGGCAGTGTGTCCACCTGCGGATAGACGTGCCCGCCGACGACGATGAGATCGAGCCAGCCGTCATTAACCGCGTCAAAAAAGGCAGTTCCCCATTTCACGTAGGGCAACGAAGGCAACGCTACTCCAGCCTTATAAGAAACATCGGAAAAATTCCAGTCGCCATCGTTGCGATAAAGATTGCTGTATTCGTCGGAAAAATTCGTCACGAAAAGCGATGGCCGTCCTGTGTGCAGATAGTCTCCGATGGCAATGCCCATGGACGCCTGTTCGGATCCATCTTCACTAACGGCCGTGCCGGACTCGAGACCAATTTCGTGAAATTTTCCGTTGCCCAGATTCTTGTAGAGAAATTTTGGGGTGGAATCGTTGGCAACATAGATGTCCTGACGGCCGGTGTCATTGAAGTCCGAGAAAATCACCGACATACCGTAGTAGCCATTGGGATCGCTGACGCCTGCCTGTTTTGAAACGTCCGTGAATGTTCCATCGCCGTTGTTGTGGAACAGGGCGTCGCCAGCGCCTTTTAATCCACGCGGCCCGCACTGCACGTCAATACCGCGGTACTTGCAATTGGGTGCAGAACCGAAACCCGGCAAATCGTCGAGATGAAAGTCCACGTAGTTGGTAACCATCAAGTCGAGGAAGCCGTCGCCATCGTAATCGCCGAACGCAGCACCAGTCGACCAACGACCGTCTGCGACTCCCGCCTGTTTTGTGACGTCAGTGAAGCTGCCGTCACCGTTGTTGCGAAAAAGTTTGTTGCCGCCAAGGCAGGTTAAGTAAATGTCCGGCCAGCCGTCGTTGTTGTAGTCGCCAACGGCCCCACCCATGGCAAAGCAAGGCGTCGCAAGGCCGGCCTTTTCCGTGACGTCGGTAAAGGTTCCGTCGTGATTGTTGTGATAAAGGGCGCCACGCGCGGTTTGCCCCTTGATGGCCATGGCGACCGTGGGAGCGTTTGTGAAATAGATATCGGGATAGCCGTCGCGGTCATAGTCGATGAGAAGAACGCCGCCGCTCATGGACTCGACGACGTATTTGCTGTCGCTCGAGGAGACGTGACTGAAATGAATGCCCGCTTTCGCGGTGACATCCGTAAACTGCGGCACTTCGCGGCCGCTGCATTTTATGGTTTTTGCGCCTGGAGGTGGTGGCAGCGGTTGGGGATGAGACTCTTGCGCGAGGGAAATCTGAGCGGAAAGGAAGATCAGGACGAGCGTGCGAAAAAATCGCGCGAAAGGCTCTGCCGACAGCGGGTGAAGAGTCAAACCGTCGCCCCGTTGACGAGAGGTGAGTCTGGTTGGAAATCCTTTGGCGAGGACAAAAGATAAGCACAAGGAGTTGTGGGATCGCTCGATTGGCTTCATTGCGGAGTTGGAGAAGGCCGAGGGATACTCGCCTGACGATTGCGCGCTTTCAGCTCTTTGTACAGTTCCAACTCGCGGTCTGCGTCTTCGATTCGTTCTTCTTTGCGGTAAGCCGCCTGCAACTGATAATGAACGTAATCGCTTTGCGGCATGGCTTTCGCGGCAAGCTCAAGATGAGCGATGGCGTCGTTCACATTTCCACTGTCGAGCAGAAGTTTGCCGAGCTGATATTGGGCGTTGCCATTTTCCGGATGAGCCTGAACAACGGACCGGAATAAACCACCGGCCTGTTCGCGCTGCCCTTGCTCCAGATAGACGAGACCGAGACCATTAAGCGTGTCCGGATCTCCCGGCGTGAGCTGCAATTGGGCGTTAAACTGAGCAATGGCTTCCGGCAAGTGGCGCCAGCGCAAATACGCGAGGCCAGCCGAATAATGTACACGCGGCTGAGCCGGATCGGCAGCGAGAACGCGCTCGAAAACGCTCGTCGCGCGAGAATAATCCTCCAGATCAACCCACAGTTTGCCTACAAGCAGCAGCGCGTCAGGGGGCAAGGAAAGCTTTTCGACTTCCCGCAAGATTTTTGAAGCAGGCTGGAAATCGCCCAAGCGCGTCAACGAGGCGGCCCATGCATAGCCAAGAATGGGATCATGCGAGGCGCGATCGCCGAGCGGAGAAATCGTCGCGACGGCATTCGCGTAATCATCGGAAGAAAAATAGGAAGCGCCCAGAAGACCGCGAACCGCGGCATCCGATTGATCAGCGGCCAACGCCTTGGACAAAGCTTGAATCGCCACGGGAAAGTCACCAGCGCGAAAGGCGGAGAGGCCAATGTTTTTTTGGAGCCCGGAAATGGAAGTGTCCCATTGCCCTGCTTCCTGATAGTGACCGAGAGCCGCACGGAATTGACTACCTATTGCTTCCGCCGTCGCCAAATCGTTGAAACTCAATCCAAGAACGGCGCGGAGGCGAGTTTCTTCCGATTCGATTGCTTTTTTCTGTTCGGGCGAAACATTGAGCTGAGCAATGGCTGAGGGATCGGGCCGCTCAAAGGGACTCGCACCCACCGGGGTTAATGCCGCAGATTCCACACTCTTATCCGGTTGCAAAGGGACCACCCCTCCCATCGTGCCACCACCCCCCAGAATGACACCGGAAATCGCCTGCTGTGTAGACTCCATGGATTTTTTTTGCAAGTCTCGGGCCTTTGTGAGGAATTGCTCGCTTTCTTCGGCGCGGCCTGAAGTCGCTAGAATTCTTCCCAGGCTGACGTACGCCCGGCGAATCTGGAAGTTTGAGCGGCCGACATCGTCGCCAGTAAACACGACTGCTTTGCGCAAATATTCTTCAGCGTGTTTCATGTCCTCTTGCGCATAGGCATTCAGGCCGAGATAGAGCCAAGGCTCCGGAACGTTCGGGGAAACTTCGGCGGACACTTTAAGGTAACGATCAGAGACGGCGTAATCGCGATCTCCGGAAGCCAGGAAGCCGAACATATAGTTCGCCAGGTAGTCCCGCGGATAGAACTGAATCTCTTTGAGGAGCTCGGCGCGAATTTCCGGAGTTGGTTTCCATTCGTTGACGGCGAGATGGGCAAGGCCGAGGAAGTAATGAGCGTGGGGGGTGCGAGTGTCGAGAGAAACTGCGGTTTCAAATTCGCGAATCGCGAAAGGCATATCGTTTGCGTCGCGATAGGCCCTGCCAAAGAGAACATGAAGGGAGCCGCTGTTTCCCGCCAGCTTCACCATTTGTGCGAAAACTTCCGTGGCGTGTTTTTTGTCCTCTGCGTTCGGACTTGCAAGGCAGGCGATGCCGAGCTGGTAGAGACCTTCCACGCTAGGAGCGGTTTCCACGGCTCGAGAGAGGTCGGCAAGGCCGGCGTGGATGTCTTTTTGATCGAGCAGCGTGCGGCCCCGCACGGTGAGCGCGCGCGTATCGTTCGGGGAGGCATTTAGAACTCGCGTTGCGTCGGCAATGGCGTCGGCGGGACGATGCGCGCCGACTTCCGCGATGGCCAGGTCCACTCGCGTTCCCGGATCTTCGGAAAAATCCAGGGAACGGCGAAAAATCTCAACAGCTTGAGAATAGCTGCCTTGCAGAAGGCGTATGCGGCCAAGTTGTTTCAGCGCGGCGGAAATGGCTTGCTTGTAGGCCTGGGCAGCGGCATAAACATTCCCTGAATCGCGGGCTGCGCGAGCTGCAGCCAGGAGCTTGGTTAGTTCATCGCCGTTTTCTTTTGATTCCTTTGTGGGCGCAAGCTGGTTTTTCCTGGGAGATGAAGTTGCAAGCTGCGTCTTACGCGGAGGGGAAGTTTGAGCGGAGATAACTTTTTCCGCGAAAAAAAAAGCGAGCAGAAAACAAAGGGCAGTCCGGAAAGAAGTAAAAAGGCGCATTACGTTAGTAGGGCCGCCGGATTTGAGACCAGACATCGCGATCAGCGATGGAAGAAGTTCAAAAAAAACCGGCGGAGCTTAGTATAGCAAGCCCCGCCGGTGGGGTGAATGAACGCTTCAGAAAGCGCGCGTCAGAAAGTGATCTTCAGTCCGTACTGGATTTCACGGCTTTGATGGCCCGCAATCAAACCAAAGGTTTGACCAAAGGCGCCAGCACCGCCGCCGGAAACGACTACGTTGTTCGTGGGCGAGCAAGCCGCGCCGCACGACAAGCCCGTCGTGTCGTAACCGGTCTGGAGGCCGCCGGTGCTGAAGTTGGCATGGTTGAAGAGGTTGAAGAAGTCCATGCTGAACTTCACGCGGAAGCGCTCTTTGAAGTACCAGTTCTTGACCATTTGTACGTCGAAGATCCTGGAATTGGGGCCGTAGCAAACACCGCGGGCAGCCATCTTGGGGTCTGTAGTGCCAAGATGATAGCCGACCAGAGTGAACGCTGCAGGATTCAAGATCTGGCTGCCGCTCACACCGGAATTGCAATTGACGCCGGTAACGAGCGGGCGGTTGTTGTTGTTGAACCCGGTCCCGATAAGGGAGTTCAAGTTAAAACCCGGCGCATTCGCGACCGCAGTCGCTCCGCTTGCGAACACGCTGAGCGACGCTCCGGTTTCCACGGTGATGATGCTGTTGACTTCCCACCCGCCGATTGTGTTCTGGGCAACTGCGCCGTGATTGGCGAACTTGGGCAGGAAGTAGACTTCATTGGCCACGAAGATGTGCGGCCGGTTGATGTTCGTATTGCTTTTGTCGAGGGCGCCGTTGCTCAGGTCTGTCGTGGCTTCCTGATTGACGCCGCCGGAAGAGTTATCCAGCTCGACGTTGCCGATGGAATGAGAATAAGTGTACGCAGCCTGGAACTGAGAGTTGTTGCTGGTCCTCGTGCGGAACAACATCTGCAACGAGTGATAGCTTGCCTTTCCGTTCCTGGCGAAAGCGTTGATCTGCCCGAAGTTTGTCGCGCCACGGAAGGAATTCAAAGTAGCCGTGTCGTTTGCAAAGGCAGACTGCAGGTAATTGGCAGGTGCAACACCGTTGGCCTGCTCCATGGACGTGAGGTGAATGCCGGAGTTGCCGACATAACCGACCTCCAGTGCAGTGTTCCGCCAGAGTTCGCGTTCGACGGACAGGTTCCATTGCCAGCTATTGGGTACCACAGCGCGCGGGTCTTTCGCCGCGCTGGGGGAGACCGCGAGGCTGCTAGTCAACGGAGGAGCAGAGGCCAGCGGACGGTTGACGGTGGCGTTGATGACAAAAGGCGCGTTGCCGGAGAGCCGTTCGTCTATGCCGACTGCTTCACGCTGGAAGAACTGGCCAACGCCAACGCGAATGGCTGTCTTGCCGTCACCTTTAACGTCCCACGCGACACCGATGCGAGGTGCAATGGCGTGATTGTTGTTGTTGACCAAGGCAGAGTTGACCCCCGGTGTTCCATCAGAGAGGAACAGGAGGCCATTCAGCGCCGCAGCGGCGTCCTGGCAAGGAGTTGTGCCGGGAACGATGATCACTCCGTTGCAGGCGTCGTTTGGATGAGCGGCCGCTTCGGAAGCACTCCAAGCGGCGAGGCTCCATCCGGACTGTTTGTTCCCTTCGGCGTAAGGTTCACGGTAGAAGGACCAGCGGAAGCCAAGTTCAAGAGTTAGGTTGCGGCGCAGCTTCCAGGTATCCGCGGCATACCATTCGAAATCATGCCAATGAACCCTGGCTATGGCATCAATACTGTTTTCCGATACGCTGAACGTTTGCGGCGCTGCTGCGGTACCGGGGATGAGTATGTTCGCAAGCGGATTTCCGGTGCGAATCCCATGACAATTCGGCGTAGCGGCGGCGTTCACGCAAACTCCGCCATCGAAAGGAGTAATCACGGGGCGGTCCGTGCCACCGTTGTTGCTTTCGATTTTGGCGTTGGTGCCGTAGAAAGCGCCGACTTTAAAGATGTGGTTGCCATGGACCTTGGAAAGGTTGTCCTGGATTGTGTAAAGGTCTTCATGGTTCCCGTAAGGGGCGATGTTCCAAATGGTTTGTGAGGAGCCATAAGGAGTGAGGCCGCCCCAGCCGCCCCAACCAACCTCAGGAAGCGCGCCCTGGTCTTTGGTGGTTCCCCATACGTTGGGAAGAGCCGACTCAAGTTGAGAAACGATCTGTTTATTGTCGCCGTTCAGGGTAGTGATGATAGCGTTCCATCCCCAACCGAAGTGAACGTCGTTGATGAGCGTGTCCGTTAGCTGGGAACGCAAGCCGGCCATAACACTGCGGGAAGGCTGCGACCAGTCCGAGGTGACGTTGGTGAAGAAAGAGTCGCCCCAGAAGGCGCCACCGTTTGGTGCGGGATTGTCCCACCAATCCTTCGTGTAGCGGAAGGTGATGCGATTCTTCTTATTGACATCGTAATCGCCGCGGACGTTCACTTCCTTCCAATTCTGCTTGTTGGGTTCGCTGGCAGCCCAGTTGTTGCCATTGGCGTCGACTGGACGGTTGGGATCGGGATAGAAATTGGCTAGCAGGTTACCAGCAGTGTCCACACTAGCGAGCTTTTGCGGTCCTGCGAGTTCGGAGGCGGCAAGCCCCGTAAAATTAGGAGCTGGCGCACCGCAACTTACGCCCTGGCTGAAATCTCCATTTTTTTCTGCGGCGGTCGGAACGCAAGCTGCGAAAGACTGACCGCGGATTTCATAGTTCCATTCCTGGTTGAACCAGAAGAAGAGCTTGTCCTTAACTATGGGACCAGCGACGTGGTAGCCGAAGTCATTCCGGCGGAGTTTGCCTTTGCCGGTGGCATTGTGATTGTCAAACCAGGTAGGAGCATCAAGCTTGTCGTTGCGGCCGGAGTAAAAGACGCCTCCGTGCCAAGTGTTCTCACCGGAGCGTGTATTAATGCTGATAATGGCGCCGGAAGCTTGGCCGTATTCCGCGCCGTAAGAGTTGCGGAGCATTTTGAACTCAGCAATGGAATCCACGGCGGGATAAACCAGAATCGTGCGGTTCGAACCGACGTCGTTGTTGTTCACGCCGTCGACCAAGAACAAGTTGTTGGTATAGGGATTTCCGTTAACAGCGAAGTCGCTGCCACCGCCGAGGCCCTTATCTTTGCCGTTGAAGGTCTGGGCAGTGGAAACGCCCGGCGAAAGAGTGACGAGCTGCATGAAGTTCTCGCCATTCAGTGGGAGTTCACGGAGTTGCTGCCCTTCGATAACTTCGCCGACCGCAGCGGAAGTCGTCTGGACCTGAACGTCGGTCGCTTCGACGGTGACGGTTTCCGAAGCAGCGCCCATAGCCAACTGAGCGTTGACTTCGGTCACGCTGGAAGTGTGCACTTCCACGTTCTTTGCGACGTATTCCTTAAAATTGCCTGCCTTGATACGGACTTCGTACTTCCCGACGGGAAGATTCGGCACAGAAAACGCGCCGAGATCTGAAGTCTTGGCTTCGTACGAAGCGCCCGTGCCCGGGCTGGTGACAGTGACGGTAACACCTGCAACCGCGGCCCCCGAAGGATCGGTGACCGTGCCCTGGATGCTGCCGTTATAATTCTGCGCGAGAAGCGCAGAGGGACCGATGATGACCCCCATAACAAAAAGCGCGAGCGCCGCAAACAAGATATTGCGAAACGCAACGAACGCCTTAGTGCGTTGATTCAATTTCATGCGCAACCCCTTCGAAACAATTTGTGAATTCAGGAAACCAGCACCCCAAAGTGCTTCCCCGACTTGGAAGAACAGCAAGGACCAGCGAAAGCTGTAACGTTACCTACCCCGACGCACCACAGAGTTCGCCTAATTGGAAAGCATTAGGCGACAGGATGGAAGCGATGTCAAGGGGAAAATTAACGATATTCTATTGAGAATAAGCGCCAATCCCGGGACAGAGCTCCAACCAAATCCTGCCCTCAACTAGTGCAATTCGAGGATAGGAACGTGCACCCCAGGCTTTCCTGTAACGCATAAAGAAAACCGCCTTCATGCGCCGGTCAATGCTATATATCACTGACTGGTCAATGCTATATATCACTGGCGAAGTGCTTGTCAAGCCTAAAATGAAAGAAAAAAGAAGGGGCGGCCCGGTCAAGCCAAATTTTTCACCTCGATCATATTCACAGGGCATTCGTGACTCGCCTAAATTGACATTGCATACATGGAGATTCACACTGGCACGTCTCACCGGGCTCATGATCGCTGACGCAAAATCGCGCCGCTTGTTAACGAAGCCACTTGCAATTCTTTTTCTAACTCTATGTTTGGCAGGCACGATCCAGGGTCAACTATCTACAAACGACCATCTGGCCGAGCCGGGATTCTGGCCCACGAAACGCTGGAAATCAGGGACAGAGTACGCAGGAGAAGCCGCGTGCGCGCAATGCCATCAGAAGATTGCGGCGAAGCAATCGAAAACGTCCATGCGTTTAACGGCGGCGGCAGCAGAAAATTCAACGGCGTCGGAAAAGGGAAAGCAACTAACGTTTCAAACAGGAGCCATTCACTACCAAATCGAATCGAAGGAAAACAAAATCGCGTATACGGTGGCGGATGGCCAGAGGACGCTAGGCGCAAACCTACTTTGGGCGTTTGGAACCGCGCGAGTGGGGCAGTCCTTTCTCTTCAAAAAAGAAGACGGCAATTTCTATGAAGCGCGCGTCACTTATTTTCACACGCTGGAGAATCTTCATTTTACGCCCACACGCAAGCTCACTTCGCCGAAAACATTGGAAGAAGCGATGGCCAGACGTGTCGACGCGCTTGAAATCGAGCGTTGTTTTGCGTGTCACACAACGCCAGTGAAGGATGGCGAGAAGTTCAACGAGAAGGAAGTTGTCCCCGGCGTTCGTTGCGAAGCTTGCCACGGGCCCGGCGAAAGGCATGTCGAAGAGATGCAGGCGGCGCGCCTTGCGGGAGTGAACTTGCCTGCGAAGCACATTTTCAATTCCGCGAAGCTAAGTCCTGCCGATTCGGTTGACTTCTGTGGCGCGTGTCACTCCACCTGGTGGGACATCAAATTGACGGGAACTGTCGGTGTAGCAAATGTTCGCGCGAATCCGTACCGCCTGCAGAGCAGCAAGTGCTGGGGGAACGGAGATCGGCGAATCATCTGCATCGCTTGTCACGACCCGCACATCGAAGTGGCTAAGGATGCGTCTTCGTATGATCACAATTGTCTCAGCTGCCACGTCAGTTCCGCTGCGGCAAAACCAACTGCGGACCATCCGGGGACAGGATGCCCAGTAGGCACGAAGGCATGTTCTTCGTGCCACATGCCCAAGGTGTACGACCCGGAAATGCACTACAACTTTACGGACCACAAGATTCGCATTGCGAAAGAGGGCGAACCATATAAGGACTAGCGTTTCGCGTTGATTGACTAATGCGGAGAATTGCTCTCGGACTGAGGCCGTGAGATTCCCGAATTTGAATGGTCACTGCCCGCCGCACCGTATGCCTGACTTCCCAGGCGGCCGCGCTGCTTTTCAGCTAGTGCGTTCAACTGTTGAAACGTCTCACGCTCCTGAGTCGCTTTTTCATTTTGTTTTGTTTTGGCGTATGCGCGTGCGAGCTGAAAATGCACATCCGGACTGCCAGGCAGGAGTCTTGCGGCGGCCACAAGTTCTGTGATTGCGTCTTGTGGTTTGTCGAGCTCGAGATAACATCTGCCCAGATAGTAGTGCGGTTCGGGTGACTGCGGCGCAAGTGTCAGGGCGCGCTGGGCAAAAGGAAGCGCATTTTCGGGCTGTTTCAATTTTAGGTCTATGGAGGCAAGGCTCAGATAGGGCAGGTCACTGCCGGGCGAAATTCGCGTCTCCTCGACGAGTTGCTTTTGCGCTTCCGGGAATTGGGAGAGTGAACTTAGAGCGGTTCCGTACGCATAGTGAAGAAAATGCGTTGCCGGATGTTCTGCAATCAGTGATTTGAGTTTGGGGAATGCCAGGTCGTATTTGCTTTCGTAAAGCAGGCTGGAGATTTCGCCAGCTCGTTCTACAAGGGCGTGATCCTGTGCCGGGATTTCCTGGGGCAAGTGGGGGAGGCGTAACAAGGCCATACCCAGCGCAAACCTTATCTCTTGCCGAAGCGTCGCAGCGTCCTTATCCGAATCCGAGACCAGAAAAGAAGTTGCGCGTTCGAATTCGCCGTCGCGAATCAAAAGAAGCGCGAGATGATAGCGGGCATCGCGAACGGAATCGACGCTGCCACCCCAGCCCAAGTCTTGCCCCTTTTGTAGATGGATTCTGGCGTTGTCATATTGTTTCAGTTCGAATTCAGAAAGCCCCAGCATGGCCCAGGCCGTTCCGGAACCCGGCTGCGCTTTGACAACAGCTGTCAGATGGCGAACCGCATCACTGTATTTGTGAAGCGCAAAATCTTGCAGAGCAAGACCCCAGGGATCGCCAGCCGTCAAATCGGTTGCGGATGGACTGCCGCTGTCAGAATAGTAAGCGGCCACTTCTGCGTTAATTCGCTGAAGAGCGCTGGCGTCGCGAGGGATGATTTCAGGGGAAGTTTTTGCAAGTTCGCTATTCGGTGAGAGTTCGGCTTCCTTTCGAAAGGCGACTGTTGCTTCTTGTTCGCGAGAGTCCTCAGCCAAATACTGGCCATAAGCATAGTGGAGGTATGGGGCGTTCGGATGTTTGGCTAGCAGCGCCGGAAACACATCGGCGAAATTCTCCGTGGCGGTTGCAAAACTCTGCGCAGCCAAATGGCCGGCTTCCTGAATGATCGCTTCTTTGGAGGGAGCGACTTCTTCTGGCACCAAGGGGATGCGCAGCATCGCGAGACCCAATGCAAATTGCGCTTGAGTGGGGATTTCCGCCTTAGAAAAGTCAGAGGCAATGAGACGAGCACCCCCCGTGAATGCGCCGTTCCGAATTTGCAACAAAGCCAGGTGGAAATGCGCGACGCGGTCCAAATCCAGATCGCCGGACGGTCCAAGTGCCTTTCCTTTCTGAAGATGTTGCCGCGCGTTTTCGTAGTCTTTTTGTGCGAATTCGCAAAGACCAAGAAAAGTCCAGGCGTCACTGAGATTGGGGGCAAGCACGACTGCTTTTTGAAAAAAGGCAATTGCGTCCGCAAAGCGATTGGCGTCGTAGGACATGGTCCCGAGGTACCACCAGCCTTCGGTCCAATCGGGACGCAACTGCACGGCGCGACGGTAGTATTCGATGGCTTTTTGCAGGTGGCCCGCTTCGCGGGCGGCAGTCGCCGATTTGGATAGTGTTTCGAAGCTAAAACCTTGCGATTCGGATACAACACCCTGCAGATAGGTCCGGGCAGAAGCTTGGCCGGCCACTACTAAAAGGAAAAACATGCCGGATGCAAAAGCAGTGCGAGCAAAGACATATCCGACGGATGAAGAAAAGCCGGCGTGAGAAGAGGGCCTCACAAAAAAATAGTAGCACGAGAGTTTGCCGCGGAATGGCGACGGTTTTGGCGCGAATTCGGCTGATGCAAAGGAATGTGAAAGCGCTGTGTTATTCTCGTGCGCATGGCGCGCCATCCCGCGGATTTTTTTGAACAAAAGAACCGATGGCCCCGCCGAAGGTTCCTGCAATTGATGCAGCGAATTGCTTCCGGTTGTTGCCTCGGCAGAATTCCCCTGATCGGTTCTTTTCCGCCATCCGCATCGCCCACCTTCGAAGAGATTCCTGCTTCAAAAAGCGGAATCGCATGGGTGCACTCGGCCGGAAAATCCGCGGAAAAACATCTTCCGGAAACCAGCGGCGCCGGCTGCGCCTTTCTGGACTACGACAACGACGGCTGGATGGACATCTACCTCGTTAACAGCGGCAAATGCAGCTTTTTCACGCCTACCAAGCCGCTTCGGAACGCACTCTACCGAAACAACCATGACGGAACGTTCACCGACGTAACGGAAAAGGCGGGAGTCGCGGCTGGCGGCTACGGCATGGGCGTCGCGGTCGGAGACTTTGACGGAGACGGTTTCGCCGATCTCTATGTCACGCAATTCGGGCGGAATATTCTTTACCGGAACAACGGCGATGGCACGTTTACCGATGTGACGGAAAAAGCCGGAGTCGCAGCTCCCGGCTGGAGCTCGAGCGCAGTTTGGTTTGACTACGACAATGACGGGCGGCTCGATCTATTCGTTTGCCAGTTTGCCGAGTTCGATGCGGCTCTTGGTTGCGGTGTCGATAGGGACAGAACGCATCATTACTGTATTCCACGGATTTTCAAGCCGCGGCCCAGCTGGCTATTTCATAACAACGGCGACGGCACATTTACCGACGTGAGTAAAGAGAGCGGCATTTCAGCACATCTCGGAAAAGCCTGGGGAGTCGTTGCCACGGATGTGAACAACGATGGCTGGATGGATCTCTTCGTTTCGAACGATACGGTATCCAATTTTCTTTACATGAATCGCGAAGGAAGGTTCGAGGAAAGCGCGCTGCAAGCGGAAGTTGGGTATAGCGCGGAAGGGCGGGCACGCTCGGGGATGGGAGTGGATTCGGCCGATTTCAATGATGACGGCTGGATGGACCTATTCGTTGCCAACATTGATCAAGAAATATTTGCGCTCTATCAGAACATCCGGGACGGAACGTTCGAGGATATGGCCATGCCGTTAGGCATCGGCATGGACACGCGTTGGATGAGCGGTTGGGGTTTGAAGCTTTTCGACTACGACAACGATGGAAACATGGATTTGATCCTGGCTAACGGCTTCCCTGACGATCTTGTGGAGCAATATTCGCATCAGGTCACCTACAAAGAGCCGCTGCTGCTGTTTCACAAAGAAGGCGAAGCGTTTCGCAACGTCAGCAAAAGCAGCGGTCCCATATTCTCCCGGTTTTTTCCCGCAAGGGGATTGGCCGTGGGCGATTTTGACAACGACGGTGGATTGGATGTTTTGATTTCCAACAATGATGAGGCGCCGTTGTTGTTGCGAAATAATGCCGGACGCAAAAATCATTGGCTCGGCCTAAAACTGATTGGAAAAAAGGCAAACCCGGATGCGGTCGGCGCCCTCATCACATATCAAGCAGGAGCCTTGAAGCGCTTGCGCCTGAAAACAGGCGGAGGAAGTTATCTTTCCTCCCATGATCCAAGAATGGTTCTCGGACTCGGAAAACAAACAAAGCTGGATTGGTTGGAGATAAAGTGGCCGCAACCCAGCGGACAGGTGGAAAAATTCACTGATTTGCCCATAAATCGATACATTTCTATCCAAGAGGGCCATGGAATCTGGAAGTAGTCGTTTCTAAAGAAGCGGAAATAGCAATAAAACGTCGCGTTGTTTAGGGAACGGCCGCACATAAGTTCCGTCCAAAACTAAGGTCGCAGCAAATTGGGAAATTTGGGCATTGAAGCAAAATGTGATATTTGAATGAATCATTCGGACGGTGTCGTTTCTGAAGGACGACTGCATGACTTCAACCCATAACCGGAAATCGTCGCCGCGAGTCACGCTCAAGACGATTGCTGAGCGGCTGGGGCTAACTCCAGGAACAGTTTCCGCAGCGCTGAACAATTCCGCGGCGGCGCGATCCATCCCCGAACATACAAAACAACGGATTCTGGAAGCGGCCCGGGAAATGAATTACCGGCCGAATTTTTTTGCGCGAACATTGCGACTAAAACGCACTTTTACGATCGGAGTCATTGCAGAAGAGATCGGGGACGATTACGGCTCGCAGGTGATCAGCGGGATCGAGCAGTACCTGCAGCAGAACAACTACTTTTTCTTCACGGTGGCACACCGGCACGATCCGAAGCTGCTTGCGAGCTACTCGCAACTTTTGTTGTCGCGAGGCGTGGAGGGTTTCATAACTGTCGACACGTCCGTGACGGAAGCACCTTCCATTCCGACAGCCGCTGTTGCAGGGCATCAGTCTGTGCCGGGCGTGACGAACATTATTTTGGATCACAAGAAAGCAGCGCGACTGGCGCTTGGGCATTTGAAAGAATTGGGCCACGAACGAATCGCATTTTTGAAAGGGCAACCGTTCAGTTCAGACTCGGCAACACGGTGGGCGGCGATTTGCGAGGCTGCACAGGAATTCGGCATTCAAGTGCGTCCTGAATTGACTGTGCAAATTGAGGGAACAGATTCGACGCCAAATCTGGGTTATCCCGTGGGCAAGGAACTGCTTGCGAGAAAGCAGCCGTTCACGGCACTTTTTGCGTACAACGATATTTCCGCAATCGGTTCGATTTGGGCGTTTAAGGAGGCGGGCCTTCGGATTCCTGAGGACGTTTCCATAATTGGATTCGATGACATTCCGGGCGCCGCATTCGCCAACCCGGCTTTGTCCACGGTGCGACAGCCGCTGATTCGAATGGGGCAGATTGCGGCGCAAACGGTTGTGGATCAGATCGAAGGGCGCGGAGAATATGTATCGGAAATCGCGATCGAACCGGAGTTTGTCCCGCGGGATTCTTCCGCCGCGGCTCCTTCACGACAATTGCAGTCCGTAAACTGATAGAACCCTTGGCGCTCCTGGTTCAGATTGGAGGAACTTCCTTGCTGAATTTGCTGAAGCGCTACTTAACTCTTGGTCCCGCAATCGTATGCCTTCTGGCCGTTGCGTCAAGCGTATTACTTGCAGCCGATGATGAGCCAGCTCGAATCTTTTTCAATGCAAAGGTTTTTACAGGCGACCCACAGCACCCTTATGCCTCTGCAGTGGCAATTCAAGGCGCGAAAATCATTGCGGTTGGAAATCTTTCCGAAGTTGCGCGAGCCGTACCGACAAACGCCGAGCGCACGGATTTGCGAGGCAAGTCTCTTTTTCCCGGGTTCATTGACGCGCACAGTCACTCGATTGACGGCGGCATCAGCCTGATTTCCGCGGATGCAAGCGAAAAGATCACGAAGCTGGACCAACTCCCCGCTTTTGTGGCGGAAGCGAAAAAATCCGGCCGTGGAATGGCCGGAGAGGTTCTGCAGATTTTTGGCCTGCCGCTTGAATTCTGGTCGCACCCGGATCAACTAAACGCCTTTTTCAGCGCGGGTGAGTATGCAAAACAGCCAGTCCTTCTTCTCGGTATGGACGGTCACACAGGTTGGGCAAACCGCGCGCTGCTGGAACGCGCAGGCATCAACGGCGAAGCACTCAAGAAAATGACGGACGACCAGCGCAGCTATTACGGCGTCGGAAAGGATTTTGAGCCGACGGGATTTCTAGTGGATGCAGGAATGAAGAAAGTTCTGATTCTGATTCCGAAGCTGACGGACGAACATTTGCTCGCCGCTGGCCGAGCCGCGCTCAAGTACAACTACAGCCTGGGAATTACTGCATGGCTTGACCCGCTTGCGGCGGATAACGTTTTGAAAAGCTACAAAATGCTGGCCGACCACGGAGAGCTTGTCTCTCATGTGGATGCGTTCCCTCAAGTGTTCGCGAAAGATCCGGCGGCGGAACTTGCCTCAGTGAAAAGGACGCGCGAAACGTATAAGAACGTTCCGAACCTGCACATCACAGGAATAAAGCTCTTTGCAGACGGTGTTGCAGAATACCCCTCGCAAACAGCTAATCTCACCAAGCCGTACAAGAACACCGGACGCAATGGCGAGCTACTCTTTGATCCCAAGAAATTCGCGGAACTTTGCATCGCGGCGGACAAGATGGGCTTGATCATTCACGTTCATGCGCTCGGCGATGGCGCGGTGAAAGCGGCGCTCGACGGAATAGCCGCAGCGCGCAAAGCAAACGGAAATTCGGGCTTGCCGCACACGCTTACACACGAGCAGTTCGTGGATCCGCCGGATTTTGCAAGATTGCGCGACCTCGGCGTGATCAGCGCGCTGCAGCTTTACTGGGCGGATGCCGGATCGGACACAATCGACATTTTGAAGCCGTATCTTGAACCGGAAGTTTATGAGTGGCAGTATCCCGCGCGGTCGATTCTCGACAACGGCGGCATTATCGCCGGTGCGAGCGACTGGCCCGTCTCCACCGCGAATGTTTTCTATGCGATCTATCAGGCTGAAACGCGCAAAGGCAAGGAAGGCGTACTTGACTCTTCGCAAGCCATGCCGCGCGAGGCGATGTTTTACGCATATACGCGAAACGCGGCGAGGGCGATGAACATGGAAAAAGAACTGGGAACGATTGAGCCTGGCAAGCGCGCCGACCTTATCGTGATCGACCGCGACGTGCTAACGATTTCTCCCGAAGAGATGCGCGAGGCTAAGATTCTTTGGACGATGGTAGCCGGCAAAACGGTCTATCGCGCGCCGAACTGAGGCTTCTATTTTTCTTCCGCAGGTTTTTTGTGACGAAGTTTGCGGCGAATGTCCGGCCAAAATTCCTTCAGTTCATTGGAGAGGCCGTCCCACATAATGAGCATACCAAGCGTGCTGAAATTTCTTCCCACAGTGCGATCCTCACGCGCATGGTAAAAGTTTGAGAGTCCTGCGGCTATGGCGTTGCCCTCCAGCTCGGAATTGTTAAAGCGCGTGTTTCCATCATCTGTGCGGGTAACAAAGAGCCTCGAAATCGGATACCAAATCCGTTTTCCAGTGCTCCCTTCCGCCTTGCGGTAATAACGCGGATCTTCCTTCAAGATGCTCGGGAAGATGGCGGTGGTCATATATGTTCCGATGGAATTATCGGCGAACGACGCCCCGAATCGCTTTCCGTACGCGCCCCATCCTTGTCCCCAAGATTTCGGAGAATTGTTCGCCTGGTCGATTCCCGCGAGCGCGGCGTTGAAAGGAAACGCGAAGTAGTCAGTTACCTGCGCGGTCGCAATCCGGTACTTTTGACCGGTGGTCATAGGAGGCAGTTCATTGCTGGTTCGGGCAGTACCGTAGTTTGGCATCACTTCAAAAATTCTGTCGTTGACGGTGCCTGTTTCGCGCTCGATGGTCGTCTTGGGTTTGGCGTCATCCGGCTTTGGCGGCTTTTGTGTGGCGGGAGGTTTGGATTCGGCCGAGGACGGATTCTGTGGCGGTTGATTCTGCGATTTTTCCTGCGATTGGTTCGGCGTTTGATTGGCAGAAGGCGTGGGCTCCTGTGCGGCGCTATGATTGACCACCGCCAGAAACAGCGCCCCGACTAGCAAAGGACGAATTCCGAGTATTTTCATTTTGAGTCTTGCAGGCAGGTGAGTCTGCCTGTGCGGTATCCTTGTTGTCTCTTTTTCTTGGCAGTCCAAACGCGCGCAAGTTCGCAGGAGTTCGAATCCACCCCAATTCGCCAGTCATTCAAGTATAACTTCGCCGAATCTAAATTTGCGGGAAATATGTTATGACCGGCGCGCAGTGGAGTGCCTCAACTAATCCTGAATTAGGGAACTTTCTACGCAGGTGGAAGGAATTATTAGAATGGGCCAAAGGCTGGGCCCGAATCACGAGATTGCGCCGCACGGTCCGGAAAGGGAGTCATCTCATGTATGCAAGAAAGTTTGTACTTCTTGTTCTGATGCTTTTTGTGGTGGCAACGGGTGCCCACAGCCAATCGCAAGATTCTCCACCGCAAGACACACAGCAAGCTCCCGCTGGCCGTGGAAATCGGACACAAAGAAGAGGTTTCGGCGACGGTCCAGCTCCTTTGATGGGAAAAATCACTTCGCTCAAAGACGGAGTTCTTGAAATAAGTACTCCCGAGGGCACGAGTGTTGCGGTGAAGCTCTCGGACAAAACGGAATTTCGCAAGGACCGCCAACCGGCAAAATTCGGGGACTTTAAAGTTGGAGACATGGTTTTTGTGCGCGGGGGGCAGAATTCAGATCACTCGGTTAGCGCAGCAATGGTCGCGGGCAGAAGCGGTGGAGGTGCATTCGGAGCGCAAGGCGGACCTGGCGGCCGTGGTTTCGGCGGTGGCGCTGCGTTAGGTGAATTGGGCAAGGATTATGTCGCGGGAGAAATAAAGTCCGTGGACACTCCGAAGCTTACGGTGCTGCGATCAGACAACGTTACGCAAACCATTGAGCTGAACGAAGAGACTTCGCTGCGCAAAGGACGCGACAGCATCACCATGGCAGACATTCAACCGGGCGATCACGTAGTCGCGCGTGGCACTCTGCAAAACAACATTTTCATTCCCAAGAATATGATGATTCTTTCGCAGGAACAGTGGCAGCGCATGCAGGAATTCATGAGCCGCGGACGCGGCAACGGAGAAAACGTGCGCGGCAATTCTGCGCCCAACGCCCCTGTTCCGCCGCAACAATAGATTCGCAACCGCCCGGGAGCCAGCTCAACGTTGAAGCAACGTCTCATTCTCATCTTGGGTTTGCTGGCCGGTATTTTCATGCCAGTTCTGCAAGCGCAAGACGCGCCCGCACCTGCACTGCCGGTGTATCAAATCAACGGCTCGGTTCGTAGCGGCAAAACTCCGCTTCCGGGCGCAACCGTGACTGCGGCCAATACTCTGACTGGCAAGAAATTCGTACTCGTTACCAGCGCTGAAGGCAGATTCGAGTTTGCGGTCCCTCGTGGCAGGTATGTCCTTCGAATCGAGTTCATGGGATTTGCGCTTTTCACGCAGGAAGTGGCTCTGAATCCCGATAATCCCGTGGCAAAAATTGATGCCGAACTGATTCTTGCTTCCCACCAGCAGCAACAAGAAGAAAAAACGAGTGTTACTGCGACGGCGGCAGGTCGTGGGTTTCAAAGCTTGGCCGCGGAGGCGGCTCTAGGCGCATTCGCAGGAGCGGATTCAGGCAGCAATGCGACAGCGGCTGGAGCAAATCCAAGCGGATCGGAATTTGGGAACCTGCCCCTAAATGGAGCCGGGGCAGATGCGCCTACGGAATCCGTAAGCATTACGGGTGCGCAGGGACGCACACAGGATTTCGGCAACGGCAGCGAAGAGGACCTCCAGGAAAGAATTCAGGAGTTTCGCGAGCGGGCGCAACAAATCGGCGGCTTTGGCGGAGGGCCGTTTGGGGGAGGACCTTTCGGTGCTGGCCCAGGCGGAGGCGGCGGAATCGCGATAGGCAGAATCGGCGGGCGGGGCTTCAACATCAATCAGCCGCATGGGGTCCTTTATTTTTCCGACGACACGTCGGTTCTCGATGCCACTCCGTTTGCAATCACTGGAGTTCCGACTGCGAAGCCGGATTACAACCAGTCTCGCTTCGGCGCGAACATCGGCGGACCGCTGAACATTCCGAAACTCTTTAATGGTGGCAACAAATGGTTCTTCTTCGCAGGCTGGAACGGCTCTCGCGGAAGCACTCCGTACGACAATTTCTCCACCGTGCCCACGCTTGACGAGCGCAACGGGAATTTTTCTTCGGCTACCTACAATGATGGTTCTCTCGTGCAAATATTCAATCCAGCAACGAGCCAGCAGTATCAATTCAATGGCGTGCTGAACGCGATTGATCCTTCCACGTTCAGCCCAGCGGCCACTACACTTCTTCGATTTATCCCGCCGCCGAATATCGCCACAAATTCGTTCGGCCAAAATTTTCATTATGTCGCTTCGGCGGACAGCAGCAACGACGCTGTCATTCTGCGGCTGATCCACAACCTAGGCTCCTCTCCAGCTCCCACTCCTGCAGGGGCAGGCGGTCGTAGCGAGAGAGGCCGGCGTTCTCAAAATAACGTCAACTTTGGACTCAATTGGTCGCGCAGTTCGACAAATCTTGTGAACCTATTTCCTTCTCTGGCAGGGACGTCCGGCACGCAGGGTTTGAACGCAACGGCGGGGTGGACGTACAGCAAGAATCGAGTCACGAACATCTTTCGAGTCGGCTACAACCACAATCACGTGGCAACAACGAATCTTTATTCGAATGTAGTGGACGTCTCCGGCAACGCGGGAATTATCGGCATTTCGAATGACCCTTTTGATTGGGGCTTACCGGGAATCAGTTTCACTTCGTTCGGCGGCGTGAGTGATCCGACGCCGCGGCGCGAACTCGATCAAACCTATACGGTCTCCGACACGATTTCATGGAACCACAAAAAGCATAACTTTCGATTTGGAGGCGACTTCCGGCGAATTCTGCAAAGTTTTCGTTCCGCAAGAAATTCAGAAGGCAGTTTCGTTTTTACCGGCTTCGCCACTTCCAGCTATGCGACTGGCAACACGCAGCCGCTTCCCGGCACGGGTTACGATTTCGCAGACTTTCTCCTCGGCTTTCCGCAGCAGACCTCGCTGCAATCTGGCGCGTCTTCCTATGATTTTCGCGCAAATTCTTTCGACGTTTTCTTTCAGGATGGCTGGCGGCTCGCGGCGAATTTCTCTTTGAACCTGGGGCTGCGCTACGAATACAATGGGCCTTACACGGAGGCGCACGCCCGCATTGCGAATTTGCAAGTCGGTCCAGGATTCGCTTCAGCAACTCCGATCGTTCCCCCCGGGGCAATCCTGCCGTCCAGCACCGGCACTTTTTTCAGGTCTTCGAATTCGTCTTTGCTCAACTCGGATCGCAATAATTTCGCGCCGCGTCTTGGCCTCGCCTGGAAACTTGCTAAGAAAACTGTCGTCCGCGCAGGATACGGCATCAATTACAACCTCGCGCAGTACGGTGCCATCATTCAGAACTTCGCGTTTCAGCCGCCTTTTGCAAACACGGCGACAAACACCACGAACATCAATAGCCTCACCGGTGCGTCTCCTCTGACTCTCATCAATGGCTTTCCTTCGGCTTTGGTGAACACCGTCACCAACAATTTCGGTGTCGATCCGAACTACGCGCTCGCCTACGTTCAAATCTGGAATCTGGATATTCAGCGTGAACTTCCCGGCAACGCGGTTTTGAACGCCGGTTACAACGGCTCGAAGGGCACGAGGCTCGACACGGAGCGCGCATTTGTCGTCGCGAACGGTCAGCCTTTCATTTTCGAATCATCGGAAGGCAATTCCGTATTGCGCGCCGCGTCGGTTCGCGTTCGAAAGCGAATGTCCAAGGGTTTCGGCGTTGGCGCGCAATATGTTTTTTCAAAGTCGCTCGACGATGCTTCCTCCATTGGTGGTGGCGGCGTCATCGTCGCACAGGATGCTTTCGATATTTCTGCCGACCGGGGACTCTCGAGTTTCAATCAAACGCACAGATTCACAGGCAACTGGATTTACGATTTGCCCTTCGGTGAAAATCGCGCGTTCGCGCACAAAGGCGTTCTTTCGCATCTCCTTGGCGAGTGGCAGTGGAGCGGCAGTTTTACCATCGCTTCGGGTTCTTATTTCAGCCCCCGCGTGCTCGGCGCCGCGCTCGACATCAACCGCGGCGTCACCGGCTCGCTTCGCGCCAACGTCGTTGCCGGGCAGTCCATCACTGTTAACAATCCTTCCGCGCAGGAATGGTTCAATACCGCTGCTTTCTGCGAGCCGGGCCTCAACTGCACTAATCCAACAGGATCGAATTTCGGCGATGCCGGACGAAATATCATTGAAGGTCCCGGCAGCATCACATTCAACATGTCACTCAATCGCACCATTCCGATCAAGGATGCACGGGCGCTCGAACTGCGCATTTCCGCAAACAACGTTTTCAATCACGTGAACTACACGACCATCAATACGGCCGTGAATTCGCTGACATTCGGCGAAGTGACTTCGGCGGCCGGAATGCGCCGCGTCACGGTGCAGGCGAGGTTTCGCTTCTAAACATGCCGAGCATAAGACAACTCGCTGCACTTCTTCTTGCTTCCGCGCTGACCGGGCAAAACGCTTTGCTTTTCGCGCAGCAACCGCAGGAGCCAGCCGCTCCGCCCGTCGTACTCCGCGCGACCACGGAACTTGTCCTTGTGAACGTCGTCGCGCGGGACAAAAAAGGAAATCTCATCCGTGATCTCAGGAAAGAGGACTTCACGCTCCTCGAGGACGGAAAGAAGCAGCAGATCTCTTCGTTCGACTTTGAAGATGTGGATCAGGTCCAAAACATAGCGCAAACCGTCACCGGTGTCGCGGAAACTTCGGGCACGCTTCTTCACTCAAGCAAGAAATCGCCGCCGAGGCTCGATGCACGCGACCGCCGGCTGATTCTTCTCTTTTTTGATTTTTCCGCGATGCAACCCGAAGAGATCGATCGAGCCGTGGACGCTGCAAAGAAATTCGTGGACACGAAGATGCAACCGGCCGATCTAATCGCGCTCGTCTCACTTGCCACAAACATGCACGTGGATCTCGACTTCACCGACGATAAGCAAAAAATCTCTACAGCGCTTAACGCGTACGAAACTTCCGAAGGCCAGGGCTTCGACAACGGCGCGGCGGGCAGCTCCGAAGGCATGGCGGAGACGGGTGGCTCGTTCACGGAAGACGATACCGACCTCAACACGTTTACAGCCGATCGCAAGCTCCTCGCGCTGCAATCGCTGATGCAGGCGCTCAACAAGCTTCCGCAAAAAAAGAGCGTGATTTATTTCAGCAACGGCATCACGCAAAACGGCGTGGACAATCAGTCCGCGCTGCGCACCACGACGGCCGCCGCGGTCAAAGCCAACACTTCCATTTATTCACTAGATGTGCGCAGGCTGCAGGCGTTTCCTCCGGGCGGGGAAGCACAAAACGCCAGCTTGCACGGCCAATCCGCTTACGCCGGCACGTCCATTCTCAGCGATCTAAACGGCAACGCCGCTTCGCAGGATACGCTCGCTACGATTTCGGCCGACACTGGCGGCAAAGCGTTCTTCGATTCCAACGATTTCAGCGGGGTCTTTTCGCAAGTGCAGAAAGACAGCTCCGTGTATTACGTCCTCGGCTTTACCAGCAACAATCCTTTGAAGGACGGCCGCTTCCGTCATTTGAAAGTACTGGTCAATCGGCCTGATTTGAAGCTTGATTTCCGCTCCGGCTATTACGCCGACCGGGATTTCGAACACCTGAATCGCGCCGATCGAGAGCAGCAGCTCGAAGACGAACTTGCGGCGCAGCTCCCGCGGGTTGACGTGCCGCTTTATGCAGGCGCGTCTTATTTTCGCAGAGACGATTCGCACTACTACCTCGCAATTTCACTGGTGATCCCCGGCTCGCAGATTCCGTTTGTCGCGGAGAAAGACAAGGACAACGCCACGATTGACGTCATCGGCCAAGCTCTCGCAGAAGGGAAGATTCCTGTCGGAAGCCAGCGCGATACGGTCAAACTCGCAGTGGAAAGCGCACGCCAGGTTCGGCACAAGAATGTTCAGTACAACACCGGTTTCTTGCTCGCGCCAGGCAACTACCATCTGAAATTTGTCGTCCGCGAAAATCAGACGGGCCGTATGGGCTCATTTGAAACGGACATTCGCATTCCCGATTTGCGCAAAATGCCATTAAAAATGAGCTCCGTGGTGTTGAGCAGCCTTCGCACGCAATCTACTGCGAAGAAATCAAATAGCAATCCGCTCGTGCAAGATCAGATGGAGCTGGTACCGAATATCACGCACGTTTTCACGCCGGATCAGCATCTTTACCTGCTTTATGAAATTTACGATCCGGCAAAAGGAAAAATCCCTGTAGAACAGGCTGCAGCTACACAAGTTGAAAAAAAAGATACCGACGCTACGAAATCCACTCGCGAAGGTGTGAGGATTCTGACCAGCATCCAATTTATGCAGGGGACGAATAAAGTTTACGAATCGAAAGCACTCGTGGCCAACGAGCTCACCTCGCCCGACCGCAAAGCGGTGACATTCCAGATCGATTTGCCAATGCAGACTCTGAGGCCTGGTCTCTATCTCTGCCAAGTTAACGTCATTGATGATCTCGCCGGCAGTTTTTCTTTCCCGCGATTTCCGATTCTCGTGAGGGCAGTTTCGCAGCCGTCTTAAGCCACAACGCAGCCTTCCGGGGCAAACTGAACGCTACTTCGTAGAAAACTTGTAAATTGTCGTCGTGTGATAGCGCTGACCAGGTCTCAGTATTGTTGGTGGAAAATTGGAATGGTTTGGCGAGTCGGGAAAATGCTGCGTCTCCAGGCAAAACGCGCCTCGCTTAGTGTATGCAACCCCACCTTTCCCATGAATCGAACCGTCAAGAAAATTCCCCGTATAGAGTTGTATTCCGGGTTCCGTCGTCCAAACCTCCAGAACGCGTCCGGTCGCAGGTTCTTCCGCTAGCGCTGCTAGACTCAATCCGTTCGGCTTGTTCTTAATCAACACGAAATTGTGGTCGTAACCTCTTCCCAGCTTCAATTGCTCGTCGTCCTGGTCAATCCGCGCGCCAATTTCGGTCGGCTTTCGAAAATCGAATGGCGTCCCCCGCACGTTCTTTAGCTCGCCAGTAGGAATCAATCCCGAATCGATCGGCGTAAGTTTGTCCGCTTCAATGCGCAGTACAGTCTTCAGCACATCACCGCTGCCAGGTCCGGCCAGATTGAAGTAAGAATGATTCGTCAGATTCACGACTGTCTTCTTGTCCGTGGTTGCCACGTAGTCGATCTTCAATTCATCTCTGTTTGTCAGCGTGAAAACGACGGTCGTCGCGAGGTTTCCGGGAAACCCCTCTTCCATGTCTTTGCTGGTGTATCTTAGTTCCAACGCCGGCTCACCGTCCTTTGAAACGTCGCGCGCTTCCCACAGCATTTTGTTAAAGCCCTTAATTCCTCCGTGCAGAGTATTTTCCCCATTGTTTTTTGCGAGCGTGTACTTCACACCGTCAATGCTGAATTCGCCGTGTCCAATGCGATTGCAATAGCGGCCAACGGTCGCACCTATATAAACCTTGTCCGTCACGTATCCATCCAGCGTGTCGTATCCCAGCGCGACGTCGCCAATTTTCCCATTGCGATCCGGCACTTTGATGGACGTCACGATCCCGCCATAGTTCGTAATTGAAACTTCCATCCCGTTTTTGTTCGTAAGTACATAAAGGTCTGCTGTCTTTCCGTCCGAAGTGGTACCAAAGGCTTTCTTTTCCATCGGTTTCGCCGTTCCCGTCGAATTAATGTACGCCATTGGCATCAAAATCAAACTCATCAGCGCGATGCATCCTGTGCGGAATCTCATCACTTGCCTCCAACACGCAGCCGCTCGGAAAACTCGCTCATTTCCATAGCGGTGTCAAGCCGTTTATTGGGCATTTCCGGGCGCATCCTCCTCAGCGCAAAATAGAACTATTTGCGGATTTGTTTTGTGAAAGAATACGGCGCATGGTCGTCGAGACTTCGTACGTGGACATTCCCACGGACGCGAACGTAATGCGCACGTTCGTCGCTGCCTCCAAGGGATCTGGCCGTTTCCCTGGGATTTGGTGCTACTCGGACATTTTTCAGCTCAGTGGCCCGATGCTGCGTTCCTGTGTGCGCCTTGCAGGTTACGGTTTTGTTGCCGCCGCGCCGGAGATTTATCACCGCATCGAACCACCGGGCACGGTTATTCCCTTTGACGATGCTGGGCGCACGCGCGGGCTCGAGGACGCTGCAAAAACTCCCGTCGCTGATTTCGATCGTAGTTGCCGCGCAGGTCTCGACTGGCTCAGTAAGCATCCTAAAGTAGCTGATGGAAAGATCGGCGCAAAAGGGTTTTGCATCGGCGGGCATCTTGCCTTTCGAGCCGCACTGCAGCCGGACGTCCGAGCCACGGTTTGCTTTTACGGGACTGGCATTCACAACGGGAAACTGGGCAAGGACGAAAATGCCGGGTCGCTGGCGCAAGCTGGCACGATTCGCGGAGAATTGCTCATGATTTTCGGCGCAAACGATCCGCACGTTCCTAGCGAGGGCCGCGATACCGTCGAGCGCGGCTTGCGCTCAGCGAATGTAAACTACCGGATCAAACTCTATCCCGCAGAACATGCGTTCATGCGCGATGAAGGTCCACGTTATGATCCCGAGTCCACGGACCTCGCTTTCACCGACATGATCCAACTCTTTCGCAAGGTCTTTTCCGCATGAGGCGCTCGGCACTCGTTTTCGCGGCGGCGTGTGGACTTGTGCCAGCGTTTTCAGCCGCACAAGGACCGGCAAAAGCTCTTCAAGAAAAACTCGGCTATCCTCGCGATGCAAAACTTTTGATTGTCCATGCCGACGATCTCGGCATGGCGCACTCGGTCAACGCCGCTTCCATTCACGCGCTCGAAATCGGAGGAATCAATTCCGCAAGCCTGATGGTTCCGTGTCCATGGTTTCCTGAAATTGCCGACTACGCAAAATCTCATCTCGCTGCGGATTTCGGCCTTCACCTCGTTCTCACCAGCGAACGCGTCTACTATCGCTGGGGACCCGTTGCTCCGCGCGACAAGGTTTCTTCACTGGTTGACGCTAACGGCTACTTCCACCACGACTGGTCAGCGGAAACTCGCATCGATCCCAAAGACGCCGAAACCGAAATTCGCGCGCAGATCGCTCGCGCCCTAGCGATGGGCGTCAAGCCCACACATCTTGACTCGCACCAGAATCGCCTTTTCCAAACCAACAAAGATCTCTTCGAAGTCATTCTCCGCGTCGCTCACGAAAATAATCTTCCTGTGCTCATCCCGAGAAACTGGTTTGGCGATTTTCCCTATCTCGAAAAAGCTCTTGGTCCGAATGACGTTGTCATCGATCGCGTCATCACGATGGCGCCGGGCCTTCCGCCGGCACAATGGTCCGCCTTCTACAAGAAGGCGCTCGAACACCTGGAACCCGGGGTAACCGAATTTGTGATCCATCTGGCCTACGCCGACGCGGAAATGAAAGCTGCAACTCACGAACGCGACACCTGGGGCGCGGAGTGGCGCCAACGCGACTTCGATTTTTTCTCCAGTGTGGAATTCCAAAAGCTACTCCACGACAACCAAATTCATCTAATTACTTGGAGGGAGATCGCCCGCGCGATGAATCCTCCTGCCAAAACGGAGTAGTTTGCTCATGAACAATGTTCCTGCGCCGCAAGCAAAACCTGCATGGAAGAATCCTTTTGTTTACACCGGCATGCTTCTCATCATTGTCGCTATCTATGTGGGCTGGATCACCTTTTCGCGTTGGAGTGAAAACCGTCAGATTGATCAACGCGCTCGCGATGCTGCCACACAAAAACAGCGCGAACAGGACCGCACCACCGTCGAACAAATGGGCGGTTCCGAGCTCGCGATTCAGGCTTTTTACGGGAATGAGCAAATCCGCCGTGGCGAAAAGGCTCAGCTTTGCTATGGCGTGGCCAACGCCAAGAAGGTTACGCTTGAGCCCCAAACGAGCCCCGTGTGGCCTTCGTATTCGCGCTGCGTAGACGTAAGTCCCACAAAAACCACAACTTACACGCTGACCGCTAGCGACGACGCGGGCCATTCGGTCACACAGACCTTCACCGTAAGGGTCCAATAAGCCCTACATACTTTCCCAGCTTGTAGCCGCAATTCAGCAGCATCTATAATATCTGTCTGCGCGGAGATGGTTCGTCCACAGGGACCTTCCTTCCCGCGCGACTCTTTTTTGGTGGATTGCGATGGCCGACCCGATCTCGAGAATTAAGCAAAAAATTCAAGGAGAAATCGACCAGCTCGAGCATGAGCTGAACGTCGAGCTTCCCAAGGAAATCGCGGTGGCCCGCGCGCACGGCGATCTTTCCGAAAACGCCGAATACAAGTACGCCAAAGAGCGCCAGGGTTTCGTGAACGCCCGCATTGGCCAGCTGAAGAAGCGCCTGGGCGACCTAGGAATGTTAAATCTCACCAACATTCCCAAAGATCGCTCCGGCTATGGCTCGCGCATCGTCGTTCTGGACACAGACCGCGACATCAAAATTGAGTACAAGCTCGTGAGCAGCGAGGAAGTGGATGCCGAAAAAGGTTATATTTCAACAACTTCGCCCATCGGCAAGGCGCTGCTCAATCGGCAGGTTGGAGATGAAGTTCAGGTTGCCACGCCTGCCGGCAAGAAAGCTTTCGAAGTCGTTCGTCTCGTTACCATTCACGAGGACGAGTAACCCTGACGCCCCTGCCCGTGTCATAATTCGTGTAGGTCGCTGGCCGCTCGAGAGGGCATGCATGTACTGGGGTCCGGGCTCCGCTCTGGGTTTTCTTTCCGTTCTGGGATACATGCTGTTTGCTTACGGCTCTATCCTGCTCTGGTATCACCGCTGGGATGTTCCCACATGGATGAATGACGAAATGGGCGCCATTCGCCGAAGCCTGATTCGCCACGCGGTCATCGGCGGTTTCGGCGGTCTTCGCGAAGAGACCCGCTTCAAGTTCGCGCCGACTGGTTTCCTTCGCCGTCTGGGACGCCTCCCCCGTCGCCGCATCAACCGGGGTGCGATCTTGCTTAGCCTCGGACTCTTTCTCTTCTTCCTCGATTTTCTCGTCTAACGAGTCGCAAACGTTCCTCAGCGCCGCTAGACAATCTACTGTTCCTTTTGCCATTCTCGTTTCATGAAGCCATCTCTCATTGTTCACGGCGGTGCTTGGGACATTCCCGACGAAGCGGTCGCAGCCTGCAAAGCAGGTTGCCTCGAAGCGCTAGGCGAAGGCTGGAAGATTCTCGCAAGCGGCGGTTTGGCACTCGACGCGGTTGAAGCCGCCGTGATCGTGCTTGAGAACGCGCCGGTCTTCGACGCCGGCTTTGGCTCTCACCTCAACGCCGAGGGCAAAGTAGAGTGTGACGCCATCGTCATGGATGGCGCCACGCTGCGCTCGGGTGCGGCAGCAGGATTGCAGCGCGTCAAAAATCCTATCCGCGCGGCGCGCGCCATCTACGAACAATGCCCTCATATGATGCTGATTGCGGAAGGCGCGGAGAAATTCGCGCGCGAAAAGGACGTGCCGCTCTGTAAACCGGAGGAACTCGTCAGCGAGGCGGAATGGGAAGCTTATCTCCGCTGCAGCCAGGACGAACATGCCGCCGAACATCATCGCGGTCACGAACAAGGAACTGTAGGCGCTGTCGCGCTCGACAAAGACGGCCGCCTCTTCGCCGCAACTTCCACCGGCGGCACGTGCTGCAAACTTCCCGGACGCGTCGGCGACTCACCGCTCATCGGCTGTGGCTGTTATGCCGATTCAACGGCTGGCGGCATCTCCTGCACCGGCTACGGCGAAGCCATCATGAAGATTGTCATGGCCAAAACTGCCGTGGACTTACTTGGCCATTCCCTCGCGCAGAATCTTCCCAATGCCGATGCGGCAAATCATGCTGCACAAGCTTCCGTTCGCCTGCTCGGCGAACGCGGACGCGGCACCGGCGGCCTTATTCTTCTTGATCGCGACGGCAATCCCGCCTTTGCCTTTAACACGCCTCGCATGGCATACGGCTACGTCGACGCCGCCGGTTCCTTTATCACCGGTGTCTGACCTCGCAGAAATTCAAATTCTCACGTCTCACAAATAGCTCATCCACCATTGCGCCTGCTCGCGTTTCATCCGCGCATACCATGCACACGGAAAATACAGCAGCGCCACAGCTAGCGCCCACATCGCGTAAATGAACGGCAAGTCGTGCCCATATCCTGCCGGCAAATCGTTTAACCAAAATGCCCCATGCAGCAACCATTGATAAGGTTGATGCACAATCAGCGCAACAACCACGGCCATTGCATGAATCAAATACAGGTGCAGCAAATAAAAAAACATCGGCACTCTTCCAAACACCACGATGGGCTGCCAGAGTCGCGAGATTTTCTTTCCATCGAGCCACGCGAGCAGCAGCAACGATGGCCCCAGCGTCATCAACAAAAATTGCAGCGAAGGCGGATACTTCTCCGTGTCAAAAAACAAAATCACTGTCTTTGCAAACGTCGCTTGTATATGCCAGTCTCCCGGCGTCACTCCGCCGGGCAGCTTCGGCGGATTCCCGTACAAATTCGTCAGCCGCAATAGCGCGAACGCAACTGTCATCACCGCACCCAACCGCGCCGTCCAAACGCGCCTATCGCTCCGTTGCAGCAACGCACCAAACACATACCCCGCCGCCATCACTGCGCACCACGGCAGAAGCGGAAACAACACAAACTCTCTCCAACCGAAGATGCTCGCGCCGCCCTTTACATGCAAAATGTTCCAAACCCACGCCCACGATCCAAACTGAGCTGGACGGATTTTGTCCACCAAATCGTGAAGCAAGATTACGCCCGCGCTCAGAATCGCGATCCACTTCACCGGCAGCCGGACAACTGCGGACAAAATGACCATGGAAGCGCCGAGCGCCCAAATCACACCGAAAAATCCCCACGGAAATTGGAACGTCCATGCTGTGCCGACTACGGTGAACTCCAGTAGAATCAGCCACAGTCCACGCGTCCACAAAAAGCGCCCCAATTCCGCAGGCGTTCGCCGCACACCGTAAAAGTACGCACCCGTCCCTGCCAAAAAGAAAAACAACGGCGCGCAAAAATGTGTGATCCAGCGTGTGAAAAACAGCGCGCCCCAGGTAAATTCAAGATTCTCCGGTTCGAACCATAATCGCGTGAAGTAATCTCGAGTATGATCAATGGCCATCACCACCATCACCAGACCGCGCAAAAAATCTATCGCCTCCAGCCGCCCGCTTTGGCCCGCCTTTCCAGCTTCGCTTTGCGAGTCCATACACCCCTCCACCCATCCCTACAACGTTTCGGCGGTTCATTGTAAACTTCGACGAATTTTTCTCAGGTCCTGGAGCCCAAATCATGCTTATGGCCTCTTTTATATCGCCTTTCCGCATCGTGTCGAGTGCCATCTTGGCAGTTGGAATCTTACTGAGCGCAACTCACGCGCACGCACAATCCTCCGACTTGATCCTCATCAACGGCAAAATCATCACGGTCGATTCTCGCGACTCCGTCGCTCAAGCCCTCGCTATTCACAATGGAAAAATCACCGCCGTTGGCACAAACGAGGAAATCCGCAAACTCGCATCAAAATCGACCAAAGTGATCGATCTCCACGGTCTCACTGCAACCCCGAGCCTCATTGATACCCACTGCCATTTCGACGAAACCGACGTTCTATACGGCATCACCCTGAGTGAGGTCACCAGCATCAAGGATGTCGTTGAGCTTGTTCGCAAGAAGGCCACCGCGCTCAAACCAGGCGAGTGGGTCCGCGGGGCTGGATGGGACGAAGGAAAATTCATTGAACATCGCCTCATCTCTGCCGCTGATCTCGACGCGGTCTCTCCGAATAATCCTGTATGGCTTGAAAACACTACTGGTCACTACGGCGTCGCCAATTACTACGCGCTTCGCCTAGGCAAAGTCACCGCCGAAACCAAAAATCCAGAAGCGGGTGTCATTGATCACGACGCCGAAGGCAACCCCACGGGCGTTCTCAAAGAAGACCCTGCCATGGACCTCGTCACGAAGCTTATTCCTCCCTACACCCACGAACAGCGTCGCAACGGTTTGCTGCGCATGATGGCCGACTTCAATAAAGAAGGAATGACCGCCGCAAAAGATCCCGGCATAGAACCCGATCAATGGAAGCTTTACGAGGAATTACTTAACGAGAAGAAATTCTCTGTCCGTATTTTCGCGCTAATTATGGGCGGCCGCACAATGGACTCCGCCCGCGTCGCGTTTGCCCAACTCCAAACGCAACCAAAACCGCCGCGATCGCTCGGTGACGGCATGCTTTTTTCTGGTGGGGTGAAACTTTTTATGGACGGCAGCGCTGGCGCCCGCACTGCCTGGATGTACGATCCCTGGTACAAGAGCGGCCCCGAACTCGATGGCGACAATGTCGGCTATCCCAACATCGAGCCGGCCGTGTACCGCAGCATGGTCAAACTTTTTCACGACGCCGGCTATCACGTCAGCACGCATGCGATCGGCGATCGCGCCATCGACACCGTCGTGGATACTTACGCAGGGGTTTTAAAGGAAAAACCCACCAAAGGTCTGCGTCACGGCATCATTCACGGCTACATCGCCAGCGATCACGCCATGGACGTTGAAGCGCTGCTTCAACGCGATTACGATGCAGGCTATCCCGAGATTCAGCCGCCTTTCATTTGGTGGATTGGCAATCTCGTCGCGCCTAATCTCGGCCCTAAGCGCAGCGCACACATGACTCCGCTCAAAACCTTCACCGAAAAGCACATCCTGTACGCTGCCGGCTCAGACTTTTTCGTCACGCCCTTTCCCGCCCGTTACGGCCTCTGGTCCAGCGTCGTCCGCAAAACGCAAACCGGGACGCAGCCTTTCGGAACTTCCGAAGCAATAGACATTCACGCCGCGCTCAAGTCCTACACCATCTGGGCGGCGCATCAGCTCTTCTTGGAAGACCGTGTTGGTTCGCTGGAAGCAGGCAAAGACGCCGACATCGCCGTCTGGGACCGCGATCTCTATTCCATTCCAGCTGACCAGCTAAAGGATTTGAAATGTCAGCTGACACTTCTCCGCGGCCAAATCGTTTACCGGGCACCAGATTTCTCGATTCCCCTGAATTGATTTGCGGCGACTCCCTGCCGGGCTATCCTCTTCTCATGCCCGATCCAAGGACTCCAGCGGGTCCCGCCAATTCCGGTCTCTGCGCCACCTGCCTACATGCCCGCACAATCGAATCGTCTAAAGGCTCGCAGTTCCTGCTCTGCCAGCGCTCCGCCACCGATCCGGCTTATCCCAAATATCCGCGACTTCCTGTCCTCTCTTGCCCCGGGTACGAACCGTCTAAGACAGTTAAATCTGGTTAGCAGATCCTTCCCATTCCTAGGCTAAGATTTACATGTACTTTATATTATATTATAGCAAGATTAAACGGATCATCCTCATGCGCCTCCGTCTCCTTTCCGTTTGCGCATACTTTTTTCTTATTCCCATTGGTGTCTCCGCGGAAAAACTCACCATCACCAGTACACCGCCTGGCGCCACCGTCGAAATTAATGGGATTGTTGCCGGCACCACTCCCTTTGAAAAGGACTACCCCGGCAGTTATTTTCATCGCACGCACACTTCGCCCGGCTCGCGTCTCGAACAGTGCGAGCGATCTAATGACCGTACTTCTTCGTTTTTACCCGGACGCGCGCTTTGCCGGCCCACCGGAAACCATGGCAGTTTCCACAGACAATCCAGACGGCGCGTCCTCTGTTTTACAAAATCAAGGAGCAGCCACGCCCACCCAGCCGCCGCAACCGGAAGGTACCGGTACGATCGTCATCACTTCAGATCCCGACGGTGCAGAGATCTTCGTCGATGACAAATTCTTTGGCGACGCGCCCGCCACATTAAGATTGCCAGCCGGCAAGCATTCCATCGTCCTCAAAATTCCCGGGCGTGCCGACTGGCATCGTTCTTTGGAAGTGCTGAAAGGAAATAAGACAACGCTTAAGGCCGCCCTTGATCCGGCCTCGTGACCTTCATTCCTAGGGCTGGTTCGGCGCCGGTTGAGCTGGAGTTTCGCTCGAATTTGGGGTTGTTTGCTTCTCTGAAATATTCTGCGCGGCAGGAACGATTTCGGAGTTGCGGTATTTCGGCGCGCTGACGTATCCGTGGATTCGGTCCTTGCTGATCTTGTTCACCACGATCTGCACCGGTTGGGGATCGTCCGTACGATGAAGCCAAACGGGCTCGTAGAGGTTGATTTTCTTCTTCATCAACTGGTTGTCGTCCACGATCATCGCGATGTCGTAATTTCTGTGCTTGTCGTCTGCCTTGCGCAAGGAAATAGAAATCGGGCCTTCGCGCTGGAACGATTTCGATTTTGGAATATCGAATTCAAAATAGCTGCGCTCGCCGCGCTTCTGAAGCACGACAAGTTCCTCGTGTGTTTTTGCGATTGAGCCGTTCAGTTCGTCTTTCGTAGAACTTAGTGCGCCTTCCAGATCCGTGCGATTCTTCGCGACCTGATCCTGCGTGTCCTTCAGCTGTTTTTGCTGGTCGGTCAGCGCGGTTTGCAATTGCTTTAGGGCACGGGCGCTCGCCGCTCTTTGTTTCGCGGAAACGCCTTTTCCGCCGTTCTTCGCCGCTTCTTCCTGCTGCTGTTGCAACGCGGTGACGGCGGCGGAAGCCTGCGTCGAGACGTCATTCAGTTTTGCGCCGAGCGCATCCATCTGCGAATGCAGCTCGGTCATTGCAGTGGACATCTCTTGATTTCGCGAAGACAACTGGCTGACGGCCGACTGTTGATGAATTCCGTAGCCGAGCGCGATCGCAGTCGTCAGGAAAGAAGCGCAAACGGCAACCACAAGCCATATGCGCATACGAGAAGAATCTTCGTTAGATTCGCTTTCGAACTTGTCATAATTCGAGTCCATGTAATCCTCCGGGCGGATAACAACGGTGCAGCGCGTTGTGCATCCACACCCTCGATGTAGTTTTGGCCGGGCGATCAAGCTGGGGTCTAGATATGGCTGGAGGAACCCCAAACACAATTGAACGATTCAAGTTAGGAGCACGATTGAGTCCACAACGAAGATCTGAATCGCCAGGAAGCGAATCGCAAGTGCAAGAAACGCAAGGACAAACCAAAGCAACGAGCATGGTTGTAGAGATTCGCAGTACTAGTTCTAGGAATTCTTACGCTCAGTGCCTACTTCCGCGCGCGTTCTGGACATGCGCCAGCAGAGGAGAGTTCGCCGGTTTCCAAAAACCGATAGTCCTTGACTGGAATTGGAGATAGGGGCTAGCATCCGCCTCGTCAGGAGAACGGACCAGGGAACTTTTCGTTCGTCCTTTGCCTCCGATGCCGCATCGGAGACCCAGGCCGTCAGCCGCTGTCCCGCTGCGCGTGTCCGCCGGTGGCGGACAAACGAGGCCACGCTCTCCTCCCTCAACACCAGCTCGCCAAGGCGCCCTGAAAAACTATGAGGGGTGCACAAGGCGCACAGGCCGGCGCCGGAATTGATGCCGGAGCCTCCGCTTGTTCGCCGCGAGCCGGTGAACTCAACTGGAGGTCTATATGAAAGTCTATCCCACGAAGGATATCCGAAACGTTGGCATTGTAGGCCACGGCGGCACCGGAAAGACGCAACTGGTGTCGTCGTTGCTCCACACCGCGGGAATGACCACGCGCTGGGGAAAAGTTGCGGAAGGAACTGCGGTCACGGATTGGGACGAAGAGGAGATCGCACGGAAAATATCCATTCAAACGGGCCTTGCCTACGCGGAGTGGCCCTGCACGCTTTGCGGCGGAAGCAACGTAAAAATAAATTTCATCGACCTGCCCGGTTACGGAACTTTTATCAATGAGACAAAAGCATCTCTTATCGCCGCGGACGCCGCTTTGATTACTGTGGACGCGCACACTGGCGCACAAGTCACCACGGAAAAAGTTTGGGATTT
>Ga0126376_10000028_pt1 | contig 59435 bp, 50 predicted proteins | sample PanSoiMetPlot_15_FD_92760 | JGI IMG/M metagenome (GOLD analysis project Ga0126376, IMG submission 92760) | Tropical forest soil microbial communities from Panama - MetaG Plot_15 | ecosystem: Environmental > Terrestrial > Soil > Tropical forest > Bulk soil | place: Panama | collected 2016-02-17 | reverse complement strand
TTCCTGTTCAGCGCCGACCAGCAGGTGCTGACCGTTGGCACGGTGACGAGCCTGATCAAGGCCGATGTCTACAAGTGGGGGATGCTGATGGCCGGCGCACTGGTTGCGGCCGCGCCGCCGCTGATCGTCTATGCTTTCCTGATGGACTACTACATCGCCGGCTTAACGGCCGGCGCGACCAAGGGGTGAGCGATGGCTGACGTGGCGCTGCGCAACGTTGTGAAACGCTTCGACGAGGTCGAAGCGGTGCGCAACATCAGCCTCAACATTCCCGACAACGAATTCGTCGTCCTGGTGGGCCCGTCCGGCTGCGGAAAGAGCACCACGCTGCGCATGATTGCCGGGCTCGAGGAGGTCACCGAGGGCGAGATCCTCATCGGTGGCGATGTCGTCAATGACGTGCCGCCCAAGGATCGTGACATCGCAATGGTGTTCCAGAATTACGCGCTCTATCCGCATATGACGGTATTCGAGAACATGTCGTTCGGTTTGCGGCTGCGGCGAACACCGAAGGCGGAGATCCGCGCGCGGGTGGAGCAAGCGGCGAAGATCCTCGACATCACCGACCTGCTGGGTCGGCGGCCAAAACAGTTATCGGGCGGTCAGCGGCAGCGCGTCGCAATGGGGCGGGCCATCGTTCGCAACCCGAAGGTCTTTCTGTTCGACGAGCCGCTGAGCAATCTTGACGCAAAGCTGCGCGTGCAGATGCGCACCGAAATCAAGCGCGTGCACCAGAAGGTGAAGACCACGACCGTCTATGTCACCCATGACCAAGTCGAGGCCATGACGCTTGCCGATCGCGTGGTGGTGATGAATGGCGGCCGCATCGAGCAGATCGGCCGGCCGCACGAGCTCTATCATCGGCCGAAAACCCGCTTCGTCGCCGGCTTCATCGGCTCGCCGGCCATGAACTTCTTGCCCGCGCGTCTGCAGCCGAACGGCGAGGCACTCCTGCTGCGGATTGCCCCGGAATTGGCGTTTCCCATACCCGTGGCTCACGCCGCTCGGTATCGAGCATCGGTCGGCAAGGATTTGGTCTTCGGCCTTCGGCCCGAGCATATTACCGAGCCGCGGGGGGAACAACGCGACCCACGTTGTGAGTTCAGTAGGACGGTCGATGTGATCGAGCCGATGGGCATGGAGACGATGGTGTTCTTCACGGTGAATGGAACCGAGGTCTGCGCGCGGGTAGAGCCGTCTGCCGCCGTTGCCCCCGGCCAGCCAATGCGGCTCTACGCCAACCTCAACCACATGCACCTGATCGATCCCGCGACCGAATTGGTGCTGTAACGTGCGGGGAGAAAGCCTCGCATGAATGGCGTGGGGCCGCGGGGGCTGTCGCAAACACCGCGATCAGAGTTAAGGAAAATGCGTCCGGCCTTTGGCTATCCCGCTAAGGACCACGCTTTGGCGTGGCGGCCGGAAATGCGCATTTGAGCCACCATCGTAACCGGCGGTGGCTTAATCGAGCATGAACGCTTCGTGCTGCTGCGCACAAAACCGGGCGCTTACATTCCGACCTACCAAAGGGGTGCATGCGATTGTAAACTAGCTGCACGCGCTGGTGGGATCCGGCGTCCGCAATAGGAAAGAACCATGCTCAAGGAATACCGCTACGATCATCTCATCCGTTGGCCGCGCGGCGAGCGAGCCGCAGTCTTTTTGACCTTCGATTTCCAGGGCGGCGAGGACGTGAAGCCGGACAAGAACGGCATCCTCAATTACGAAATGTGGAGCCAGGGCGAATACGGACCTCACCATGCCATCTACCGGCTGCTGCGGATTTTGAAGGAAGAGAATATTAGGGCGACGTTCTTGACTTGCGGGGCCATCGCCGAGCGTTTTCCCGAAGCAATTCAGGCGATCCTTGCCCACGGCCATGTGGTGGAAGGGCACGGATACAATCACGAGATCGCGCGCTACTTGCCGCGCGACCAGGAAACCGAGGTGATGAAGAAAGCGATCGCAATGATCGAAAAGCGCACGGGGCGGCGCCCCTACGGCTGGCGCTCATGCACTCAGAGCACGAACACCATCGAGCTTTTGATCGAGCACGGTTTCGTCTTCAACACCAACTGCTTTCACGAGGAGTTGCCGTTCCTGTGGGAAAAGGACGGCAAGTTGCTGGTCGAGCTTCCGCGACAACCCTTCGGGGACGGCACGCTGTTCGGCCATCGCCACGGTGAATACGGCAACCCCTATGATGGGCTTGAGACCTGGAAGGCCTATTTCGACGAGCTCTATGCGGAGTCGGCCGAGCGGCCGCGCTACATCCCCTTCACCATGCACCCTTACATCATCGGTCGTCCGGGCCGCACACTGGCATTGCGCGGCATCATTCAGCACATGAAGAAAGCAGGGAATCTCTGGTTCCCGACCGGCATCGAGCTCGCCGAGTGGTGCCTCAACCACGTGTTCCAGGCGGAATGCCGCAAGCTTCGCGCCTCCGCCGGGTGAGGCAAGCCGCGCGCTCGCTGTGTTGTTTCCCGCGCCAGGGGGGCAGCGAGCAGCCCGCATCCGCCGCTCACGCTCACTCCATTGCGCACAAACGAGCGGCGATCATTGCCGCTGCGATCGCCGCTGCCGCAATGGCGCTGGCGTCCTCCGTGTCCGCTAAGGCTGAGCCGGTCGCGGATTTCTATCGCGGTAAGACGCTGCGCATGTTGATCGGCTACGGGCCCGGCGGCGGCTACGACATCTACGGCCGGCTTGTCGCCGAGTTTCTGCCACGACATCTGCCGGGCGCTCCGACGATGATTGCGCAGAACATGCCGGGAGCGGGCAGCTTCGTGGCGGCGAAATACATCTACGATGTGGCGCCCAAGGACGGCACGGTATTGGGCAGTCTTGGGCAGACCTTGGCGCTCGACAGCATGACGAATACCAGTGCCAAGCTCGACGCTGGCAAAATGCCCTATATCGGACGCGTCGTGACGAACATCGATACCGGCGTTGCGCTGCCGAAAAGCGGCATCAGATCCTTCGAGGACGTTCGCGCGAAACAGTACGCTGTCGGTGCTTCGGGCGGCGGCTCCACCACGGTTCTGTTCCCAACCGCGCTCAACGCCTATGCTGGCGCGAAGTTTAAGCTCGTGCGCGGCTACAGCGGCACGACCGACATCTTGCTGGCAATGGAACGGGGCGAGGTGGACATTGTCGGCGCCTACGGGCTGCCTGGCGTGTTGGTGAGCCACCCCGGGTGGGTCTCCCGCGGTGAGGCAACCGTCCTTTTCCAGGCATCGCTGAAGCGGCATCGCCTGCTCTCCGACGTGCCGACGCTCCCGGAGCTCGCGTCGTCCGAGGAGGGCCGCGAGGTGCTGCGCGCGGCGGCCAGCACCGGTGAAATCGGCCGCTCCATTCTCACGACCCCGGGCGTGCCGCCCGAGCGCCTCCAGGCGTTGCGCACCGCGTTTCGAGCTGTGCTCGAGGATCCGGATTTCCTCGCGGCATGCGAAATGCGAAAGCTGATGATTGACGGGGCCCCCGGCGAACAGATCGATGAGATCGTGCGCGAGACGCTGCGGTTGCCGCAGGCGGTGGCCGACAAAATCGGGCAGATGATGCAATAGGCGAACGGGACCGAGCGCTGCCGGGGATGGCGAGTCAGTTCACTTCGACGCCTTGCGCCTTGATCACCTGTGTCCACTTATCGACTTCTTGAGCGATGTGTTTTGCGAATCCAGCCGCATTGAGCGGCATCGGCTCGACTCCCAATTGGGAGAACCGCTCGTTGATCACAGGACTGGTTAGCGCATCGTTCGTCGCATCGCTGAGCTTTTTGATGATCTCGGGTGGCGTCTTAGCGGGCGCGCCCAATCCATACCAGCCGAAGCCATCGTAGCCTTTCAGAAACTCGCCGATGGCAGGGACCTCCGGCAGCGCTGCCGCGCGTTGCGCAGTGGTCACCCCGAGCGCGCGCAGCTTCCCCTCCCGGATCAGCGGAAGGGCTTGCGCAATGGGAGCGAAAACGACCTGCACCTGTCCGGCCAGCACATCGGGCATGTAATTGCCGCGATACGGAACGTGAACCATTTTGGTTCTGGTCATGAGCTGGAACAGCTCGCCGCAAACATGCGGCGTGCTGCCGATGCCATTCGAGGCCATGTTGACCTTGCCGGGATTGACTTTGAGATAAGCGGTGAACTCCGAAAGCGTCGCGGCCGGAAACGGTGGTGGCACGACGATGACGAAAGGCGTTTTGGCGATACCTGCGATCGGGGCGATATCGTGGACGAAATCGAAATTGAGGTTCCTATAGAGCGCGACGTTCACCGCGTTGGTGGAGACCGGCAATAGGATCGTGTAGCCGTCGGGCTCGGCCTTCGCGACATATTCGGTGCCGATATTGGCGCTCGCGCCGGGCCTATTGTCGATCACGAACTGCTGACCGAGCCGCTCCGACAGATGTTGGGCGGCGAGACGCCCGATGATATCGGGGCCGCTGCCGGGCGGATACGCGACGACCAACTGCACCGGTCGCGCCGGGTAGCCCTGCGCCCAAGCGGAATCGCAGAGCGCCGGCCCTAAGACAGCACCCCCCGCCAATTGCAACAATCGTCGGCGGTCAATCGTCATGGCACATCCCCGATATCCTCGCGGAGTTTGCAGGCGCTAAACCGAGATTCTATACCGGCCTGCCAAGGCGTCCAGAAGGGGACTTTAGTTCGCAAACCGGCGCATCCGCTGCGGCCAAAAAGCACTGTACGTCCGTGCCCTGTTCGGCATCGGTGCGCGGCCCCGCCGGCCGGGCTGGCAAATAAGTCACGCCTCCCCGAAAACCGACGCGGCGCGTTGGTTTTCTGCCCGCTGCCATCTTTGCGGCCGACCTTACCTATTTGTAGATTCGTCAGGGGACTTCATCGGGGAGGTGGGGTTGCGCTACTTCGCGATGGTGTTCGTCGCGTTGCTGATGGCTGTGGCGCCCGCCCTTGCCGGCGAGGTCGATCCCGGCGTGACGGCCATGCTGCGAGAGTGGTCGCTCGCCGCGCCGACCCCATACCGCGTCGTCATTTGCCACGGGTTCGGATGCGCGTTCCGCACCGAGATCGGTCTCACGCGCGCCGACCACGCCCAGATCGCAGCAATCATGGCGGCGGGCTCGGCTTCGGCGCAGGCGGAAAGGGTTGCCATCGGTCGTACCGAAGCCTGGTTCGAGAAGCGCATCGCGCCCCTGACCGGGACCGCGACGCGCGTTGCGCGGGCCGGCCCGCTCATCGGCTTGGCGGGCAGCCGCGGTCAATTCGACTGCATCGACACGACCAATAATACGAATTCGCTTCTGCTCGTTCTCAACGAGCTGAAATTGCTGCGGCACCATACGATCGCCGCGCCCGTATCCCGGTTCCTATTCACCGAGGGCCCGCACAACACGGCAGTGATCAAGGACCGCAAGACGAGCGAACTCTGGACGGTCGATCCCTGGACTCACAAAGGCAGTGAAGTCCCCGACATCTTTCCGCTCGCCAAGTGGAAGGCGGGCGACTGAACGCGTAGCGCTGCAATAATCTCGGAAAAATACGCATCACTTGCGAAGGCCGATCGCGCGGCCTTCGGCAAGCAGGTCAGTGCCTGCGCTATTCCAAGCGGCCGCCCGCGTCGTGCGGCTGCCCAGACCTAAGCGCCCTGGATTGTCCGGCTTTCAGTGGGCCCGTTCGCTGCGTTGTCGCCGATCGAGCGCCGACATGCCCGGCAGCGGATCCCCGAAGAATGCCGCCGTTAGGCTTTGGTACTCGCGCAACGCTTCACGGCGATCACGATCTGCCAACGCCGAAGGATCAGGCCGAAAACCCGGCGAGAGCGCAGCCGGATTAACGTCGTCCAGCACTTTGGCCATTGTAGTCTCCCCCGTCTGACCTCCCATGCCGCAGGCGTTAAGGCACGCCAGCACCTAGGCCAAAGCGTGACGGCGCCCTGTCGCAATTAGGGCCAAATAGGGGTGCTTCGACATGCCGACTCGGGCGCGAACTAGCAGCCCATGCCGTCATGGAGCAGCAGGCACACCGACTACGCCTGCCGGGAGAATACGCCCTGACCCCTCGACAAAAATGTTACCGTTCGCTGTCTCCATTCAGTAAGGGAGGGGAGAATGCTGCTAGTCGTTCGCTATGTTTTCGTCGCGCTTGTGGTGCTCTTGCCGGCGCGAGCGCTTGCCGGTCCAGCCGAGGAGGCGAGCGCGGTCATCGACCGTTGGGCAGCGGCGTTGAACGCCAATGACGCCGATGCAGTCGTGAAGCTTTATGCGCCCGACGGCCTACTGCACGGCACATCTAGCCCGACGCTCAATGCCGGCACCTCATGGTCGCCCTCGGTGACGCCGCCGCGATGGGCGTCGGATTCTACGAATTCAAGTCAGCCCAAGGCGCGACGCGGCCGGCGCGCTTCACATTCGTCATGATCAAGCGTGGACCTGATTGGCTCATCGCCCATCACCACTCCTCCGTGCTTCCTCCGACCCGGCAGTAAGTTGACGCCCGCACGACGATGTCATTGGCGATGGCCAGCGCCTGCTAGCGCACCTTATAAAGTGCATGCCGCCGGTTGCGCGTGAAGGGCCGCACTTGGCCTGGCCAGCGGCCTTCTTCCACCGCTTTCGTCCACGCCGGGCTGACAAGGACGTCAGGGCCGTCAATTTCGTAAACCGCGCTGTAACGCGGGCCCTCGTGCGCAACCTTCTTCTGCGCACCGCCGATGCTCACGGCAAAGTTCTCCCCCGCCATCCGCGCGACCGCGCGCACGCCAGGGACCTTGAGGAGATTGGGGACGTGCTCGGTGTCGTAGACCTCGTTGAAGAGGGCCTCTTTGTCGGCATCGACATCCATGCTCACCACAAAGAGGTACCTTGAACTGATTGCCATGAGCAGCTGCCTTCCTTGTCTTGCGCCTGCGCCACCCCCACGAGGTGACGTGCTATCGTAGGTCGCGTGTCGTTGCGATGCTACCGCCTGGAGGGAAACTCACCGTGTCGATTGCCTCCGCCCCAACGCCCTACTACCTTCCCGTCCGTCAGGACTGGCTCGACCGGCGCAAAGAGCCGATCCTCGAGCCCGATCTGCCGATCGTCGATCCCCACCATCATCTCTGGGATCGGCCCGGCTGGCGCTATCTCCTCGACGAATTGCTGGCAGATACGGCGAGCGGCCACAACATTCTCGCCACCGTGTTCGTGCAGGCGCGGGCGATGACGCGCGCCGCCGGTCCGGTCGAAATGCGCCCCGTCGGGGAGACCGAGTTCGTCAACGGGGTCGCAGCCATGAGCGCGAGCGGCATCTACGGCAAGACCAGGCATTGCGCCGGTATCGTCGGCCATGCGGATCTCACATTGGGCAGTCGCGTCGAGGCGGTGCTCGCCGCGCACATCCGTGCCGGCGGTGATCGCTTTCGCGGCATCCGTCACAGCACCGCTTGGGATGCCGACGCATCGATCCGCAATCCGGCGTATAGCCCGCCACGCGGTCTCCTAGGCGACAAGAACTTTCGCGAAGGCTTCGCTGTGCTCGGTCGCTTCGGCCTCTCCTTTGACGCCTGGCTCTATCATCCGCAGATCGACGAGGTCCATGATCTCGCGCGCGTCTTCCCGGAGACGAAGATCGTGCTCAATCACGTGGGCGGGCCCCTTGGCATCGGCGCCTATGCCGGCAAGCATAAGGACGTGTTTCCCGGCTGGGCCGTATCGATCAAAGCGCTCGCCGCCTGCCTGAATGTTTACGTCAAGCTCGGCGGACTCGGCATGCGCATGGGCGGATTCGCATTCCACGAGCAGCCCGAGCCCCCATCATCGGATACCCTCGCAAAGACCTGGCGTCCCTACATCGACACCTGCATCGATGCGTTCTTCCCGTCGCGTTGCATGTTCGAGAGCAACTTTCCCGTCGACAAAGGCTCCTACAGCTATCCGGTGTTCTGGAACGCGTGCAAGATTTTGGCGAAGGGCGCCAGTGGCAGCGAAAAAGCCGACCTATTTAGTGGTACCGCAGCGCGGTTCTACCGCCTCGACTTGCCCAGCTGATATCGCTCTGCGCCTTACTTCGTGCCGCTCTTCGATCTTCGAGGCTTATTTTGATCCCGCTTCGCCCGGCGCTTCGGATTGCGGCTCCGGGTCATCCTTTTTGACGCCTGCAATTCGCGATCAGGCGAAACCGCAACCGCTGTCTCGGCGTCGTTGAGCGCCATGAGGCCTCGCCATCTCGCCGGATGGACTCTACGCAACGCACGAAACTGCCGTTTCTCCGCTGCGCTCAACGTCGCCTCGTAGGCGCGCCGCGCACGGGCATCATATCCCCACGCCACAAGCGCCAAGACGGCAAACGCAATCGGAACGGCCAAGGGAATCATGACCGATTACCTATCACATATCAGGCGATCGAGCAGCCTCTTGCGCGTGCAAAGCTGCCGTCCCAGCGTTAGTTGAGCGGTTCGACCTTGATTACCGCCGCGCCCAGATTGTTTCCAATCCACAGCGTCACCGGCGATTTGCGATCGTCGACGAACACCCGGCGAATGTTGCTGGAGCGCGGCAGGAGATAATTCGTCCATTCACCGCTCTTGGGATCGAGCCGACCGACGCGGTCGGAGAATGTATTAGCCTCCCAGACCTCGCCGTTGTGGTCGGCGAGAACGTCATAGGGCGCTTCCCACGCAAGCGGCTTTTTCCATTCGGTGATCGTCTCGGTGGCGGGATCGAACATGCCGACGCCATTGGCGCCATACTCGGCAAACCATAGTCGGTTTTGCGAATCGACGCGCCCGCGCCGCGCCCGTGCGTTCGACGTCGGTGTCGGATAGAACGCGAGCTTGCCGGTCTTCGCGTCGATCTTGCCGATGCCGCCAAACGGGAACTCGAGGATGTAGGCGTTGTTCTGCTGATCGGCGTAGATCCCGTAGATGCCGATCGGGCGATTGTTGACCGGATCGCGGAAGCTGCCGAGGTTCTCGTATTTGCCCGTTGCGAGGTCGAGCCGCATAACCTGCGAGCGGTCCGTGTTCTTGACCCAAGCCTTGCCATCGACCTTCGTGGCCGCGACCGAGAAGTGCGACTGCTGCGTAGCGTCCGTCTGCCATTCGTCCGGCACCGGAAAAATTTTGAAGGTCTCAGTCGTGCGATCGAAGCGCGCCATCCCCGTCTGATACATCAGGCCGACCCAGAGATAGCCGTCCGCGTCGATCTCGAGATCGAGGGTCCCTTTGGGATGATTGAGCTTCTGCACGGGAATCGTAAAATCCGTCACTTTTCCGGTGTTTGGGTCGAGCTTGGACAGGAACTGCTCGCCGAAATGCGAGAACCAGACCGTGCCGGTGGGATCGACAATGACGTCGTGGGGCTGAATCTCTTTCCGCGGAAGATCGTATTCCGTGATGATGACCCGCGTCGCGCGTCCGGTCGGACGCGGTGAGATTTTGGGCTCGAAGTCATGCGTAGACTGCCGGCTGAGATTGACGCTCGCGAGATAGTCCGCGAGCTTTTCTGCGATGGCACGGTTGACGGCCGGCCGCCGGTGCTCGCCGACGAGCCGCTGTGGTTGCAGATCGGAGGCGCCGGGATAGTAGCCGCTCATGCGCTCGAACACTTTGAGGAAATCAGCCGCGGTGTGTTTGGATTCGAATATCCTGCGTAGCGAATGGCAATCCGCGCAGTTGAGCAGCGCCCTTTTGAGATCCTGGGGCCCCGGCACGCTGGCCATCCACTCGGAATTCGTTAGTTGGTCGGTTGTGACCGCAGTCGTCTTGAGCCGCAGGTCGGCCCTCGTCGCTTTGCCGGGCGCGAGCTCAATGAGGCCCAAACCCTCTAACGCGTAGCCAGCGGCCCTGATCGTGAGCTCGTAACGGCCGCCCTCCAATCGATCCGCTGGAAAGGCGTAATCGCCCTTGGCATCGCTTACGACCGTGACTGTGATCGTTCCGCCCGGCTTTTTGGCGCTGACGAGGACGCCCTCCATCGCCCCGTCCCGGTCGGACGTGACTTTGCCAACGAGCGCAGGCGGTGCCATCTGCGCGAGCGCGGGCATTGCTGACATGCACAGGCATGCCGCAAAAGCCGCCGCCGGGACGCGGGCAATGAGCCGTGTCGACATGGCATGCTCCTGATAGGACATCCGATCTGCGGTGCGGTCGCGCATCTGCAATGACCAAAGAAGCATAGCATACGTGAGATGAGCGGTCTCACCGGCGTAACGTCGGGTATTGGGCTTCGGCGCTGTGGCGGCGCAGGGACTGCCTATGCATCAGGATCGAGCGTGAACAGCTCCTGCGGGTGGGCGACGCCGCGTAGCGCGTAGCGTCCCACCGAAACCAGGCGGCGTCGCATGCCGTCGACCTCGGCAAAGGCCGAGGATGTCAGAACGGGCTGATCCACTGAGCGGCACATCGCTGCAATGCGACTTGCCTCGTTCACGGCCGGACCAACGACGGTAAAGTCCAGCCGCTCGCGGCTCCCGACATTGCCATAGAAGACTTCGCCGACGTGCAAGCCGAGATACATCTCGGTGACCGGCTTGCCGGCGGCTGCCCGGCGTCTGTTCAATTCGGCGATTTCCTCCTGCGCGGCAATCGCCGCGGATAATGCGGAGCTGCATGCGTGGGCGCGGTCTTCGGCGGTGAAGATCGCCAGCGTGCCGTCGCCGATCAGCTTGAGGACGTCGCCGCCATTCTCGTGAATGGCCGAGACGATTGCATCGGCGTAATCGTTGAGCAACGGGATGACCTGTTCGGGTGCGGTGTCGGTGATCCGCGTGAACCCGCGTAAATCGCTGAACCAAACGACGGCATCGATGCGTTCGGTGATTCCCCGCACGATCTTCCCGCTGAGCACGCGCTGGCCGGCGTCGCGGCCGAGATAGGTTTGCATCAGCGTTCCGGTCATGCGCACGAGCGCGGCCGCCTTGAACGCCAGCGCAAGCGTGGGGACCACGCGGGTGAGCGCTGCGACATCCGCATCGGCGAAACCCTCGGGTTGCGCGGTCACCCACGAGGAGTACACGCAATCCATTTCGCCGATGACCCCTTCGGGCGCGAAGCGATTGATGATGGCGACGTACTCGGTCATGCCCGCGGCCCGAAAATCCCGCAGGACCGGAAACTCGGATTCGGTTTCGGCCGTGACGCGCCTGCGCAGCAAGCTCTCCCCGGTCTCCAGCAGTCGGAAGAACGGACTTGCACGCCAGCGTGCGTCGGTCCAGCCCGGTTCGCTAGTGACCTGCCGGTGAGCGAAGCGCAACGGCGACGAGAGCCGCGGGTCCGACGCGGCTCCCGGCGAGCCGGTGCGCCCATATTCCTGCACGGCGGGCTCTGACGGGTCCTGCCCCCAACGGACCACGCGGCCCTCGTACACAGGGTGCAGCGTGTCGATGAGCAGCAGCGCGCGGCTGATCGGCAAGCTGGCGGCAACGGCGCGCTCGCAGAATCCATTCACCAGCGCTGCCTCCGGCTCGCCGCGCAAGCCTGCCTTGGCGAGCCATGCGTTCAACGCCTTGATGTCGTCCTCGGCAATCATGTTCATCCCAGACATTGGGCCGCGACCCCGCTCCCTGCTTACTGAAAATGCAAAGGCCGCTGCGCGAACTCCTGTGCGCCGGTGAGCTGGCATTCTTATTATGCGGGAATTAAGTGGAGGAGAGAATGTACGGCTCGAGGTCCGACTGAGTTCAGGGTCGGATACCTGGTTCCAACGATTAGCTCACGCAAATCGCCCATGGATGCTCCGGTCACGAACTTCGTCCGCGCGGGTAGCTTCGAGGAGCTTAAGGTCAAAGGACGGCTCGTGGTGCGCGGGGCGCATCGTCCGATTCTCGTCGTTTACGACCGAGGGCGCGTCTTCGCTTTTGACAATCGCTGTCCGCACATGGGGTTTCCGCTCGACCGTGGAAGCATCGAGGACGGCATTCTGACCTGCCACTGGCACCACGCGCGCTTCGATCTCGCAAGCGGCTGCACTTTCGATCTGTGGGCGGACGATGTGCCGACCTGTCCCACCGAGCTGCGTGGCTCCGAGATCTGGGTGAAGCCCACCTTCGCTCAAACCGACCCGGCGGAACACTGGCGCCGCCGGCTGCACGACGGCCTGACCCACGATCTCGGCCTTGTTATCGCCAAGGCAGTCCACGGCGAGCTCGCCGCCGGCATGCCGCCGCCGGACGTCATTCGGCAGATCGTGTTGTTCGGCGCGCGCAGTCGTGATGGCTGGGGCGTGGGCCTCACGATTCTCACCGCGCTCGCAAATCTTCTACCGCTCCTACCGCAGGAAGAGGTCTACCTCGCCCTCTTCCATGGCGCCCGCCGTGTCGCGGATGATTGCGAGGGGCAAGCGCCGCGCCAGGAGCGTGCGCCGCTTGCGAGCCAGCCCGACCTTGCCACGCTTAAGCGCTGGCTGCGGCGTTGGACGGCTGTGCGCCATCGCGAGGCTGCCGAGCGCACCGTGCTGACGGCCATCACGAGCGCAAGCGCGCCGGCAGAACTCGCCGGCCTCCTGCTGGCAGCCGAGACAGATCGCGCCTTCGCCGACAGCGGACACTCGCTCGACTTTATCAACAAAGCATTCGAGTGCCTCGACCTCATCGGCTGGGAGCACGCTGCCGCTGTGCTGCCGACCGTTATCGGTCAGATGGTTGCCGCGCGCGGCGCCGAGGAGTCGACCGCTTGGCGCCAGCCGGCAGATCTCATTGCGTTATGCCAGAAGACCGCGAGCGAGCTGTCCGCCCTGTTCGCTACCGCTCGAGCTCGGGCCTGGTCGGATCATGCAGCGCTCGCCCGCACACTCCTTTGCGATGATGCTCTCGCCATTATGGATGCGCTCAAGGCAGCCGTGAGCGCGGGCGCCTTGCCCGCCGACCTCGGTCGTTCGCTCGCCTACGCGGCGGCGCTCAGGGTCGCTTACTTCGGCAGCGCCAACGAGCACTCGGACTGGGAAACCGCCCACCATGTCTTCACCTATGCCAACGCCGTTCATCAGATGGTGAAGCGAGTTGGGATCGCCGATTCCGACCGTCATGCCGAGGCCTTGCGCAGCATCCTGCACGGGGCGATGGTGCTCTACCTCGCCCGCTATCTCAACGTCCCGCCCGCGCGCATCCCCGGCGAGAGCGGCGACCTGCTCGATGAACTTCCCACCGATATCGAGGCGCTCCGGGGCGCGCTGCTCGATGCCTTCGACCGGCAACGGCAGATCGAGCGGGCCGCGCGTTTGGTGGCGCGTCATTTCTCGCTCGACCATCCGCCGCAGGCGCTCATCGCCACACTGGCTCGCGCGCTGCTGCGAGAGGACGCCGGCTTTCACGCGTATCAGATGCTGGAAGCAGGCGTGCGCCAGTTCGCCGAGTGGGGCAACACCCGCGAGGGCTCGCACATTCTGATCGCCGTCGCTCGCTACCTTGCCGCCCATTCACCGACCGAGCGCGCGGCGCTGCAGACCGCGGATATTGCCCGCCGGCTCATGCGCGGCGGGGAGCTTCATCAGGAAGCCGCCACGGCTCGGTAACGAGCATGGGCTCATGGCGTGTCGATCCGCCAGCCACCGTCGCGAGACGTTGCACTCGTCCTCATTATTCGACAGCGGAATTGCTGCGCCAATTTTCCGGAGTGCTGCATTTCTTGATGTGGGCGCTTGCTTCGATCACCTTGAGATCTTCTTGGGCCGTGACGTAGTCAGTCTCGTAGGCGATCGCGTTGACGAAAGTGCCGCCGGTGCTTTGCTCGGCCTTGTCCATCAGCAGCTTGAGTTCCTGCACCCGCGCCTGCCGAGCCGTTCGTTGGGCGGCGAGCTGCTCGCAATCAAGGAACTGAAATTGACCGGGATCAGCAAACACGGTGACTGGATATTCGAACGCTGACGCACACGCGGCCAACAATGTGGGAAAAATTAATGCGATAAACGTTGCAATTCGCATGGAATGATCTTTGGCCCGTCAAGAATTGGCCAATTCCGCCGTTACATTAAGGCGGCATGCGACGACGTGACTTTCGGCGTCGGTGTCGCGCGGGCGCGGATGACGGGCACAACTTGGATCATGCGAAGCAAGCGCGCCCGAAATCGCCCCATTCGGGAGCGTATTCCCACCAATCCATAGTGACGACCGCGAGCAAGACCCGTCCCTTGCATCACGAGGCGTAGGGGAGCCGTTATCCGCCAGCTCGTGGATTTGAGCAGCGCGTCTCTCTCGCGCCGCAGATGGTGGAGATTGGCATACAGTTCTGCGACTGCCGAATCATCTTCCCATTGAAAAGATGTCATCGTTACTCGCGCCGGCGTTTTAATAATCCATGCATCCATCAGGCGCTCCGTGTCAGCAGTGGGTACGAAAGCGTCGATCGGATCGAGAGCCGACCGGGCCGCATCCAACCTCCGCTGCAGGTAGTTCTGCAGCCAGCGGCCGTCGGTCAGCAGCGGTGCTGGCACCAGGTAACGCTCGAGCATCCAAGCCAAAACGGTATCGAGGTTTGGAGATTTGCGCTTCCCAAGTCGCGCGAAAAAGTTCTCGAATGTCGTTTCATCCGCGACATTGGACAATTCCGTTGAGGGTGGAGATCCGAGAATGCGGCCGAACAGCAATGCTTGATGGCCAACACTCGATGAAACACTCCAGACACCATCAACTCGCGGCACGAGAAATTGTGCAGGCGACTGGTATCGACGGAATTCGTCGCGAAAGATCAAGTTCGGAAATGTTCCGCGTAGCGCATCCAGGTTCGAGAGTGAACCGGATCGTCTGAGAACGGGTTCGCCATTGGGATGCTCCGTGACGATGACCCCCACATCGTTGGGCGTAGCAGCCAAAACGTCATACAAATATTCGAACTGCGTACGGTAATTTGCCATCCCGTCGAAAGAAAATTCGTTCGAAATCTGCAGCGGAAGAAGACAAAGCCGATCAAAGCGGCTGCGAAAGTTGTGGCAACGAAATGGATCAAGAGCGCCGAGGGCCGCCGCCATCTGCGAACGAAACGCCGACACGAGCATACGCCCATCCGGCGTTATGAGATCCGCTAGCTTTCGTCTTCCGATCCTGCCGATCGCCGATCGTGCGCGCGTGCCGGCGTGATCGAAATACTTGCTGAACGGGTAAGGATCTCGCCCGAACTGGCCTCGGTCAACGTGCAGCCGGAATGCGGTCAGCCACAGCTTGGCAAGATAGTTCGCCTCACCTGCAAAACCGATGACGACGTCCGGTTCGAAGCCGTTGACCTTCCGCGCCAGTACCTCCGCGATGACGCGGAGCGCCGGATGCCCTGCATCATCTTGAAGGGCCGTTTGATCCAAAGCGGTGGGGAGTTCGCCTAACTCTCTTAACCCTTCGGTACAATAAGAGTTCGTCCAACCAGACGGTCCGAAGCCCGGTCAATAGATCGGCTTTTCCGTTTTGTCTGGCCTCACGAAAAGTCGATTCAGGTCGACGTGCCAAACAACCTCAGACGACATCAATCGCTACTCTCGCGAACCTTGCTGAAACATGACGGCGAGATTAAAGCCGGCGTGACGGCGCCGATCTCATGGCCACGTTGCAGAAAAGCATCACGCTAATCGGAGACGAGGCTGAATGTTTGAAGCGAGTCCGTCACCCGCAAATTAACGGCGTTGATACGCGTCACGGTCAGGTATCGTTGGGGGCACTGGACTTTTGTCACCGTCGACGGCGATTTGTGAAGCGTGAGCGATGCGACCCTGCATAACGATGACGTAAAAACGTTCGGCTGCCGCCGTGGAGCGGAGAAGTTGATCGCTGGCTGATGGATTTTTGTTCGCGGCCGGCGTCCGCCGCGTATCGGGGCTGCCAGCTGAAAGCAATATTCAAGTGAAGTGGAATTACTCGAGCTAGGTGCTGGCCCTTTGTGTGGGAAGGGTCGCCGGGCAGGCCTGAGGGTCGTCTGATCGTCCACCGCCAGCAAAAAGCCCCGCCGGAGCGGGGCTTTTTTGGCGCAGTGGCCTATTTTGCCGGCGCAACCTCTTTGACCGGAGTTTCTTCGGTCTTTTCGCGCTGTTCATTGGCATCGGTGAGGAGCCGATCGATGACGCCGGCGCGTTGCTCCTGCTTGATTCGGGCCTCTTGCGCTTTCTTCTGCTGCTCAGCGAAGAATTTGTAGTCGATTTCCCAACACATTGGGTCCTCCATCGGTGATGGAACCAACGGCATAACAACGCCGACACGGTACCACATTGTTCCGCGCTGTTGCTAGCGCCGGAGCGCATGCGTCGGTTCCGGGCCGGCCGCTTCGTCTCGACAAATCCGCGGGTTTGCACTGGGGAGCGCCCGCATCGTGGTACCATGCGCGTGCGGGGCAAGAGCTGGAGCCCCGCGTCAGGTTGCCACGAGCCTTTCCATGAAGGACGTCGCAGAGTGGCTGGCGTCGCTTGAGCTCGGAGAATACGCGCAGCGCTTCGCCGAGAATGCGATCGATCTGTCCGTTATACCTGATCTGACAGAAAACGATCTCAAAGAGATCGGGGTTCTGCTTGGGCATCGCCGCAAGATGCTGCGTGCGATCGCCGAACTGCAGCGGGCAGGCGGCAACGCGCCTCAACTTGCGATCGAACTGGGACGGGAACGTGCCGAGCGACGGCAGCTGACCGTGATGTTTTGCGATCTGGTCGGCTCGAGTGCGCTGGCGACACACCTTGATCCAGAAGACATGCGCCAGCTCATGGCGCGCTTTCATCGCCACATCGCCGAGGTCATCGCCGGCTACGAGGGAATCATCGCGCGCTATATGGGCGACGGGGTTCTAGCCTATTTCGGTTATCCGCAAGCGCATGAGGACGATGCCGTGCAAGCGGTGCGCGCCGGGCTCGCACTCGTAGACTCAGTGGCTCACCTGCAGACCGGTGGGAATTCTCTGCTGCAGGTTCGCGTCGGGATCGCAACCGGGCTCGCAGTGGTGGGAGACCTCATCGGCGAGGGTGGCGCGCAGGAGCAGGCGGTGGTCGGCGACACGCCGAACCTGGCTGCCCGCCTGCAAGCGTTGGCCGAGCCGGGCACCGTCATGATTTCTGCCACTACACGCCGGCTAACTGCCAGGCAGTTCGAGTACCGCGATCGCGGCCCCGTCGCGCTCAAAGGTTGGGAGCAACCCGTCCCAGCTTGGCAGGTTCTGGGAACGAGCGGGGTGGAGAGCCGGTTCGAAGCGCAACACGAAACGAAGCCGACGCCGCTGTTCGGGCGCGACGAGGAGATCGATCTGCTGTTGCGCCGGTGGCAGAGTGCGAGGGAGGGCGAAGGGCGCGTCGTGGCGCTGACCGGCGACCCCGGCATCGGCAAATCGCACATCGCGCTTGCGCTGGAAGAGCGGCTACAGGCGGAGCCGCATACGAGCTTGCGCTACTTCTGCTCGGCGCATCACACGAACAGCGCGCTATTCCCGTTTGTCGCTCAACTCGAGCGGGCGGCCCGCTTCAAGCGCGGGGATTCGCCCGCTCAAAAACTCGCCAAGCTGGAAACGCTGGTCGTGCGATCCGGCGCTGACGGGGATCACACGATCGCGGTGCTGGCCAATTTGCTGTCGCTGCCACCGAGCAACCGATATCGTTTGCCGGAGCTCACACCGCAAGGCCGGAAGGAGAAGACACTCGCAGCCCTATCGACGCACCTCGAAGCTTTGGCGGCGAAGCAGCCGGTACTGGTGATCTTCGAAGACGCTCACTGGATCGACCCGACCTCGCTCGAGCTGCTGACGGCCACGGTGGAGCGCGTGGCGCAGCTGCGGGTCTCGCTGCTCATCACTGCCCGCCCGGAGTTCGTAGCGCCCTGGCCGCGCTACGCGCATGTGAGCACAGTTGCGCTCGCACGCCTTCGTCGATCGGACGCGGCGGCCATCATCATGCGAATCACCGGCGGTAAGACCCTGCCCGACGAAGTAATGCACCAGATCGTCGCTCGCACGGACGGCGTGCCTCTGTTCGTCGAGGAACTGACCAAGACGGTGCTCGAAAGCGGAGTTCTAAGGCAGCGCGACGGCGAGTATGTTCTCGAGCGCCCGCTGCCGCCGCTCGCGATCCCCACCACGCTGCACGATTCGCTAACAGCGCGGCTCGACCGGTTCGCTCCGGTACGAGAGGTGGCACAGATCGGCGCCGTGGTGGGTCGCTCGTTCTCCTACGAATTGCTGAGCGCCGTGGCCGGACTTTCGCCGCAAAAGCTGGAGGAGGCGCTCGGCCAACTGGTTCTCTCCGAGCTGGTGTTCTGCCGCGGAGAGATACCGCACGCCGTTTATACCTTTAAGCACGTGCTGGTGAGAGATGCGGCCTATTCCAGCCTGCTGAAATCCCGGCGCGCCACAATGCATGCAGCAATCGCCAGCGCATTCGAGCAGCGCTTCCCGGAAATCGTGGAGGCCGAGCCTGAGACGCTGGCACACCATCTCACCGAAGCCGGCTTGCATGAAAAGGCGGTGAGCTATTGGTTGAAGGCCGGCAAGAACGCCGTCCAACGCTTCGCTAACCTCGAAGCAATCGCGCATTTACAGCAGGGCCTAGAGGCCGCATGTCAATTGCCGGAGAGCTCGGCGAGGGACAGGCTCGAGCTGGATCTACAGTTCGCGTTGGGGCCCTGCCTGATCGCCACGCAAGGTCCAGCCTCAAGCACGGCCATTGCCACCTTTGCCCGCAGTCGTGAGCTGTGCTCACGCCTCGGCGATCCGCCCGAATATCTGCAGGTTTTGTTTTGGCTTGCGACCGGCAGCGTCATACGTGGAGAGCTGCCACAAGCGCGCGAGGCAACCACAACGTTGCTCGGGCTCGCCGAAGCTCGCAACGATCGGCCAATGCTGATCAACGCGATACGTGGGCTGGGCATGATACTCCTGTTCATGGGGCACCTGGTCGAGGCGCGTGAACTGACGGAACGCGCCATCGTCGCATTCAGCACCAGCAGCGACTCCGAAAAGCTTGCCGCCCGTGCGGCTGGCCAGGATGCCGGCGTGGCGGGCCTGGCGCTGATGTCGTGGGCCCTTTGGGCCCTCGGCCACGTCGACCTGGCGGTGACGCGAATGGCTGCCGCACTTCAACGTGCCGATGCGGTCGGGCACCCCCACACACAAGCTTACGCTTGTTACTATGCATCCATTCTGCACGCCCTGCGCGGCGAGCCGTCTCTCGCGCAGCGCCATGCCGAGCGTTGCCTCGCCTTGTCCGAGGAACACGGATTCCGGCACTGGCATGGGCTTTCGCGCGCCATTCGCGGCATCTGCATGACAACGCTCGATCCGTCGGCGAGCGCGCTCGCGGAGGTCAAAGGCGCTCTGGATCAGTACCGCAGTGCTGGCTATCAGCTGGGCATCACGGCGCTCTACGTGCTGATGTGTCCGATTTTGTTGGTCCGAGGCGAACGCGAGGCTGCGCTGGAGATGATAGGGCAGGGGCTCTCTGCAGCGAGCCACAATAGCGAACGCTTATTTGAAGCTGAACTACATCGATTAAAAGCGCAAGCGCTGACGGTCTGCGGCGCAGCGAGCGCCGATGCACAGTCATCGCTCGAGCGAGCCCTCAAGACAGCAGAAAGCCAACACGCCCGATCCCTTGAACTTCGGGCCGCCAAAGACCTGGCCGCGCTGTGGCTCGGCCAGGGCAGGCGCGAGGAGGCGCTCGCGTTTCTCGCGCCGGTCCATGCTTGGTTTTCCGAAGGGTTCGATACGCGCGATCTCAGGGACGCAAAAGCTTTGCTCGATCAGCTGCAGCTGTGAGCGATTTGTCCTATCAGCCCACGCTACCATCTGCGCGGCGGCGCAGCACGCTGCCCGGCGTCGCGCCGGTGTGAGTCGCATTCTCAACGACCATGATCCCGTTGACGATGACGGTCGTACGCGCGCCACTCGGGTACTGATGGGGATTCGCATAAGTGGCCTCGTCTCGAAAATCGTCCGAATCAAAAATCGCAATATCGGCGCGGTAGCCCTCCTTCAATAGTCCGCGGTCGCGTAATTTGAGCGCCTTCGCCGGTCCACCGGTCATCTTGTAAATCGCCCGCTCGAGCGGGAGGAGCCGTTCGTCGTGGACGTAGCGCCCGATAATTCTCGGAAAGGTGCCGTAAAAGCGCGGGTGCGGCATACCTTGGCTGACAATGCCATAGGTCGCGACACAATTTCCGTCTGACCCGACGAGTGCCGTCGGCGAGCGCACGATGGTGCGAATGTCGTCTTCGCAGATCGATGTAATCAAAACGCGGGTGGCCCCGTCATCGGCGATCAGATGGTCGCAAATTTGGTCGATCGGATCACAACCGCGCGGCCTCGCCAGCGCCGCCACTGTCTGGCCGGCTGTCTGCGGCAGGCGCGGCGAGATCGAGATCTGCACCGCCTCCCATGAGGCGATCCGCCCCCAATTGTTGAGCCCGTGCTCGGCGAGCTCGCTGCGAATGCAGGCGCGGACGTCTGGCAGCGCCAGCCGCGCGATCATCGTCTCTTTGTCGCCGGTCTGGACCCAAGGTGGGAGCAAGTTCTTCAGCGGATTGGCGCCCGCGGCGTAAGGGTAGGCGTCGCAATCGATATCACAACCTGACGCTCGCGCCGCGGCGATCTTGTCGAGGATTTGCGCCGCCTTGCCCCAGTTGTCCACGCCGGAACACTTCAGGTGCACGATTTCCACATGCACGCCGCATGCGCGGGCAATGTCGATCGCTTCCTCCACCGCCTCCATGACTTTGTTGGATTCGTCGCGAATATGGGTGAAATAGCCGGCGTTGTGCCGTTTCAGCACTCCGCAAAGGGCGACGATTTCGTCTGCTTGGGCAAAGCTGCCGGGCGGAGTGAAAAGGCCCGACGACATGCCGAGCGCGCCTGCGCGCAGGCCGTCTTCCAACAACGCGATCATCTCCCCAAGTTCGGTTTTTGTGGACGAGCGATCTTCAAGCCCCATCACCATGAGTCTGAGCGTGTTGTGGCCGATGAGCATGCCTGTGTTGACTGCGACGGCCGGGAACGTATCGAGATATTCCGGAAAGCTCATTTCCCGGAACGGGAGCCACGGCGCGCCTCCGCTCAGATAGTCCGCAAGAAGGTCGGTCTTTCCCGGCAGCACCGGCGCGACCGAGAAGCCGCAATGGCCAATGATCTCGGTGGTGACTCCCTGCCGCACTTTGCTTTCCGCCTTCGGATTGATCGGAAGGACAAAGTCGGAATGGGTTTTGATGTCGATGAAGCCGGGCGTCACAGCGAGGCCGGCGGCATCGATAACCTTCTTTGCATCACCGGCCAGTGCAGGGCCAAGCGCGACGAGGCGGCCGGCGCTAACCGCGACATCGCCGGTGATGCCCGGGCTGCCGCTGCCATCGATCACGGTGCCGCGATGGATTAGGATATCCCAGGTCATAGCGGGGCGGCGTCGCGCATCCTTGCCGATGATCGCGCGGGTATCGGGCGCACAGGCGGTCCTTATCGCGGGTCCAGTCAGAATCAATACCCATCAATTCGGTCGCCCGCGAGACCGACTTCCAACGCATCAACCTGTTGCTTTCGAGCGGCGACCAAGAGAGGGAGAGAAAAATGAAGTTTCAGGGCGGGAAAGGTGGTGGAGTTCTTGGGCAAAGGCGGATTGATTTGAGGCGGGCGTGAGTCGGCGGTGAGAGCAGGCGATGAAATTCATGGATATGCGGCAGTGGATCGCCCTTCTTGAGAAGGAGGGTGAGCTACGGCGGATTACCGCCGAGGTGGACTGGAAGTGCGAAATCGGCACCATTGCTCGGCGCGTCCTTGAGAAGAAGGGGCCCGCGCTGCTGTTCGAGAACATCAAGGACTACGGAAATGCGCGCTGCACCAAGGTTTTTGTGAGTGGATTGGGGGCCCAATCACGCCTGGCGCTTGCCCTCGGCTTTCCCCGCGACGTCGCCAATCGCGACCTAATTCAGTATGTGATGAAGAAAAACCGCGAGACGATCGCGCCGGTCATCGTCGAAACGGGGCCGGTGAAGGAGGTCATCGTACGCGGCGATGCCATCGATCAGACTGAATTTCCGGTTCCGCAATGGCAGTACCTGGAAGGCGGCCGTTACATCCACACCTTCTCCGGGGTCGTGACGAGGGATCCGGAGACGCGGGTGATGAACGTCGGCATCTACCGCGGGATGATCGGCCAGAAGGACACGGCACCTTTTCTCCTCATCAAAGGTGGCCAGCATTGGGGCGCGCATTTTGCCAAGTGGTCCGCGCGCAAAGAGCCAATGCCGGTGGCTTGCGTGATCGGCTGGGATCCCATCATGCCATTCTTGGCGGGCTCACCGGTCTTGGCCGGGGTGTGCGAGTGGGATGTGATGGGTGCATACCGCGGCGCTCCCGCGCAGCTGGTCCGCTGCGAAACGGTCGATCTCGAGGTTCCCGCCACGGCGGAGATCGTGCTCGAGGGATATATCAGCGACGATCCGGCAAGCTACGAGATCGAAGGGCCTTTCGGCGAGTTCACCGGCTACGTGTCCGATCTTCCCACACCGCGTCCGACAATGAAAGTCACGTGCATCACGCACCGCCGCGACCCGATCTTCTGCGGCTCGCTGGAGGGCACCCTGCCAGGGTCCTACAGCGAGAACAGCGTCATGTCGTCAGTGCAGCGCGCGGGCATCGCCTGGAACATTCTTACCGGCGCCGGCATCCCTGGCATTCTCCACGTCTACGCGCCGCCCATCACCAACGGCGTCAACATCCGTATCCAGATCAAAAAGCATTATCAGGGACAGCCCAAGCAGATCGCCGCAGCGCTCTGGGGCAACAGCGCCGCGCAATACCGCTATAAGCACGTCATTGTGGTGGAGGAGGACATCGATCCCGCGGACGACGAGCAAGTTGAATGGGCACTCGCGCACCGGGTGAACGCCGGTGAAGGCGGCGTCGTCATCTTCCCGGGCATTTTCGGCTCGCCGATCGATCCCAGCACGCCCATGGAGGATCGCGACGTTGCACAGCTCGGCACCGGCCTCTGGAATCGGATGTTGATCGACGCCACGCGCTCCTGGAAGAACCCGCGGCGTTCGCAGTGGGGCGGGGAGCGTTTTCCTCCGACCGTGCGGCCATCCCTTGAAGATGAGGCGCGCGTGCAAGCCCGCTGGTCGGAATACGGGCTGGGTGATCTGTGATACCGAACCGACTCCTCAGTTCATAAACTGTCGTCCTCGCGAAAGCGGGACCCCTGAGCAGCGGCGTCCTGACGAGCGATCCTGGCGTCCGATCATCTTCGAATAGCAGCCGCCACGCAAACGGATGTTGTGCGCTCGTACCTTAGCATTAGCTTAGCCTGCAGCTGTTAGCGCGGTTGCTGCAGTGCGGGAGAAAATCCATGCGTCCCGTCTTAAGCAGTACATCGGCCTGGCAGACCAAGTTTTTGTGGGCAGCGATCGCGATACTAGGCGCTGTTTCCTTCGGGATCGTCGCGCTCAATCGGGGCGAAGCGGTCAATGCGGCGTGGTTGGTGGTCGCTGCGGTCTGCGTTTATTTCGTCGCTTATCGCTTCTATGGACTGTTCGTCGCCGAGCGGGCGCTCGGCGTCGACGCAACACGACCGACGCCCGCCTACCGGCACAATGACGGCCTCGATTACGTTCCCACCAATCGATACGTGCTCTTCGGCCATCACTTCGCGGCGATCGCAGGCGCGGGTCCGCTGGTTGGTCCGGTGCTTGCCGCGCAAATGGGTTATTTGCCAGGGACGCTCTGGATTCTTGCCGGGGCGGTGTTCGCCGGCGCGATCCAGGACATGACGGTGCTGTTTCTGTCGACGCGGCGCGACGGTCGTTCGCTCGGCGATATCGTGCGCGCCGAGATGGGACCGGTTGCGGGCACGGTTGCGGGCATCGGCATTCTCCTGATCTGCGTCATCGTGCTTGCGGTTCTTGCTCTCGTTGTCGTCAAGGCCTTGGTCGGCAGCCCGTGGGGCACTTTCGCGGTGTTCTGCACAATTCCCATCGCGTTGTTCATGGGCATCTACAATCAGTTCATCCGGCCGGGGCATATCGGCGAGATGTCGCTCATCGGCTGCGTCCTGCTGCTCGCGGGTCTGATCTATGGACGGACCGTGTCCGAGACCCCGGCGCTCGCCGCCTGGTTCGATTTCAAAGGCGAGACGCTGGCGCTGATCATCATCGGCTACGGCTTCGTCGCCTCCGTGCTCCCCGTCTGGCTGCTGTTGGCGCCGCGCGATTATCTCTCGACTTTCCTCAAGATCGGAACCATCGCGCTCCTGGCCCTCGGAATCCTCATCGTGCGTCCCGATCTGCAGATGCCCGCCGTGACCAAGTTTATCGACGGCACCGGGCCGGTTTGGTCGGGCAGCGTCTTTCCGTTCCTGTTCATCACCATCGCCTGCGGAGCGGTTTCCGGCTGGCATTCGCTCATTGCTTCGGGAACGACGCCGAAAATGATCGAGAACGAACGCCAGATCGCGTTCATCGGATATGGCGGGATGCTGATGGAGTCGTTCGTCGCCATCATGGCGATGATCGGAGCGAGCGTCATCCATCCCGGCGTCTACTTCGCCATGAACAGCTCGGCGGGGGTGATCGGCACCACCGCTGATCATGCCGCGCAGGTGATCTCGTCCTGGGGATTCGTGGTGACGCCCAACGAGATCGCCCAGATGGCCAAGGATGTCGGCGAAACGACGATCATGTCGCGTACCGGCGGCGCGCCGACGCTGGCGGTCGGCATGGCGAGCATTTTGTCGTCATTCCTCGGCGGCCCCACATTGATGGGCATTTGGTATCACTTCGCGATCCTATTCGAGGCCCTGTTCATCCTGACCACGGTCGATGCGGGGACGCGCGTCCTGCGCTTCATGATCCAAGATCTGATCGGCAACGCGATTCCCGCGTTCAAGGAGACCTCGTCCTGGACCAACAATCTGATCGGCTCGCTGCTTTCGGTGATCCTGTGGGGATACTTCCTCTATGCCGGCGTGATCGATCCATTCGGTGGGATCTGGACGCTGTGGCCGCTGTTCGGCACCGCCAACCAAATGCTCGCGGCAATCGCGCTGACGGTATGCACGGTCGTGCTGTTCAAGATGAAACGCGAGCGCTTCGCGCTGGTGACGATTGCACCTGCCACTTGGCTCATTGTATGCACGACGACCGCTGGGCTGGAGAAGGTAGCCAGTCTAGATCCGAATGTGGGATTCATCAGCCACGCCCTCAAATACGCGGATGCGATCGCGGCCGGGCAGCTGTTGGCCCCAGCCAAAACGGCGGCGGAGATGACCCGAATCGTCGTCAACGATTACATTGATGCGGCGCTTGCTGCGGTATTCGTGCTCGTCGTTGTTGCCACGGTGATCTACGGTCTGATCAGCATCTGGAAGGCGCTGGCGAGTCCGCAGGCGACGGCCATGGAAGTCGGATTCGCCGGGGCAGCGGCGGGAGGCGGTCATGCCTGACTTGCAGAACTTGTTCGATCGCCCCACGCGGGCAGCGGGCGCCACTCTCTATTGGACGACGCGGGCGGCGCGTTTGATGGTCGGAGTTCCCGATTATGAAACGTATGTTGCACACCGGCGGGCCAACCATCCGAACGAATCGATCATGACCTATGTGGAGTTTTTCCGTGAACGGCAGCAGGCCCGGTATGCCGTGGGGAAGGGTCGATTCAGGGGCTGCTGCTAACGGCCGTCACGGTCACCCAATACCACTCGAGTGAGGGGGCCAAGGGATTGCAAAGGCGCTATGCCGCAAGTTGCGGCAGGCTGCCTAATCCATCGCCATGATTGGTTCAGGCGCGAATGCTCGCGCGAGATTCACGGTTGAGCATCCAAACGTCATAGTTTTGAAAAACGTGCAGCGTAAGAAATGAATCTCCACGATTGTTGACGCTCGCGCTCCGTATGGCACATGTCTTGCTCTAATAACTCTTGCTCTAATAACGTGTCGGTGTGCGCCGAGAAAAAAAGGCGCGCGGTGGAACGAGTGTGAACCACCGCACATTTCGGGGACCGGTCAGGGGGCAATAATCGCCACGTTCTCCACCGACGGAGGTCCCCGATGCACAAGCCCTCCCGATACTTCCCCACACGCATGCCCACGCAGACCAAGCCGGCGCCGATCGGCCTCGATTTGCTTCTGAAAATCGGCACGGCGCTTTTGATCAGCTTTGCTGCGACGCTCGTTCTCGTTCACGTCGGAGTCTTTTTTGCTTCGCCGCTGAACATGCCTTGACTCGAATTGTCTGGTTTGGCGTTTGCCTGAGCATGCGGGAGCAAATCATGTGGAAGGCATCGTTATGTGCGGTGGCACTCCTCGGGATGACGATGGGGGGATCGCTCTCCGCCAAAGACCCGGCGATGTTTCGATCCATCGAAAGAGCGGAAACGGACGGCACACAGGTCCGCACCAAGGCGGATTTCCGGCACTCCCGCAATCCCGCGCGCCACGCGTTGCTTCCGGCGGTTCAAGCCTGGCTCTCGGCCGAATTCGATCTTCCGGTAATCCACGAGCACCCCGTTCTGAGGTTCGTGCCTGCGGCCAGGATTGCAGCGCTGCGTTTTAGGGGATTGCTCTCGCCTCCGGGGACTGGGGTCGCCGCCAACGATCAGACGGCGACCGGGCAAGGCGATACGCTTGCCCTCTATGACGACGCCACACACACCATCTACCTGCCCGAAGGGTGGAAGGGCAAAACACCGGTCGAGCTTTCTCTTCTCGTTCATGAGCTGGTCCATCATTTTCAAAGCGTGCTCGGTCTCAAGCATGAGTGCCCGCAACAACGCGAGAAGCTCGCCTATGTCGCGCAGGACCGCTGGCTGGGCCTCTTCGGGCATAGTCTCGCGGACGATTTCGAGCTCGATCCATTTTCGCTGTTGGTGAAAACGACCTGCTTCTACTGATCACCAAGTGGTCCCCTCTCCCCCGCTCTTGTGAGACATTCGCGCTGATCGCCGTGCAGGTCGCCTGAAAGCGACGTCCTCGAGGCGTCGCAGCTCGAAGAATTGTCGCGCTATATTTCGACTTATTCGATGTTGATGGGAGCTTAGCCGACCTGAAATCAGGAATTAGCGATAGTGGGGATATGCTAGGATCGGCATTTCCGGTGTCAGGAGCCTTGGAGGGACAATGAGGCGACGCGCGTTCATCACTTTGCTCGGCGGCGCAGCAGCGGCGCTGCTCACTGTTCATCACCCCCCACCGATGTTCGCGCAGGAGAGCGCCGACTGGGTGACCGCATTCCCGCGCACCCCGGTCCAAGTTACTGCCTGGCCCGGCGGCAGAAAGGTCGCCGTCAGCTTCGCCCTGTTCGTCGAAGAGTTCGGCTTCGGCCAGGGCCCCGTCTTGCGTCCGGATCTTGCGAGCCGCAGCCCCGATCTCGTGAACGAGGCGTTTCGCCAATACGCCATCGACTGGGGCATCACGCGGGTCGGGCGCCTGTTCAAAGAGTTGGATGTCCCGCTCAGCATCGTGTTGAACGCCGAGTTTCCGGGCAAGCATGCCGCCGTGTGGAAAGAGTTCCGCGCGACCCACTCGAACGCGCCGATCATCGCCCACGGCATGAACAACACCAGCCGTATGTTGCCGCTCGGGCGCGGGCTAGCTGCGCAGAAGGCGTACATTCGTGAGACGTTGGATCTGATCGCCAGCGCAACCGGCGTGAGGCCGACCGGCTGGTCGTCTCCGAGCGTCTATTCCAATGGTGATACCATGCAGGCGATCGCCGCCGAGGGCATCACCTACACCATCGACCAAATGGATTCCGACGTCATCTCGACCTTGAAGACGCCGGAGGGCGCACTCGTCCTGCTGCCCTATCCGGTCGTCACGGTCGACATGGGCCAGCAGCTCGCGCGCATGAAGACGCCGGCCGAGATCGAGACGCTCTGGGTAGACTACGTGCTCGAGTTGGCCAACGAGGCGCGCGCCGACCCCGCGCGCGAGGCGACCACGGTGGTCATTGGAATCCATCCCTTCGTGATCGGGACGCCCGACGGAGCCGCCGCCTTGCGCCGTGTCCTGTCGCGCCTCAGCAAGGATGAGAAGGTCTGGCTGACCGACACCGCCGCCATCCTCAAAGCGGCCGGCCTGAAATGAAGGGTTCAGAGTCTGGCTTCATCTACCTTCTGCATTCAGCGTCCTGAACACTCGGCCGTAGATCTGAGAAATCCTGGTTAGCCACATCCCGGTTTGCTCGTGCCCAGAGAACGGCCTTTTGTCCTTTGAAGAAAATCATTTGCCCAGCTTCTCCAGCTCTCGGACATTCCGGGAACCGCAAGCAACCGGTCGACTTCATGGCGATCACGGGTGTAGATGCGAAATACATGTCGAACGGTGAGATCATGATTGGGTCTGTCGATCACCCGGATCTCATCTCCGGCCCCCACATCGCCCTCGACGACGATTCGTAAGTAAGTCCCGGGCCGCAACGCCTCGGTGAAGCGGCGCGGAAACAACTGATCATTCATCCGAACTCCAAGCCGCCAGCAAGGGATTCTCGGCTCAGAAACCTCAAGAACAGTGGTTCCGATCTCCCAACGCTCTCCGATGAGCGCATCGTTCGCTTCAATCCCCTCGGTCGTGAGATTTTCGCCGAACTCACCGTATGCAAGCGGTCGGCCGATCTCCTGTCCCCACCATCGTGCGTCTTCGACGGCGTATGCGTAGATCGCTTTATCGGGTCCCCCATGCGCTTCTCGATCCGCCTGCACGTCTCCGTCGAGGTTTACACCTCGAGCGGCGATCCGACCGGCGACGGGTGATTTCCAGATGGCACTCTTGGCAGGACGACCTTTGTATTCGAACTCCCGAACAGTACCGACGTTGACCGAGAGAACGCTCGCCACCTTAGTCGCCATCGGCTCTTCTCCTTCCCGGTTGCTTGTCCGTCTTCATGAACTCGCGTAGCAGCGTTGCAATCTCATCTGCTTTGGTATCAAGCGCAAAATGTCCTGCGTCGAGCACATGCACCTCCGCGTTCGACACGTCACTGCGGAAACGTTCCGGCTCGCTCGGAGCTCTGCCGGCAACGAGCTTTGATCACCAGTTGTAGATGTTTTGGTTGTAGCCGAGGTTGCCGCCGCCTGTGGCTGCGGGACTGTCCGGGTTCGAAAACGGGGCGCTCCGTGGAACGGTGGCTTGCGCGCGTGGGCTGCTGCGATAGACGTTCTGACGCCTTGGCGCGGTCCATGCCGCAGCCACGGTGCTAAGGACAATGGCAGCGGCGAGCGCAAGTCTTATCGTCATTGACATTTTTGCCTCCTGGTTCGTTTAAAACGTAATCGTTGCTGCGACCCCGGGCGCATTATCGAGACACCGCATGGCCTGAATTATTCCTCGCGGGGCGCGTTGCCTAGGGCAGAAGCGCATCACACTTGCGCGAGCAATTTCGACTATCATGCACCTCGGCTCGTGCGGGAGGGAGGCATGGCCATGGAAATACGCGTGTTCGGGCGCACTGGGATGCAGCTCTCGGTGCTGGGCTTTGGCTGCGGCGCGGTCGGCGGATTGATGGTACGTGGCGATCCACGCGACCAGGAGCGCGCCGTGGCGCGGGCGATCGAAGCTGGCGTGAACTACTTCGATACCGCCGTCCAGTATGGCAACGGCGAATCGGAAAAGAATCTCGGCCGTGTGCTGCAAAGGCTTAAACCCGCGAATACAGTCGTGGGGACCAAGGTCCGCTTGCCGAGCGCCGACTTCGGGCGCATTGCCGAGGCCGTGGCGAAGTCGCTCGATGGCAGCTTGGCGCGACTCCTCCGCGAGCGGGTCGATATCTTCCACCTGCACAATGCGATCACCGAGACCGGCGGCGGAGAATCGCTGAGCGTCCGGCAAGTGCTCGGCGAGGTGGTGCCCGCGTTCGAGCGGCTGCGCGAAGAGGGCAAGACGCGCTTTCTCGGGCTGACCTCAGTCGGCGAGACGGCGGCACTCCATCAAGTAGTCGACGCGCGCGTCTTCGACAGCGCGCAGGTGGTCTACAACATGCTCAATCCGTCCGCTGCCGTCGCCCTGCCGGCGAAATATCCGGCACAAGATTATGGCCGGCTGTTCGATCATACGACGGCGGCCGGCGTCGGCGTCGTGGGCATTCGCGTGCTCGCGGGCGGTGCCCTATCTGGCTCGCCCGAACGCCATCCCATTGCGTCGGCGCCACCCGAACCGATCGGCTCGGCGATGAGTTACGACACCGACGTTGCGCGCGCGCGGCGCCTCATGCCCCTTGTCAAGGAGGGGTTTGCCGCGAGTCTCACCGAAGCGGCCACACGGTTTGCAGTCTCGCATCCGGCGACGGGCACGATCCTGGTCGGCATGGCAACGCCGCAACAGTTCGAGGCTGCGCTCGCCGCCGTTCAAAAAGGCCCGCTCTCAGGAGCCGCGCTCGCGCGCGTCTCTGCGCTGCAACAGGCGTTCGCCGACGAGCCCCGCTGAGGCGCTGGAGCCAAGCTTGCCGACTTCAAGAACCCCTTGCGCGACGCGTGCACCGAATCCAATCTTTGCGGCGCAGCCCATGAGGGCGAGAGCGCACGGCAATGAAGCGATATAGCGAGTCCTTCGATTACATCATCGTCGGCGCTGGCACGGCCGGCTGCGTACTCGCCAATCGCCTGACCGCCTCGGGGAGCGAGCGCGTTCTGCTGCTCGAAGCCGGCGGTCACGACCGGCACATCTGGATTCACATCCCGCTCGGTTACGGCAAGCTGTTCACCAATCCCAAGGTGAACTGGCTCTATAGCTCCGAGCCGGAAGCCGAGCTCAACAACCGGCGCATCATCCAGCCGCGCGGGAAAGTGTTGGGTGGGTCGAGTTCGATCAATGGTCTTCTATACATCCGCGGTCAGCCGGAGGATTTCGATCATTGGCGCCAGCTCGGCAATGCCGGCTGGAGTTTTGAGGATGTGCTGCCCTATTTTCGTCGCGCTGAGGACCAAGAACGCGGCGAGGACGCGTTGCACGGGGTAGGCGGGCCGCTCGCCGTCTCCGACGTCTGTGAACCGCATCCCCTGTGTGAGGCTTTCATCGCCGCCGCCCAGCAGGCGGACTTCCCCCGCAACGACGATTTCAACGGGCCCACTCAGGAAGGTGCCGGCTATTTCCAGCTCACCGCGCGGCACGGCCGCCGCTGGTCGACCGCGGTCGGATATCTGCGCCCCGCCCGCCGAAGGGCAAACCTCGCCATCGCCTCGAATGCGCTGGCGAGCCGGATTCTCTTTTCGGGACGCCGTACGATTGGCGTCGAATACCGGCAGGGGGAGGCGAAGCGCATTGCCTACGCGAACCGGGAAGTCATCCTCGCCGGCGGCACATTCAACTCGCCGCAGCTTCTGCAACTGTCCGGGCTCGGGCCGGCGGCGCTGTTGCGCGGGCTCGGCATAGACGTGATCGCCGACATGCCAGGGATCGGCGCCGACCTGCAGGATCACCTTCAGGTCCGCATGCAATATCGTTGCACCGAGCGGATCACGATGAACGATGTGATCCACAGTTGGCGGCATCGAACTGGCGCCGGGCTGCGCTACGCCCTATTCCGAAAAGGGCTGCTAGCCATCGGCGCCGGCTATGCGGGCGGCTTCTTTCGCACGAGCCCGCAGGTTGCGACGCCCGACGTGCAAGTGCATTTCATCATCTTCAGCGCCGATGCGGCCGGTGCCGCGCTGCACGCCTTTCCGGGCTTCATCGCATCGGTTTGTCAATTGCGGCCGGAGAGTCGTGGCTTTGTGCGCATCACGTCGCCTGACCCCGCGAAGCCGCCGGCGATCGAGCCGCGTTATCTCTCGAGCCGCACCGATCGCGACACCGTCGTCGCCGGGATGAAGCTTCTGCGCTGGATCATGCGGCAGCCGGCTATGCGCCGCTATATCGCCGAAGAGCGCGCGCCGCCCACGACCTGCACGAGCGATGCGGACCTTCTCGCCTTTGCGCGCGAAACCGCCACGACCGTCTTCCATCCCACGAGCACGTGCCGCATGGGTAGCGATGACGCTGCCGTGGTCGACGAGCGGCTGCGTGTGCGCGGCATTGACGGGCTGCGCGTGGTCGACGGCTCGATCATGCCGACCGTCGTTTCCGGCAACACAAATGCCGCCATCGTCATGATTGCGGAAAAAGGCGCCGACATGATTCTCGAGGATGCGGCCGCACAGGCACCCATCGCGCTGTCGGCTTGAGGGGCATGACGAAAGCGGAGGCGCTATCTATAGGCATGGTGCTCCAACACTGGTCGAGGCGCATATGGACCCGGCGCGGCCCATCATCGCAGTTACGCCAATCACCAACGCCGATTGCAACGGCAGCTTGAGAGGCCGCTCGCGCGGCCTGTTGTGTGCGGCGATGGCTGCGGTTGCGGCGGCGGCGCTTGGAACCGGCGTGCTGATTTTTGTCCCGGCCGTTGTTGCGCAGCCCGCCTCTGCGCTTGGCGAGTTGTCGGTCGGCAAAGCGGCGTTGGGTGATTGGCGCACCGATGCCCCGTTGGTTCGGCGCAAAATCACCGAGCTGCCGGCGCCCTATGCCACGCGCTCCGCGTCGAATCCTCCCCGCGTGATCGCGAAGCCCGCTTCCGCCGCGCCAAAGGTGCCGCCCGGCTTCCAGGTCGAATTGTTCGCCACCAATCTCCACGACCCGCGCACGGTTCGGGTCGCGCCGAATGGAGACATCTTCATCGCGGAATCGGAGCCCGGGCGCGTTCGCGTGCTGCGCGCCGCCGATGGCGCATCGACGCCCAAAACCAACGAGGTGTTCGCCTCAGGCCTGCGGCAGCCGTTCGGCATAGCCTTCTACCCGCCTGGATCGGATCCGCAGTGGATATATGTCGCCAATACTGCGTCCGTGGTCCGCTATCCCTACCGCAGCGGCGACCTCAAACCGCGTGGGAAGCCCGAGGTGATCGTGCGCGATCTTGCCGGCGTGGCCGGCCGCTCGGTGCAGCGCGGCCACATTACGCGCGACATTGTTTTCTCGCAGGACGGCCGCAAGATGTTCGTCTCTGTCGGATCGGCGTCGAACGACGGCGAGGGCATGGGCAAACGCGACGCGACCGCGATCGCGCGCTGGGAGGCGGCGCATGGGCTCGGCAGCGCCTGGGGGCCCGAAACCGATCGCGCGGCTGTACTCGTCTTCGACCCGGACGGCGGAAATCGGCGCGCGTTCGCAACCGGGCTGCGAAACTGCGTCGGCCTCGCCGTGCATCCGCTGACGGGCGATGTCTGGTGCTCGACCAACGAGCGCGACGATCTTGGCGACGATCTCGTTCCTGATTTCGTCACGCGCGTGCGGGACGGTACGTTCTACGGCTGGCCTTGGTACTATCTGGGGCCCAACGAAGATCCGCGCCATCGCGGCGAACGGCCCGACCTCAAGGACAAGATCACCGTACCCGACGTGTTGATCCAGGCCCATTCTGCGTCCATGGGAATGGTGTTCTACGACAATGACCAATTCCCCTCGGAATACCGCGGCGATGCGTTTGCGGCCGAGCACGGCTCTTGGAACCGCGCGAAGCGCACCGGCTACAAGGTGATCCGCGTGCTCCTGAAGGACGGGGTTCCGACCGGCGAATACGAGGACTTTATGACGGGATTTGTGGTGAACGACTCGGCCGTTTGGGCGCGCCCGGTCGGGATCGCGGTCGCGCATGACGGCGCGCTCCTCGTCAGCGAGGATGGAAACGGCACGATCTGGCGCGTGACCTATCGCGGCGGGCCATAGAACAGTTCATGGCGAGGCGGACGCGTTTCTGCCGCTGCCGTTATTCCGCGGGTTTCGACTTGGCTGAGAGTTTCGTGAGCCCACTGGACGCGCTTTATTTTCATTTTTATCGTTTGCTGCGCGTGTCCATGACGGCGGCATCGCCGATCGTCGGGCAGCCAGTGCGGGACCACAACGCAAGACTCTAAAGGACAAGATGACAAGTCACATGCTCGTCGAGCAATTCCGACACGATATTGGCGATATCAGCTCGAGCGTTGATGCGCGCGAAATTCGCCAGAAGTCCCACGACTTTCACTGGTACAGCCCGGTGCTTACGCCGCAACTCGAGAATTGCATGGCCGACGTCGTGGTCCGCCCCCAGAGTGAGGAGGAAATCGCCGCGGTGGTGACGGCAGCCGTCAGGCACAAAACTCCATTGACGCTGCGGGGCGGCGGCACGGGCAATTACGGGCAATCGGTGCCGCTCAAAGGCGGTGTGCTCCTCGACATGACCGGGTTTAACGAAGTGATCGCGGTGGAATGGGGCCACATTCGCGTGCAAGGCGGGGCGGTCATTGGCAAAGCGCTCGAGGCGGCTTTGGCGTCGGGCCAGCAATTGATGATGTATCCATCGACGATGCGCTCGGCCACGATCGGAGGCTATCTCGGCGGCGGATTTGCCGGCATCGGCTCAGTTCGCCACGGCATCCTTCGCGATTCCGGGATGATCCAGTCGCTCAGGATCATGACCATGGAAGAATCCCCGCGCATCGTGACGCTTTCCGGCGATGACACGGGGCTCGTCCTTCACTCTTGGGGCACGACCGGAATTATCGTCGAGGCAGAGCTCAAGCTCGTTCCCGCTGAGACATGGATCGACTGCATCGCGACTTTCTCCAGCTATGCAGACGTTATCGCATTCGGGAATGCAGCATTCGACAGCGATCTCGATATCTTCTTGTTGAGCGCCGTCGAACGCCGGTTCGCGCCCTACTACAAGCGGCTCAATACTTATTTCGACGGCAGCCGCGACGCGATGTTCTCGATGGTCAAGGAAAGCGACGTCGACGGCTATTTCGCGCTCGCCGCCAAATTCGATGGGCATCGTTCCATGGCAGTGAACGAGACCCAAAGCGCCGCAGCCAATCTGCGGCGCATCCACGAAACGGCGTTCAACCATACGACGTTGATGGCGCTGCAGGTCGATCGCGGCTGGACCTATCTCCAGGTTGTGATGCCGAATCCGTTCGAGCCCAAGCTCGTAGCCGAGCAGAAGCGGCGCTTCGGCGACGAAGTTTTGATGCATCACGAATATACCAAGGAGAAGGGGCGCTGCCGCATCGGCGCGCTGCCGCTGATTCGCTACACGACGGAACAGCGGCTCAACGATATCATGCGCTCATTCGAAGAGGACGGCTGCATTCTCAACAACCCGCACATCTTCAAGCTGGAAGACGGCGGTCGCTTCGATCCCGATGGCCGCAAGCTCGCGTTTCGCAAGTCGGTCGATCCGATGGGGCTCCTCAACCCGGGCAAACTGCGCTCCCTGTCGTGACTGTCGCAATCAGGGTCGCCGCGCGACGTGCCATCGCCCTGCGTCTCAGAGCCTGTGAGAAATTAGCGCCGCAAGCTCGGAACTTATTATTGCGTCCTCTCGCCTTGCTTGGCCGGTCGCGTGTGGCGCGGATCGAGTTATGCCCTGCCCGCGCGCGCTTGTGCCTTGCAGGGACCACAAGAAGTGCGGATAGTTGCGCGCGTACGCGCGTGAGCAACCGCCGCGGCGCCGCATACCGCCAGCAAGGGGATCTCGTGGGTAATGGTCTATCACTGTCCTGCTCGGATCGGCTCTCGTTTGACCTCGGCGAGCGTCATGCGAGCCGCTGAACTTCAGGTCATAGCGGGGGGCGGCATCGCTGCCGCGTTGAAAGAGCTTGCGGTGCTGTTCGAGCGTGCCTCCGGCCATAAGGTCGTTATTCGTTACGGCACCGCGCCGGAGCTGATCAAGATGGCCGCGAGCGGTGTCCCATTCGATCTTGGTGTGGTGCCCCAGGATGTGTGGACCGACGCCGCCGCGCGCGCACAGCTCGCGCCCGGACCGACGCCCGACGTCGCGCGCGTGGGCATCGGCATCGCGGTTCGCAGCGGCGCCCCTAAGCCTGATATTAGCACCGCCGCGGCGCTCAAGCAGACGCTGCTCAACGCGAAGTCCATCGCCTCGATACCGGCGAGCGCCACCGGCGCTCAGCTTGCCGGTATCTACGAGCGGCTCGGCATCACTGACGAGATGAGGGCCAAAACCAAGGCGCAGGCCGCGCCCAAGCACGTCGTCGAGGCGGTCGCGAGCGGCGAGGCCGAGCTCGCAGTGTTCGGACTCAACGTGCTGATCGACCCGCGCTTGGATATCGTGGGGCCGTTCCCGCCAGACGTGCAGCGCGAGGTGGTCTATGCCGCAGGCTTCGCAAGCAACAGCAAGGAACCGGAAGCGGCCAAGGCGTTTCTTGCCTATCTGATGAGCCCGCCGGCCATCGCCGTCATCAAGTCCAAAGGCATGAATCCCGGCTGAACCAGGTTCGAGCGCAAGTCTCGGACGCAAGACCAAGGGCAAAGCAAATGAAACCGAAGGCAAAGGTGCTCACAACGGCCATCGCGATCTCTCTGCTGGCGGCGCTCACGCTGGCAGGAGTGCCGTACGACGTCGCCCGCGGGCAGAGCCCGGAAAAACTGACCGTTCGTTTCACTTGGAAGCTCAAGGGCGAGTATGCGCCGCTCTATGTCGCTCTGCAGAAGGGCTATTACAATGCCGAAGGTCTCGACGTGCAGCTGTCCGAAGGCAACGGCGCGCAGAACGTGCTCAAGGCGCTCGCGTCCGGCAACGAAAACTTCGGCTATGGGCCGGCGGTCGCCGCCGCGCGGGCGGTGAGCCAGGGCCTGCCGGTCAAGGTCGTCGCGCTCTATCAGACCAGCGCGCCGATGGCTGTCATTGCTTTTCCCGACACGCCGCTGAAGGGCCCAAAGGACATCGAGGGCAAGCGGCTCGCGATCTCGGTGGGTGAGACGTTCGGCGACATGATCCGCCCGTTCACGCGCATCAACAACATCGATCTCGGCAAGGTCCAGCTCATCCAGATGGACGCGTCGGCGCGCACCTCGCAGTTTCTCACGCGCAAGGTCGACATCATGTCGGTCTATCTGAGCAACGAGCTGCCGCAGATCGAGAAGCGCGCGGGCGTGAAGTTCAACGTGATCAAGGTGACCGATTTCGGCCTCAACGTGCTCGGCGCCTCGATGTATGTCAGCAACGCTTTTGCCGAGCAGAAGCCCGATACGGTGAAGAAGCTGCTGCGCGCGACCGCGAAAGGCTATCGCGACGCCATGGCGGATCCGAAAGCGGCGGCGAAAATAATGGCCAGCCACATGGCGGTGCCTGAGCAGCCGGACGTGCTCGAGCAGCAGGTCGAGGCGACCATGGTCACCACCAATGCTCCGGCGGGCAAGCCGATTGGTTGGCAGTCCGAAGCCGACTGGCGCGCAAACCTCGATCTGTTGAAGGAAACTGGCGACATCGACGATATCAAGCCGCTGAGCAGCTACTTCACCAACGCGTATCTGCAGTAACCCGGATCAAGCGCAGTTCGTAGGATGGGTTTCGCTTGTGCGCGAAACCCATCACCCGCTGCCGCGCGCGAAGTCATGGGTTTCGCTCACGCTCAACCCATCCTACGGTCCTGCGCCAGGACCTCCGTTGCGCCGGTCGTCCCGCGGGTGTTTGCTTTTTGCGTGCAAGCCAACCGATCGATCGTCCTTGATCTAGCGAGTCCGGGCGGCATCAACTCGCCATACGGCCTGATCGTGTTCGACGGCGTGTGCGTCCTATGCTCGCGCGGCTGCCGCTTCGTCAGCAAACGTGATCGCCGCGGCTATTTTCGCTTCGTCCCAATGCAGTTGGCCGAGGGACGCTCCCTCGCGCAACAGCTCGGGATCGATCCTGACCGGCCGGACTCGTTTGCGTTCGTGGCATCCGGCCAAGCTTACGTAAAATCCGAAGCAGTGCTGCGCATTGCGCGCGAGCTCCCCGGCTGGCAATGGACCTGGGTCTTCCACTTCTTCCCAAGGCTCATCCGCGACGCGATCTATGACTTGGTCGCGCGCAACCGCTACCGCTGGTTTGGCCGTCGCGACGCCTGCATGCTGCCGGCCTCGGATCGTTCCTGGCCGTGGTGAAGCGCGGGGCTGTCCGGCGAATGAACGCTCTTTGCGAATTCATGCTCGGATTTTGCTTGGTGACGGGTTCTGCATCAGAAGTGCCGCCAACTCGCTTCAAATCAAAATCGGTCACCGCTTCCCGAGCTATGCATCGGCAAATTGTCGAAGCACGCGCGCGGCTTATCCGGCGGTATGTGGCAAACGCGTCACACTGCCGGGCGATGTGGATCGCAAGCGCAATCTGGATGGAACCGAGCAACCCTCCTGGATGTTGAGCGCGCAGGTGGGGCGGGGGGGGGACGCAAACCTTCCGCGCGTATTGGATCGATGGGCGGCGACGGGCCGCTGCGCAGACGCCACAGCGGAAAAGGCCGTGCCGTTCCCGCGCTGTCCGTCGATCCTGAGCTTCGCTGCGCTCAACCCATTTTACGGGGATCGCTCGCGCATACGGTGGGGCGGGGATTGGCGTGATCCGCCGCAAGCGTGGGTGCGTGAGATGGGTTGAGCCTAGCGAAGCGCCGCATGAAGCAATGCCGCGGGGGCGCGGACATGTCGGAACGGGGGGCGCGGCATAAATACCGACGACGGCAGGATCATCGCGCGGTTCCAACGCTTGACGACTGAGCTATTGGTGCAGAAACGGTTGGGCCAGTGGCATCCGGAGTTGGTCGACGACCTCTATCGGACCTCGCTGGAGATTGAGCAGCGTGGCCTCAAGAAGACCCCGGAGTAACGAAGCGCCATGGTGCGGGCCTATGAGGAAGCAAGCTGGCTCGCAGAATTGGAAAATTTGAGTGGGACAGGAAAGACTTCGTAGGCTCAACCCTGCAACTTATCGAGCGTGATGGGCAGCTCGCGCACGCGTTTGCCGGTGGCGTGATAGACGGCGTTGGCGATTGCGGCGGCGACGCCGACGATGCCGATCTCGCCCACCCCCTTGATGCCGAGTGGATTGATGGTCGCGTCCGGCTCCTCGACGAAGATTACCTTGATGTCGTGTACGTCGGCATTCACCGGCACGTGATATTCGGCGATGTTCGCGTTCATGATGCGGCCGAACGCGTGATCGATCAGCGTCTCCTCGTGCAGCGCCATACCGATCCCCCACACCACGGCGCCCATGATTTGGCTCGTCGCGGTCTTGGTGTTGAGGATGCGTCCGGCGGCGACCGCGTTGACGACGCGGGTGACGCGGATGACGCCGAGCTCCTCGTCGACCTTGACCTCGGCGAACACCGCCGAATGCGTGTTGTGCGCGCGCTCCGCGTACTCGGGAAAGCTCGTCTCTTCCTCCTGCTCGATGCGCTCGACGCCGCCGTGGCGCATCGCATCCGTAATCGACACCGCGCGCGAGGGATCGCGCTTGCTCACCAACTTGCCGTCGGCGAGGGCGACGTCGTCCGCCGCGGTGTCGTGAAGGCGCGAATTCGGCATGCGCTTGGCGATCCGCAACAACTCCTTGCGCACCGCCTCGGCCGTGGTCGCGATTCCGTTCGCGACCGAAGCCGCCATCCATGAGCCGCCCTCGACCGGCGATGCCGGCAGGCCCGAGTCGCCGAGCTTGATGGTGATGGCCTCGAGCGGCAGCTCCAGCATGTCGGCGGCGACCTGCGCCATGATCGTATGCGTGCCGGTGCCGATGTCGGAGCACCCGCAAGCGACTTCCGCGTGTCCGTTGGCGGAGAGCACGATGCGCACCGTGATGGCCATCTGCCACGCGTCCCACACGCCCGTCGCCATGCCCCAGCCGACGAGCTCGCTGCCCTCGCGCATGGAGCGCGGCTCGCTGCTGCGCCGCTCCCAGCCGAAGGCTTGCGCGCCCTGCTGGTAACACTCGCGCAGCTTCTTGCTGCTGTAGGGCTTGTCGGCGTTCTGGTCGCGGTCCGAATAGCAGCGCAGGCGCAGCTCCAGCGGATCGAGCTTGAGCGCGACCGCAAGCTCGTCCATCGCGCTTTCGAGCGCAAACGAGCCGGGCGCCGCGCTCGGGCAGCGCATATCGCAGGAGGTCGCAAGGTCGAGCTTGGCGAGCTTGTGTATGTATTTCGCGTTGGCGCATTTGTAGAGGAGGCCGGACCAGCCGGTCTCCTGCCGGTAAAAATCCTCGTATTGCGAGGTCACCGTGACAGCGTCGTGGGTGATGGCCTCTAGCGTGCCGGCGGCCGTGGTGCCGAGTTGGATGCGCTGGAGCATGGCCGGCCGGTAGCCGAGCTGATACATCTGCTGGCGCCGCAGCACGAGCCGCACCGAGCGCTTCAGCGCGCGCGCTGCAAGCCCCGCGAGCACCGCCTGGTATTGCGGGCGCAGCCCCGAACCAAATCCGCCGCCCATATACGGCCCGACGACCCGAACGTCGTCCGCTTTCATCTCGAATACGTTCGCGACATAGCGCTGCACGTTCTGCACGCCTTGCGTCTTGTCGTAGATTGTGAGCTTGCCGTCGCGTTCGTAGACCACCGTCGAGGCGAACAGCTCCATCGGGTTGTGGTGCTCGATCGGCACGTAATACTCCGCCTCGTGCCGCACTTTTGCCGCGCCGAAGGCCCGTTCCGCGTCACCGCGCGGCTTGGGCGGACTTAACATGGTCTCGCCCGGCTTCAAGGCGACCGCGTCAGTGCGCCGGCGATGGAGGTCGGTGACGTGCGCCTTTTCGTCGTAGTCGACGCGCACCAGCGAGGCCGCGAAGCGCGCGATCTCCCACTCCTCGGCGACGACCAGCGCGATCGGCTGGTTGTTGAACAAAATCTTGTCGTCGTAGAGCGGGCGGAACGGCGAGCCTTCCGGCGCGACCTCGTCCTTGTAGGCATCGTCGCTCTTCGCCATGCGCGGTCGGTTCTCGTGCGTGAGCACAGCGAGCACGCCGGCAACGCGCAATGCCTCGCTCGCATCGATATGCTTGATGCGGCCCTTGGCGATGCTGGAGGTGACCACCGCGGCGTGCGCGAGGCCCCGGGTGTTGTATTCGGCGGCGTATTTCGCCGCGCCGGTGACTTTCGCGCGGCCGTCGATGCGTGACGTTGGCGTGCCGATATAGGTCATGCGGCTGCTCGCTTTGGGCTCCGAAAGTGCGCGGCAGACTCGGTATGCTTCCTCTCCCCCTTTGGGGAGAGGGTTGGGGTGAGCGGGTTACCGGCCATACGGATGGACCTGAACCCCCTCACCCATTCCTTCACGTTGCAAAAGCGAGCAGTCCTCTCCCCGGCGGGGAGAGGGCACAAGCGGCGATAGCGTGCGCGCCCGATAGCCGACTGTGCTGCGATGGCCATCACCTCACCGAATCTTCTTGTCGGACTGCGATTGCGGCGTGCCTTGCGCGGCTTGCGTGAGCGCGCGTACGATGCCGCGCCGCGCGAACTCGATCTTGAAGGAATTGTGCGCGTAGCCGCGAGCTTCCCGCAGCAGCACATCGGCGGCGCGGGTAAACGCGGCGCGATTGGCCGCCTCACCGCGCAGCGCCGCCTCCGCCGCCTTATCGCGCCAGGGCTTATGCGCAACGCCACCCAGCGCCAGGCGCGCTTCTTTGATGGTCCCGCCCTCGAGCTCGAGCGCGGCGGCGATCGACACGAGCGCAAACGCATAGGAGAGCCGGTCGCGGATTTTGAGATACGTGTAATTGGCGGCAAAGCCCTGCGGCGGAAGCTCGACCGCGGTGACGATCTCGTCGTGCGCGAGGTTGGTGTCGCGCTCCGGCATGTCGCCGGGGAGCCGATGGAAATCGGCAAACGCGATCGCGCGCTCGCCCGAAGGCCCGGCCACGTGCACCTTGGCCTCGAGTGCGGCGAGCGCCACGCCCATGTCGGAGGGATGCGTGGCGATGCACGCCTCGCTCGCGCCGAGGATTGCGTGCATGCGGTTGAGCCCGTTGATGGCGGAGCAGCCGCTGCCGGGCTGACGTTTATTGCAGGGCGTGGTGACGTCGTAGAAATAGCAGCAGCGCGTGCGCTGCAGGAGATTGCCGCCGGTCGAGGCCATGTTGCGCAGCTGCTGCGAGGCACCGGCAAGAATCGCGCTTGCAAGCAGCGGATAGCGTTGCGCCACCAGCGGGTGATAGGCGAGGTCGGAATTCGGCACGAGCGCGCCGATGCGCACGCCGCCGTCACGTGTCTCTTCCACCGCCTTGAGCGGCAAGCGCGTGATGTCGATGAGCCGCGTCGGCCGCTCGACATCCTCCTTCATGAGGTCGATGAGGTTGGTACCGCCGGCGATGAATTTCGCCTTCGGATCGGCGGCGATGCGGCGCACGGCGTCGGCGACGTCGGTGGCGCGTGCGTACGCAAAGTTGATCATGATCGCCCCATCGCCTGCTGGATCGCCGCCAGTATGTTGGGATAGGCCCCGCAGCGGCAGACATTGCCGCTCATGAGTTCGCGGATCTCGTCTGCGGTCTTCGCTTTCCCTTCGGCGATGAGGCCGGCCGCGGAGCAGATTTGTCCCGGCGTGCAGTAGCCGCACTGGAACGCGTCGTGGTCGATGAACGCCTGCTGCAGCGCATGCAGTGTATCGTCCGTAGCCAAACCCTCGATCGTCGTCACCTTGGCGCCGTCCTGCATGACGGCGAGCGCGAGGCAGGAATTGATTCGCCGCCCATTTACGAGCACCGTGCACGCGCCGCATTGGCCGTGGTCGCAGCCTTTCTTGGTGCCCGTGAGGTCGAGACGGTCGCGCAGCGCGTCGAGCAGCGTGGTCCAGGGCGCGAGCGTGAGCTTGCGCTCGACGCCATTGACGGTCAGCGTCACCGGCATCTTCTCCGGCACCGCGATGCTATCCCCGCTCGCCGTGCTCGTTTTCGCCATTTTTTATTTTCCCCAGGTGTCTCGACAAACAACCGGCGTACCGGTTCCGGCGTCTGTCGCAGGGCTCGTCGAGGTCACTTTCTGCCCTGCATCAGATCGGTTTGCGCCAAATTGCGCTCACTTGGGCGATCTTGCGCCAGCCAGAGAGCGACGCCTTCAACGTAACATAGCCGAAATTCAGCCGCTATGCGCTTTGCGTAGGGCTGTCCGTTTGCGAAAAAAACAGGCAAGCGTTCTGGGCGACAAGCTGATTAATTGGCGCGCCGAATGGTAGCCCGGATTGAGCGGAGCGAAATCCGGGGGGCCAACCAAGGTCGGCTGAGATGACCTTCCCAGGTTTCGCTTCGCTCATCCTGGGCTATCGCTGCTCGACCCCGCTTTCGCCGCATCACGAGGATCGAACGCATGAAAACGTTGACCACGCTGGCATTGGCGGCGCTCGCGGGCGCCGGCATCGGCGCGCTCGCGGTCGAGCGCATCCATGCGCAGTCGGCCAAGCCGCTGGCCGCTTATTACGTCGTCGAGCTGGACGTGACCAACGAGGACATTTTCTCCAAACAGTGGAGCCCGAAGGCCGACGAGACGATCAGGGCCGCGGGCGGCGTCTACCTCGTGCGCAGCGCCGACGTCGAGCGTATCGAAGGCGCCGCGCCCAAGCGGCTCCTGATTACCAAATGGGACAATCTCGATAAGCTCGCCGCCTGGCGCCAATCCGACGCCTACATGAAGACACTGCCGCTCCTCGACAAAGCGGTGCGTTCGGTGCGCTCCTACGCGGTCGAAGGCGTGAATTAGCTGATGGTTCGCAGGATGGGTTGAGCGCGCGTTTGCGCGCGAAACCCATCGAGTGCCACAGCGTGCCGAGATATTGATGGGTTTCGCTCCGCTCAACCCATCCTGCGTGTTCTGCCTTACTGCGTGGCGACAAATGCGTGGGATAGATAAAGGAACAGCGTACAGCCGAGAAGGAACAGCAGAAGGGCAAGCGCCAAATCGATCCGCGATCCCGGGCCGGACTCTGGATCTTCGCTGTCGATATTCCTTGCGGTGATGCGAAAGCGCACCGCAGCAATGGCAACCATTGCAGTGCCTAGAAGAACAAACGCCAGTCCGGCGAGGTTGGCGAATCTGTGGCCCGGCAACGAGAAGGCGCGGCCGGCCAACGAAGGAGCGGCAACCTCGAGGAACAAATCAAATTTTTCCACGAGGAACCCGAAAGCCATCACGGTAATGGCCGTGCGAACCCAAGCGAGGAACGTCCGCTCATTAGCAGCATGGTCACTGTAGCCCTGGATCATCGAAGCCTCGTTCATTGGCAGGTGCGCAAGCCTAGCATCCCCAGCAGGGCATCATTCAATGCATGAAATGACTTTATCGGCTCGCGCGAGGCGCGCTAATCGATCTTGATGCCGATCGACTTGATGACCGCGCTCCATTGCGCGATTTCCGCTTTGAGGAGCTTGGCTAGCTCCTCCGGCGAGGAGCCCTCGGCCAGATATCCGGTTTGGGCGAGCTTGTCTTTGATCGCCGGATCGCTCAACGCCCTGTTGGTATCGGCGCTGACCTTGCGCACGATGCCGGGGGACGTCTTGGCCGGAACGAACAGCGCCTGCCACGCCGTCACCTCGTAGCCGGGGACGCCGGCCTCGGCGATGGTCGGCACGTCCGGCGCCGCCGCGTCGCGTTTCGCTCCGGTCATCGCCAGCACGCGAACCTGGCCCGACCGTGCATAGGACAACAACGTGCCACTGCCGAAATAGCAGTCGATGCGGCCCGGGATGAGATCGGCGAAGGCGGGCGACGCGCCGCGATAGGGCACGTGGATCATCTCAATGCCGCTCATCTGCAAGAACAGCATCTCGGCCAAGAACGGCGCGCTGCCGGTGCCGGGCGAGGCGATCGTGAGTTTGCCCGGGCGCGACTTGGCATAGTCGATCAGCTCCTTGATCGAATGGGCCGGCGAGGAGTTCGGCACGAACACGTAATAGGCGAGCTGAGTGACCAGCGAGACCGGTGCAAAGTCCGCGATCGGATCGTAGGCAAGCGAGCGGTAGAGGCTGGTGTTCACCGCCAGCGAGGCGGTAGCGAACAGAATCGTATATCCATCGGGATCGGCCTGCGCGACATACTCGTTGCCGAGGTTGGTGCCGGCTCCGCCCTTGTTCTCGATGACGACCTGCTGGCCCCACATCTTCGAAAGCTTGTCGCCGAGCAAGCGCGCGACGATATCGGTCGGTCCGCCGGCAGCGACCGGCACGATGATGCGCACGGGTTTATGCGGGAAATCGCCCTTCGCGGTTTGCGCGCGCGCGTGGCGAGCGAAAAGCGCCGGCGCGAATGCCGGCGCCGCTGCGAGCGCGATCAAGTCGCGACGGGTGAGCATGTCGGTGCTCCCGCTGTCTCAGTGTTCACACTCTAGTACCCCAGCGGTGCGGCGCAATAGCCGGCGAAAGGTCACACCTGTCGCTCACGGAATGTAGGTCGAATACACGTAGTCCTGGTCCTTCTTCGGCTGATGACAGGCGAAGCATTGCTTGGCGGCGTCGGCCACCAGTGGCTTCTTTGGATCGCCGCCGTCGAAGAGCTGAAACCCCCAGCCGCCGGTCGAGGAATATTTTTTCGCATCCTTCAGCATCACGGCCAGCGCTTTGCGCGTGCCCTCCACGTAGGAGCCGTCGGACAGCGTAAAGTTGTGCAAGTCGGTCACGAACATGGTCTTGTCGGGATAGGGCGTGCCCTTCTTGAGCGCGGGCAAGCCGACCGCATTGATGTAAACGTTGTGCATTCCGCCGAGATCGCCGAAAAGCGGGCTTCCTTTGTCGACGATCATGGTGTTGACGTGAAACCACTGCCGATACCCGCTCGGCGGCTTGATATCGTCGGCACCGTCTGCGGTGAACAACGTGACGGCAAGCAGGCCGAGCGTCGCGCAAAGCACACGGATTGGCTGCAACATTGCTGTACTCCCTCGTTGAACGCGCGACGGCGCTTGATGGGTTTGCAAGCGCAAGGCGTCCCGGGCGCTATTCGGCCTTGATGTTGGCGGCGCGGATCACCTTGGCCCACATATCGATCTCGGACGTGATGCGACTGGCGAACTCCTCCGGAGTGCTCGCGACCACGTCGTAGCCCAACTCGGCGAGCCGCCGCTTCATGTCAGGTTGCGCGAGGATGTTCGCACTCTCGCGGTGCAACAGCGTGATGATGTCTGCCGGGGTGCCGGCAGGGACAAGGATGCCGACCCAGCTGTCGCCTTCGATGTCTGGATAGCCCGCCTCCGTCATGGTCGGCACGTCGGGAAAAAGTTGCGAGCGCGACTTGCTGGTGACTGCGAGCGCGCGCACCGTTCCTTCCTTCACGTGCTGCATGGCAGCCTGCGGCGAGCCGAAGCTGATCGGCGTGTGCCCCGCGACCACCGCGGCGACCGCCGGCCCGCCGCCGCCGAAGGGAACGTGGACGAGATCGAGGCCGAGTGAGAGCCGGAACTGTTCGCCGGCGAGATGCGCCTGGGTGCCCGCTCCCGCCGAACCGAAGCTGTATTTGCCGGGATTGGCTTTGATGAGTTCGACGAGCTCCTTGACCGTCTTCGCCGGCACGGCGGGGTTGACGGTGAGCACGGTGGTGGAGGCGACCGCGAGCGTGACCGGTTTGAAGTCGTTGACCGCGTCGTAGGGCACGCGCGCGAACAGCGTCGGATTGACCACGTGCGAGCTGAACGCGAACAGGATGGTGTAGCCGTCGGGCGGTGCTTTCGCCACCTGGCCAGTGCCGATATTTCCCGAGGCGCCGGCGATGTTCTCGACATAGACCTGCTTGCCGAACTGCTCGGTGAGCTTCTGCGCCATGAGGCGGCCGAAGGTGTCGGTCACCCCGCCGGGCGCAAAGGCCACGACCGCGCGCACCGGCCGGCTTGGGTAGGCTTGCGCCCTGACTGCGCGCGACGCGCTCGGCAGCGCCGCGGCGGCCGCGGCCAGACCTAAAAATCTGCGGCGGGGAACTGTCATCATTTGAAGGCCTGGGTGGTGCGGCGGCTCGCCATCAAGTCTAGCTTAGTCATGCATCGACCCGAAAGAGCATGGCGTCCTCCTCGCACTTAATAATGCGCAACTCAGGCAAGCCCGAGTTGCGATGCGATCCATCACTATCGCTTCTCGCGAAGAAGATGGATGCGCGGGCACCAGCGCGTTTACGCGCGTCTTCGAGGCGCTTCTGCCGCGCATGACGGTCAAGCCGATACGCCCTTTTTCGCGCTTGAAATTCGCTAATATGCGCGTGGAGCATTGGGCATGAGGCGATCCGCGGCTCGACGATTCGCGTGTGCTGTCGCTGTCGCGGGTCTTGCGCTCATCGTCAAGGACGCGGCGGCCGACGGCTTTCCGGTGAAGCCGGTCCGCATCATTGTGCCCTACACGGCGGGCTCGCCGAATGACGTCATGGCGCGGTTGCTGGCGCAGCACCTGCAAGGCCAGCTCGGCCAGCCTGTCGTGATCGACAACAAATCTGGCGGCGGAACGACCATCGGCTCCAAAGCTGCCGCGTCCGCGCCGGCCGACGGCTACACGCTACTGTTGGCAAGCTCGGCGCTCGTCATCGAGCCGATCATGACCAAGCAGATCGAATACGATCCGCAGAAGGATTTTGCGCCCATCGCATTCCTTGCGCGCACCTCGATGCTCCTGACCACCAATGCGCAAGTACCTGCCAATTCGGTCGAGGAATTCGTCGCCTACGCCAAGGTCAATCCCGGCAAGCTCAGTCTCGGCTTCGCCCAGGGCACGGTATCTCAACTCATCGCCGAGTATTTCAATCGCCTGCACGGGCTCGACATCACCAGCGTTCCCTACCGCGGCGGCGCCCTCGTCATTCCCGACATGCTGGGCGGCCGTATCCACATCTATTGGCCGGCGCCCGCGACGGTGTTGCCGCTCATTCGCGAGGGCAGGATCAAGGCGCTGGCCATATCGAGCCGCGAGCGCAATCCCGATTTGCCCGACGTGCCCACCATGAAGGAGCTCGGGCTCGATCAACTCTCTCTTGAATTCTGGACCGGGGTATGGGCGCCGGCCGGCATTCCTGCCGACATTGCGGAAAAGCTCAACGCCGCGATCAACGCGGCGCTGCAATCCCCCGAGATGATCGCCAGCATGAAACAGCTCGGCTTCGAATCCAGACTTGGCTCGCCGCAGGATTTCGCCATCTTCGTGGCGGCGGAGATTCCGCGCTGGACCGCCGTGGTGAGAGCATCCGGCGTGAAGTAGAGTCGTGTTCAGTTTGATTGTGTCAAGGCAAGGGCGGCGCCAGTGGAAGACGACAATGGAAGCAGGGCAGACTCCACTTACAGGGCTGGAACTGATTTTACCTGCCCTGTTTCTCGCCTCGCTATTTGTTTCTGGATGGGGCTGGAATGCTGCCTGGACCGAAGCAGAGAAAAGTTTGCCGATCGAATTTCGTGATGAAATGTACTCACTTCGGTTCAGGATTGATCCGTTTATGTGGGGACCATCGGCCTCTCGCAAGGGTCGGCGGCAGTACGTTGCGACATTAGGTTGTTTTATTTTAGGTTTTGCGTGTCTCCCGGCATTCACGTGGGGACGCCTCGGCTATCCTTTGGCCATGCTGCCTTCTTTGATGTTGGCTATCGTGACAGGAACTTTTGCTTGGAAATGTTTTCAGCACTGGCGTTATTTGAAATAGAGAGATTCCCCACAATCCGACTGAGACACGACATGAAGTAGGGATGTCTTTACTTCGGCAGGACGGGCGGTCCATCCTAGGCGCGGATTGCCGACGGGTCATTAGCGGGACCCAAGCGACATCATTGTGAATGTCGAGCCGTTAAGGCCCGCGGTCGAATCGCCGACCATTGGACATCACACGATCCAAAAGAAGGGGAGACACATGAAACGCCGTCAATTCCTGATCACCGCGGGGGCCGGCGCGGCCGCCGCTAGCATCGCTAAGCCCGCAATCGCCCAATCGATGCCGACCATCAGATGGCGATTAACGGCAAGCTGGCCAAAATCGCTCGACACCATCTACGGGGGTTGTGAAACAATCTCCAAATATGTGTCCGAGGCGACCGACGGTAAATTCCATATCCAGACCTTCGCCGCCGGCGAGATCGTGCCGGCCTTGCAGGTGCTCGACGCCGTGCAAAACGGCACCGTCGAGATGGGCCACACGGCCAATTATTACTATATCGGGAAAGATCCGACCTGGGCGCTTTTCTGCGCCACGCCGTTCGGACTCAACGCCCGTCAGCAGAATGCCTGGTTCTACGACGGCGATGGCACGAAGCTGATCGACGCGTTTGCGGGCAAATCTAACGTGAAATGCATGTCGGCCGGCAATACGGGCTGCCAGATGGGAGGCTGGGCCCACAAAGAACTCAAGGAGCCGGAAGATCTAAAGGGGCTGCGGTTTCGCATGGGCGGCTGGGCCAGCCGGACACTGCAAAAGCTCGGCGTGGTTCCGCAGCAGATCGCCGGCGGCGACATCTATCCGGCGCTCGAGAGGGGCACGATCGACGCCGCCGAATGGGTCGGGCCTTACGACGACGAGAAGCTCGGCTTCTATAAGGTGGTGAAGTTCTACTATTACCCCGGCTGGTGGGAAGGAGGCACCACGCTGCACCTCATGATCAACTTGGCCAAATGGAACGAGTTGCCCAAGGCCTACCAGGCGATCGTTACCGCCGCCGCGGGCTATGCCAACGTCGAGATGCAGGCGAGATACGACGCCCGCAATCCTCAGGCCTTGAAACGTCTGGTCGCCGCCGGCACGCAATTGCGTGCGTACTCGCCGTCCATCATGGACGCTTGCTTGAAGGCGTCGAACGAGGTCAACGCCGAGACGTCGGCGGCCAACGAGGATTACAAGAAGGTCTGGGACTCGATCGCGGCGTTTCGCAACGACCAATATCTCTGGTGGCAGGTCGCCGAATACAGCTACGACACCTTCATGATCCGCAGTCGCTCGCGGAGTTGAATGCGCATTCCCGCCGCGTGTCGCCGCTGACGCGCATGTCGGACTTAAGACGTGAGGGATGGTTGCGCCGCCCTCATCGCTCATTGCTGCTTGGAGACGGCAAATGCTGAAGACGGCTCTCTGTGACCTGTTCGGCATCGAGGTGCCGATCATCTTGGCGCCCATGGGCACCTGCACATCGGCGGAGCTCGCGGCTGCGGTGTCGAACGAAGGCGGCCTAGGGGGCGTGGGATCGCTGTTCCGAACCACCGCTGCCATCAAGCGCGACATCGACACGGTGAGGAAGCTGACAAGCCGGCCGTTTGCGATCAACCACATTCCGCAAACGTTGGACACCGAGGCATTTCGCTGCACGCTCGAGGCACGCCCTGCCGTTGTCTCCTTCGCGCTCGGCGATCCGGGGGATCTGGTGCGGCAGGCCCACGACGTCGGGTCGCTCGTGATGCTGCAGGTCACGACGGTGACGCAAGCGGTGCAAGCGGCCGACCGAGGCGTCGACGTCATCATCGCGCAAGGTGGCGAGGCCGGCGGCTATTGCGGCGAGGTCAGCACGATGACACTCGTGCCGCAGGTCGTCGACGCGGTGTCGCCCATTCCTGTCGTCGCCGCCGGCGGCATCTTCGACGGGCGCGGCATCGCGGCGGCGTTGATGCTGGGCGCGGTCGGGGTCAATCTCGGCACGCGGTTCATCGCCTCGACGGAAGCTCCCGCGCCCGATGGGTGGAAGCAGGCGATAACCGCAGCCGAGTCGGAGGATGCGATCAAGGTCGACGTTCTCAATGACATCAGCCCACTTCCGGGAACGGTCGGCTTCCAGACGGTCCTGCGCTCGCTCCACACGACGTTCATCGATGAGTGGAGTGCCAAGCGCGAGGCGGCGCGGCGCGATCGCGACCGCCTCCGCGAGCAAATCGTCTCTACGACCCAGTCAGGCCGTCCACACGCGTGCCTACTCACGGCCGGCCAGACCGCGGGAGGCATCAAACAAGTCCTCTCGGTCGGCGACATCATGCGCGGACTTGTCGCCGAGACCGAAGCGGCGCTGTCGAGGGCTCCGGCGCTGGCGGCCGCGTTGCAGAGCGGACGGGCAGCGTGACGAGACATCGGACTGTCGCGTGCGTCCCATGAGCACGTCGAGAAAAGTCGTTGTCGTCGGCGCCGGCATTGGCGGACTGACCGCCGCACTTGCGCTTCTCGAGCGCGGCATCGACGTCGAAGTCTACGAACAATCGAACGAGCTCAAGGAAGTCGGCGCCGGTATCCAGATCAGCTCCAACGGCACGCGCGTTCTATTTGCGCTCGGGTTGGAGGCGGCCCTTGCTCGCGTTCAAGTGCGGCCGGAGCGGCGCGAGCTGCGGCACTGGAGCACCGGCGAAACCTGGAATTGGTTCGATCTCGGCGACAAGAACGTGCAGCGGTTCGGCACGCCGCATCTCATGCTGCATCGCGCCGATCTGCATGACCTCCTCGCCGGTGCCGTGCGCGCGAAGAAGCGCGACATCATCAAGCTGAACAAGAAATGCCTCGTCGTCGCCTCGCAAGCCGGACACGCCGACGCGACATTCGCGGACGGCGGTACCGTGCGGGCGGCTTACGTGATCGGCGCCGATGGCATCCATTCGACGATCCGCGTGTGCCTGTTCGGGCCAAGCAAGCCGATCTTCACCGGCTGCATCGCCTGGCGTGGCTTAATCCCGATGCAAAAACTTCCCTCCCGGCTTGCGCGCATGGTCGGAACGAATTGGCTCGGTCCGCACGGCAACGTGCTGCACTATCCGGTGCGCCGCGGCGAGATCATGAACTTCGTGAGCACATCCGAGCGCGAGGATTGGCGGATCGAGTCCTGGTCGACGGTGGGCACGAGGGACGAGCTGCGCCACGATTTTCGCGATTGGCATCCCGACGTTCAGGTCATGATCGATCAGATCGAGACCCCGTACAAATGGGCGCTGATGATCCGCGAGCCGATGCCGGCCTGGTCCAAGGGCCGCGTCACGTTGCTCGGCGATGCCTGCCATCCGACGTTGCCGTTTTTGGGCCAGGGCGGCGTGATGGCGATCGAGGATGGTTATGTCCTCGCGGCTTGTCTCGATAAATATCTCGCCGCGCCGGACTTGGCGCTCGCCCGCTACGAGGCGATCCGCAGGGAGCGCACCGCGATGGTGGTGCGCAAGGCGAGCGAGAACAAGGCGAGCGCCTTTGCGCCGGCTCTCGCCGACAAGGAGCGGGTCGCCGAGGAGGTCGCGCGCGAATGGCAGCAAGTGCGCCTGCGCGAGCGCATGGAGTGGCTCTATAACTATGATGCCACCGCGATTGCGGTTTGATGCCCAGCGGCGGCAGACACGAAATGAACATCCTCACCGTCAATCTGATCCTCAGCACGGTCATCTTCGCGATCGTGGCCAAGCTTTATCTCATCCCGGCGCTTCCCCGGCTCGAGCTGCGCACCGTCGTGCTGCCCATCCTTCTGCTGCATGCGATGCGCCATCTCGGCCTGATGTTTTTGGCACCGGGCGCCGTCTTTCCCGGTATTCCCGCGCAATTCGCCTATCCGGCTGCATTCGGCGATCTCATCACCGCCGTGCTGGCGGTGATCGCCATCGTCGCGGTAGTCCGCAACTCGAACCTCGCGCGGCCGCTGGTCGGGCTCTTCAACGTCGTGGGGGCGCTCGATCTGATCGACGCGATCGCGCTTGCCACCATTTACGGCGCCGCGCCGCATATGGGGCCCGCCTATTGGATCCCGGCGTTCTGGGTGCCGGCGTTGCTTGTCACGCACTATGTCGTCTTTGTTCTTCTGGGCAAGCGTTGGACCGGGCCGATGTGAGTGCTTCGGAGCAACTCATCGTGCACGCGTGCAACGACGCGTACGAAGCCATGAGCTCGCCTTAACAGCAAGGATCTTGTCGATCCCGGCGATGAGCCGCGCCATGTGCGCATCGAAGTCCGGTACGCTATGGACATCCGTCGCAGCGCGGTAGGCGAGCGCGCGGATGCCCTTGGGAAGTTCTTCGACGGCAGGCATCTTCGCGCCATCCACCAGGACTGGCACAATGGGAATGCGCTTCTCGAGCGCTGTCGCGACTTCGAGGAGAACCCAATCCTCCTTCTGCGGCCACCATCAAGCGACGCCGGGCATCCGCGCCAACATGTTTCCAGTGAAGAAGCCAACGGCGATGCTGACGACGTACTCGACGTTTTCCAGCCACTCGAACGTGTCGGAAGGGAGAATGGGCTGATGATACCGCAGACTAACTGAGATGGTCATCGCGCAGGTCGCAACCACGCCAAGGATCGCGCCGACGGCAAAGGCGGCAAGCGGTCGCGTTCGTGCTTCCCGGAAGAACGCAGTCCCGAACGGCAGGGGGATGATAAAACAGGCGATGCGCAGATCACGTGCAGATCGAAGCGTTGACGATCAAGTAATGCGCGACAAGCAGAGCGAAGGCGGGGACGGCCACGTACCGCAGCGCGACCCTCGGCGAGAGCGGATCGGCGCGTCTGAGCCAATTCGCGCCAATCAAGACGAGCAAGATCTGCGTTTGCGACCAGACCCTGCGCACATGTTCGGGGAAGTCGCTTCCCATCGGGACTTTGTAGATGTCCATGAACACGGAATCGTCTCCGTACTAGCAGCTTCTATCGGCGACGAGTACCGAAATGTTCAGCTCGGTTCGGCCCCGCGCGCTCCCCGACCTGATAGCGGTTGGCTATAGCATCAGCCAGGTCCCCATCCTGTCCGCACTCAATTTGGCTTTGGCTCGCGTGGATGAGTCGGAGAGCGCGAATCAAGGTCGGCTACTCGCTCTGCGCCTATGACCAGCAGCACCAGTCTTGCGCGCTGCACGGGCGCGCATCCGCGCGTGGCCACGTGGCCGCTTGCGTGGGCGGCTGCTCGCGGCCATCTCGACAATGGTCCGCGCCAATGTCGTCGGATCGGGCGGGCGCCTTGTCCTGCGGTAATGCCGAGCGTGCCCATACCACTCGGCCATGACGTCGCCGCAGTATGAGCAGACTGCGGTGCGGTACATCGGCTTGCCTCCCCGACGCACCGTCATTTTATAGGTCACCCCGCAGTGCGGGCATGTATACGTGGACGCCATGAAGCCCTATCACGTGAAGGTGGCTTTGGCTCTCGTACCAGTCATATAATCCAATTCGTTGTCGTATTGTTCCCACATTGGAAAGTTGGCGAGGCCCTCCGATGACGCACGCAATCACAGTCAAGGACATCTCGATTCATCCGGTCGTCGAGCAGCAGGCGCCGTTCTTCAACGCCTTCGAGTTCTTCCCCACCCTCACCAAGGAGCTCTTCGAGGAGAACCGCTCCTGGCTCGAGCCGGGATTTATCGATGGCGGCAAGGTGGTGCTGTGCGTACAAGGCTTCGTCATCAAGACGGCGCACCACAACATCCTGATCGATTCCTGCGTCGGCAACGACAAGCCGCGGCCGGCGCGGCCGGCTTGGAACATGATGAAGAGCGACCGGTTCGAGAAGGGGCTCGCGGCGGCAGGGGTGACGGTGAACGACATTGATTATGTGATGTGCACGCACTTGCACGTCGACCACGTGGGCTGGAACACGCGGCTCGAGAACGGGCGCTGGGTGCCGACCTTTTCCAAGGCGAAATACCTCATGGCCGATCGCGAGCTCGCGTTTTGGACCCAGAAAGAGAAGGACGATCCGTCGGGCGTTCCCTGGATCACCGATTCGGTGCTGCCGATCGTCGCGGCCAAACGCGCGCAGATCGTAAAGAGCGATTTTGCGTTCAACGAATCGATCCAGTTCATTCCGACGCCCGGTCACACCATCGACCACTACTCCGTGCTGGTCGGCCGGGCGGGACAGGATGCGCTGATCACCGGCGACATGATCCACTCGCCGATCCAGGGAAAATATCCCGAACTCGGCATGCGCGCGGATTACAATTCGCGTGAAGCCGGACAAACCCGGCGCAAGGTGTTCGACCGCTTCTGCGAGGAGAACACGCTCATGTGCGTGACGCACTTTCCGTCGCCTTCGACGAGTCGCGTCCGGCGCTGGGGCGACGGCTACAAATTCGTGGCGTGACCGCTGCTCGCGCTGATTCCACCAATGCTGTAGCGAGAGGATGAAGCACGTGGAGCCGGGACTCATCGTTGCGCCGCTCACGCCCTTTACCGCGGGCCTCGATGTGGATGAAGCCGCGCTGCGGCGCGAGATCGATTACGTGGTCAGCGACTGCCGCGCCACCATGGTGGTTGCGGCCGGCGTCGAGACGCAGGAATACACCTATCTGAGCCTCGAACAGCGCAAAGCGCTGCATCGCGGACTCGCTCCCGTGATGAAGGCGGCGATGAAGCTGATCGGCGTGCCCGTCGGCGACCCCTATCCGCCCTACGCCTCGCTCAGCGACGACGAAATCAAGGCAATGGCTGCCGTCCTGCGCACGACCGTGCTTGCCGAGCGGTTTTCCGTCACGGCCGCGGCGTGAGGAAGACCTGCGGAGTCAAGGACACTGCGCGCCGGTATCGATCCACCGGATAATTTGGAGACATTGCAAAAAAGAGCCCGACCGGGGCAGGCAGTCGGGCGAGAAATTCTGACCGCAGATGGCTCTGAGATGGCATTTAGCCGCGGCCAGCATTCACATCATGTCAACGCGCCCGTCAAAATTGGGTTCCGGCGATTCAGAATCGGGTTCCAGCGGTTGACGATCGAGCAGAGCCCCGCGACTCCCATCGCCGCCGCACCTCGCTGCAGTCGCCGAGCCAAGTAGAATCGCAATGCGCGCGGAACTCTCCTCACGGTTCCCGGTTATTTGCCTGAGGGATGAATGGAACCGGGACACGCCCGGCAGTTCATCCCAAAGGCCGCTCGGCCAAGCTCCCGAGCGGCCTTTGTATTGGCCCGCGCAGCAAGCCGTATACTTCGTAGCGGCCTTCGTTTGGCCCACGGCCGGCTTCCGTCACTCCACCTGGATATTGGCTGCCCGGATCACCTTGCCCCACTTCTCGGTTTCCTCGGCGATGAATGTCCCGAACGCGGCTGATGTCATCGGCGCCGGGTCGATGCCCAAGCCGGCCAGCCGCGCCTTGATACTCGGATCGGCCGCAACCGCGTTGATCGCTTTGTTGAGCGTCTCGACCACCTCGGCAGGTGTCTCTTTGGGCGCGCCCACACCATACCATTGGCTCGCCTCGTAGCCGGGCACGAATTCGCCAAGCGTCGGAATGTCCGGCAGCGCATCCGAACGGGTTGCAGTCGTCACGGCGAGCGCGCGCAGCATGCCGCTTCGCACATACTGGATGCACGTCGAGATCGTGCCGAAAACGACCTGCACCTGCCCGGCGAGCAAATCGGTAACGTAGCCGCCGCGATAGGGAACGTGGACCAGGTTGACGCCGGTCATCATCTTGAACAGTTCGCCAAAGACATGGGACACGGAGCCGCTGCCGGACGAACCCATATTGATCTTGCCCGAATTCGCCTTGGCGTGTGCGATGAATTCGCCGACCGTTTTGGCGGGAACGGACGGATTGACCACCATGAGATAAGGGCCGCCGCCGATGCTCGCGACCGGCGCAACGTCGTGGATAAAATCGAAATTGAGCCGCTTGTAGAGCGTCGCGTTCACCGCGTTCGACAGGCTGGCAAGCACGAGCGTGTAGCCGTCAGGGGTTGCCCTCACGACGGATTCGGTGCCGATATTGCCGCCGGCGCCCGTTCGGTTCTCGATCACGATGGGCTGCCGCAGCCGCTCCGATAGCGATTGCCCGATGAGGCGCGCGACGGTGTCGGTGGCCTGGCCGGCAGGAAAGGGGACGATGATCCGGACCGGCCGCGACGGATAGGCTTGCGCCCAAGTGATTCGCGCGGCCGCCGGCGGCGCGGCACTTCCGGCGAGGAGACGCAGAACGGCGCGGCGGGGAAACCTCATGAGGACCCTTGAACCGGCTCCGCAAGCGAGATTAGAGCGTATTGAGATGAAGTGGAATCAGCGCCCGCGACAAACTGGGTTTTTATCCTCCCCTTTACGGAGAGGGCGAACCCCCGGTCTCACCGCCAAGTCGGCCAGGCACCGATCGCGGCATAGGGCGCATGGGCATGGATGAACCGAGGTTCCCTCGCAGGTTTGCGCCATCGCGGGCGAACCTTAATGGGGGCGCTGATCTGTCGACGCCTGCCGCTGGCGCACCGGCAAGCGATGACGACATTGACGAAATCAAGAGCGCCGTGCTCGCCAAGCTGGCGCTGGACCTGGGCAAGGATGCATCTGCGGCTACGGACCGAGACTGGTTCGTCGCGGCCGCGCTGACTATTCGAGATCGCATTGTCCATCGATGGCTCGCGGTCGATCGCGCCAGCCACGCCCAGGGCCGCAAGCGCGTCTACTATCTGTCGCTGGAGTTTCTCATCGGGCGACTTTTCGCCGATGTGCTCTGCAACATGGGTTTGACCGAGATCTTTCGGGCGGCGATCGGAGATCTCGGTGTCGATCTAAACCGGCTGCGCGCCGCTGAGCCGGACGCGGCCCTCGGCCATGGCGGCCTTGGTCGGCTCGCTGCCTGTTTTATGGAGAGCATGGCGAGCCTCGGAATTCCTGCCTACGGCTACGGGATTCGCTATGACCACGGACTGTTCCGCCAAGTCATCAGAGACGGTTGGCAGCAGGAATATCCTGAGGAATGGCTGTCGTTCGGAAACCCTTGGGAGTTCGCGCGGCCGGAAATGATCTACGACGTCCACTTCGGCGGTTGGGTGGAGACGATGATTTTGCCGACTGGGGTCACACGCTCGCTCTGGCACCCCGCCGAGACCATCGAGGCCGTCGCATATGATATCCCGATCGTGGGGTGGCGCAGCCGGCACGTAAATCCCTTGCGCTTGTGGTCTGCGCGAGCCGCCGATCCTTTGCGCCTCGATGCGTTCAACATGGGCGATCACGTCGGCGCGTTGTCGGAGCAGGTGCGCGCCGAAGCCATCTCCAAGATCCTCTATCCCAGCGATTCGACCGTGGCCGGCCAAGAGCTTCGCCTGCGCCAGGAATATTTCTTTGTTTCAGCCTCGCTGCTGGACCTGGTGCAACGCCATTTCCGGGCCGATGGAAACCTCCACTTCCTGCCGCTTCGATCGGCAATTCATCTCAATGACACGCATCCGAGCATCGCAATTCCGGAACTCATGCGCATCCTCGTCGACCTTCACGGCCTGCCGTGGGACGAGGCGTGGCGGATCACGGTCGGCACATTCTCCTACACCAACCATACGCTCTTGCCTGAAGCGCTTGAGTCCTGGCCGATCGATTTGTTCGGGCGCGTTCTGCCGCGGCACCTGGAGATCATCTACCGCATCAATATGGAGCATCTTGCGGCGGCAAAAGCGAAAAATCCGTCCGCTTCCGACTCGCTCGAATCGATTTCATTGATCGACGAACGTAATGGCCGAAAATTGAGAATGGGACACCTTGCCTTTGTCGGCTCCCATCGCGTCAACGGCGTGTCAGCGCTTCACACCGACCTGATGCGCAAGACCGTGTTCCGTGACCTCCACGCGCTGTATCCCGACCGGATCGTCAACAAAACCAATGGAATCACGTTCCGGCGCTGGTTGCTGCAGTCCAATCCCGATCTCACCAGGCTCCTTTGTGAGGTGTGCGGCGATGCCGTTCTCGATGATCCCGCCCAGCTGGTCCGTCTTGCCGACCACGCCGAGGATCGCGGGATTCAGGAACGGGTCAGAGCCGCCAAGCGCGCCAACAAGGTGGCGCTCACGGGTCTGATCGGCGAACGCCTCGATCTGCGTGTGGACCCGGATGCGCTATTCGATGTGCAGATCAAGCGCATCCATGAATACAAGCGCCAATTGCTGAACGTGCTCGAGACGGTCGCGCTCTATCAGGCGATCAGGGCCGAGCCTGCCCGCGATTGGGTCCCGCGGGTGAAGATATTTGCCGGAAAGGCTGCAGCAAACTATGCCCAGGCAAAGTTGATCATCAAGCTCATCAACGATGTGGCCAAGGTCATTAATGGCGATCCAGTCGTTCGCGATGTTCTGCGGGTGGTGTTCCTGCCCGATTACAACGTCAGCTTGGCAAAGCGGATCATTCCCGCGGCCGACCTATCCGAGCAGATTTCGACGGCTGGAATGGAGGCTTCCGGCACCGGCAACATGAAGCTTGCCTTGAACGGCGCGCTCACGATCGGCACGCTCGATGGCGCGAATATCGAGATTCGCGATCACGTTGGCGCAGAGAATATCTTCATCTTCGGCTTGCGGGCCGACGAGGTCGAGGAGCGTCGGCGCGCAGGCCTGCAACCAAGTTCAGCAATTGCAGCATCTCCCCACCTCGCGCAGGCCATCGAGGCGATCGGGACCGGCGCTTTTTCACCCGACAATGTCGACCGATTCGCCGCGCTCATGAACGCGCTACGGGCTGCCGATTACTATATGGTCACAGCCGATTTCGATGCCTATTGCGCAACGCAGAGACGCGTCGAAAAGCTGTGGCTGTCGCCCTTTGATTGGATGCGCGCGAGCATGCTCAACATCGCGCGAATGGCGTGGTTCTCCTCCGACCGGACCGTCAGCGAGTATGCCCAAGACATTTGGAACGTACCCTTTGAACTTCCCTCCAATCGAGAGCAGGAACCAACGTCGTAGCGAGGCGTGCCTAAATGCCGAGCCGCTTGAGAAGTCCGAGCTTCTCGGCAAGCAGCCGCTCCGCAGCGGCGTGCAAATACCCCAGCGCCTCGGTTTCGGTTCGGTGGAGCTTGCCGTCCGTCACAGGTCGGATGGGCGTCTTCTTCGCAAAAGCTTTTGGGAACTAGATGGATTGTACCGCAACTCGGGCTTGGCCGAGTTGCGCATTATTAAGCGCCGCAAGTCGGGTAAACCCGACTTGCGGTGTCAAGCTCGGCAATG
>Ga0126376_10000027_pt1 | contig 60596 bp, 17 predicted proteins | sample PanSoiMetPlot_15_FD_92760 | JGI IMG/M metagenome (GOLD analysis project Ga0126376, IMG submission 92760) | Tropical forest soil microbial communities from Panama - MetaG Plot_15 | ecosystem: Environmental > Terrestrial > Soil > Tropical forest > Bulk soil | place: Panama | collected 2016-02-17 | reverse complement strand
TTCGAAAAAGAATTGGCGGTGCTTTATCAAGCCTTTGCCACGGGACACCCGTCGCCTTTGCCCGAGCTTCCGATTCAGTTCGCCGACTACGCCGTCTGGCAACGCGAGCGCATGAACGGCGACGAGTACAAGAAAGATTTGGATTACTGGCGCCGCCAACTCGCCGGCGCGCCGTTCGTCCTTGATTTCCCGACAGATTTTCCACGCCCTCCGATTCAGAACTTTCGCGGCGCGCGGGTCTATGTCAGCTATCCGAAGAGTTTGCTTGACGGGCTGAAGGAGCTGAGTCGCCGCGAAGGCGTCACGATGTTCATGACGTTGATGGCGGCCTTCAAGACTTTGATCTATCGCTACACAAGCCAGCAGGACATTCTCATCAGCACCCCGATTGGCACGCGCCTCCGCCCTGAAACGGAGAATCTCGTCGGTTATCTGCTCAATCTGCTCATCGTGCGGACAGATCTTTCAGGCAATCCAACATTCCGCGAACTGCTCAAACGCGAGCAGGATGCATGTGTGGGAGCGTTCGCACATCAGGAAGTTCCTTTTGGCAAACTCGTTCAGGAGTTGAAGCCGATACAGGATCCAAGCCGCAATCCGATTGCGCAAGTCGCCTTTCTTTATCTCGATTTTCCCGAAGCGACGGCGATGCAGTTTTTAGGTTTGACTGCAAGTCATATCGATATTGATAACGGCGCGTCCAGGTTCGACATTACGCTCGCAATGACCGAAACGCCGGATGGCTTTACGGTCTCCATCGAGTACATCAGAGACATCTTTGAGCATGGCCGGATGGAGCGGATGGCGAAGCACCTGCAAGTTTTGCTGGAAGACGTCATCGCCAATCCGGATGCCCATCTTTCCGATCTCTCCCTCTTAACTCTTGAGGAACGACAGCAACTCCAACAGTGGAACGATACGACGCATCAGTTCCCCTCCACTCTGCTCGTTCATCAACTCTTCGAGCAGCAGGCCGCTCTAGGTCCCCACGCGCCCGCTCTTCTCTTTGAAGACCGGACGCTGACATTCAGTGAAATCAACAGCCACGCCAATCAACTCGCGCGTCACCTTCTCGGTTGTGGACTTGAACCACAGGCGCGCGTCGGCGTCATGCTGCCGCGCACGCCCGAAGCGCTGGTAGTGCTGCTGGCCATCTTCAAGGCGGGTGGTTGCTATCTACCCTTAGACCCGGAGTATCCGGCAGAGCGACTCGCCTTTATGCTCGAAGATGCCGGGGCGTCTCTGCTCATCACGGAAGAGTCTTTGCGCGTTCACTTATTGGAGCAAGCGGCGCGAGTCATCACGCTTGATGACCAGCAATTGACAAAACAGGGCATCGAGAATGTAGAGAGCGAAGTGCGCCCGGAGCAACTGGCTTATATCATCTATACTTCAGGCTCGACCGGACGTCCGAAAGGCGTCTCTGTAGAACACCGTCAACTGCTGCACACGATGCAGTCCGCACAAGAAGTTCTCAAGCTCACGGAGGCGGACTGTCTGCCCGCGATAGCTTCGTTCTCCTTCGACATCTCATTGTTGGAATTGCTCTGTGCGCCACTGGCAGGAGGCCGCTGTCTGCTCGTCTCGACACACGGAGCACTGGAGACAACCGTCATCGCAAGAGTGTTGCAGGAAGCCACCGTATTGCATGCCGTACCGGGATTGATGCGCCGCTTCCTGAGTGTCGCACGAGAGCTGTCCGCCGAAACGTCTCGTCAGTTGCGACAACTGCTCGTCGGTGGAGAAGCAGTTGCGCCGGAACTGCTCGCTGATATGCGAGAGGTGTGGGGTAGTGCGAACGTAAGAGTATTGTACGGGCCAACCGAAGCGACCATCATCTGCGCCAGCTACGAAGTGAGCAGAGAAGGAGAGATCAATCATCAGATGATAGGCCGGCCGCTTCCCAACACTGTGCTCCGAATCCTGGACAGTAAGACGAAGTTAGTTCCGGTTGGAGTTGACGGAGAGATTTGCATCGGTGGAGCGGGACTGGCTCGCGGATACTGGCAGCGCCCTGATTTGACGGCAGAGAAGTTCGTGACGAATGGATACAGCGCGTGCGCAGGAGCGAGGATCTATCGGACGGGTGATCGGGGCCGTTATCTCCCGGACGGGAACATAGCATTCACCGGCCGGATGGATGAGCAGGTAAAGGTGCGAGGGTTTCGCATCGAATTGGGAGAGATTGAATCCGTGCTCAGCGAGCACGAATCGGTGCTGGAGGCGGTCGTCATTGCACTGGAAGACAAGGGCAGCGAGAAGCGTCTGGTGGCCTATGTGGTTACGGCGCAGGGTGCATCGAGGAATATCAGTGAGTTGCGCAGCTATTTAAAGGAGAGACTACCGGACTATATGATCCCTTCAGCCTTCGTCTATCTGGATGCGCTGCCACTGACGCGCCACGGGAAGATAGACCGTCGAGCGTTGCCCGCACCGGATGTTGAACGTCCCGCACTCGCCGAAGCCTTCATCGCTCCGCGGACGCCGGCCGAAAAAAGCCTCGCCTCTATCTGGATGAAACTACTCAACCTCAATCGCATCGGCATCAACGACAATTACTTCGAGCTTGGTGGCGATTCGTTGCTGGCAACACAACTCGCCTCGCAGGTGCGCAGTGTGTTTGAAGTTGAACTCCCGCTCGTCGAGCTGTTCCAGCGTCCGACGCTCGCTGAGATGGCTACATCAATCGAAGAGACCATCATCGAACAGATGGAAGAGATAAGCGATGAAGAAGCCGAGCAATTGTTGAGAAACGAATCGTAGAGCAATGGCTCTTGTGCACCGGTGCTTCGCAGGTTTAGCTTCTCGCGACGGACGGCAGGGTCGTCAAGCCGCCGGGGATAACGTAGCCGGGCTGAGATTGAACGACCGAAAGCGCCGACTCGAGTGTGGCATGCGGTTCGAGTCCCATGTGGCGGACGACATCTGCGTCGAGCGCCGACACGAGCAATAGGCGAAATCTCTCCGTCTTGCGACGTAAGCTCCAAGCTGTCTGCCCGTTGATTTTGTAATCGTCCGCCAGCATCAATGCGGTCGCGCGTGCTCCTCCTGGCGCGAACCAGCGTAAAAAATCGTCGCGGCCCAAACCCTGCGCGCATTCGGCGAGCGCAATCATTGTCCCGCCCTCGGCGAGTACCTGTGAAGCGTGCTCCATCGCTTTATGTGATTGAATCAGATTAACGTCGCGCGGCGCACCGCCAGCGCTGACGATCACGAACGGGCGATGCTCATCAACCACAACCGTGTGCGAGGCGAGATATTCTTCGCAACCGCGACGGTGCGCGTCGCGCCAGTGGCCGGCATAGACGGCAACGATCTCGTTATGTGCGTCAAGCACCGTGTTGACTAGAAAAGAAGGGTTGAGCATCCCTACCGCCTCGAGCATATCTTCGTGTACCGGATTTCCATCGAGGCAGCCCGAGGCAATGCCGGACCGTTTTTCAAGTGTTTCCAGATCGAAGGAGAGAAGGTGATTGGCCTGTATGGACCGCTCCGCTGCGCAACCCGGCAGGATGGCTTTGCGACCGCCCGAAAATCCCGCGATGTAATGTAAAGAGATTGCCCCGACGACGATGACGCGATCGGCTTCGATCAGCCTGCGATTCAAAATGACGGGAGTCCCGCGCGTCGTCGTTCCGAGTGATGCGTGAGCTGCGGCGTCATTTGCGTCGTGTGGATGAACCTCAATCCTATCTGGGAGATCGGGGCCTAGAATCGCGTAAATCTCTTCTGCAGTTGGGGCGCGATGAATACCGCCGCCGATCAGAAAGGAAATTTGCCCGTCACTCAACCCGTGCCGGTTCAGGCGTTCGACGAGCAACGGCGCAATGCGATTGACGCACGCCGCGCGCGTCGCATCCGGCACGACGATGACCACGCGTTCAAGAGGTTTGACGACCTCTTCGAGCCGCGGTGAATTGATGGGTGCGTCCAGGGCCGCGTGCAAGCCGGCGTCTGTAAGCGGCGCCGGCGTTGTGTCGTGTCCAGCGAGCAGGCTGAACAGTTGCGGGTCGAAGCGGAAAGGAATCTGCTGTGCGCCGTAACCGAGGTTGACGACATCGTTCAGCTTCGTTGAAGGAGCGTGGTCAAAGCTTGGTTTCACCATCGCAACTTTCTTCCCTTTCGACGATCAGCTCATCACGGATTTCAACACGCGCGCCAGACGCGGAATGCCCTCATCAATTCGAGTCGTAGTTGGATGGCTGAAGTTCAGGCGGATGCTGGGCGTGCTTGATCGTTTGTTGTTCACACTGAAGGCGTGACCCGGAATGAAAGCAACGTTTTCATCTTCAAGGGCTCTTCGGAAAAGCTCGTCAACATCGACCGCCGGCGGCAACTCGACCCAAACGAAAAAACCGCAGCCCGGCTTTGTCCAGCGCGCTGCGTCGGGAAAATTCTCTGCGAGTGCGCGCAGCATCGTGCCACGCCTGAGGCGGTACTGCGTGCGCAGCATATCGATTTGTGCGGGCAGTTGGCCCGTGTCGAGGTAAGCGTTAACGATGCGTTGCGAGAGCGGCGCGGCGTCGATGTCCGTCGATTCCTTGATGATGGACAGAGGCAGGATCAATTCTTCCGGCACAATGAGCCAACCGACGCGTAATGCGGGAGCCAGAATTTTTGAGAACGAGCCTACATAAAAGACCCAACGCTCACTCAACGCACGTAAGGGCGGCAGCGGATTTTCATAGCACAAAAACCCGTAAGCGTCGTCTTCGATAATGGGCACACGATATTGCTCGGCCAGTTCGACGAGGCGCGTACGCTTCGATGAATGCAGGCGCACGCTCAAAGGATTATGTCCGTCCGTGATGGCGTAGATAAAACTCGGGCGCGCGCCGCCGCGCAAATACTGCTCGACAGCGTCAACGTCCATACCCGTCTCCGCATCGGTCGAAACCGTGAGAACTTGAGGCTGGAAAGGCTCAAGGACTTGCTGGAAACCCGAGTAGATTAACTCTTCCGTGATGACGCTGCCGCCGGGTTCGAGCAGCAGACGTGACAGCAGGCTCATGCCCTGCTGTGCGCCGGCCGTGAGAAAGATTTGTTCCTCATGACAGTTGACTCCGCGCCGCTTCATCAATTCCCGCACGTGCTGTTTCAAGGACTGAAGCGGTGGGCTGTATTGCAGTGCGCCCGCGTTCACAGACAGCACGCGCTCGGTTGCCGAAGCTAGAGCGGCTGTGGGAAACAATTCGACCGCGGGCATTCCGAGAGCGAAAGAGATGATACCGGGGCGCGCAGTCGCGACCAGCATCTTCTGCAATGCCGATTGCTCCAACCCTTGCGCCCAACCTGCCAGTTCGGCTCGTTCTTGTTGCTGCAAACCCGAAGAGACTGTCAAATGATTTCTCTGGCCTTTCTACAAGTTTCCGCGCAACGTCTGCTCACGTTCAATCGCTTCAAAGAGTGCCTTGATGTTTCCCCCGCCGAAGCCGCGCGCGCCTTTGCGCTGGATAATCTCCATGAACGCAGTCGGGCGACCATGCAGAGGCTTGGAGAAGACCTGAAACATCGTGCCCCACTTATCTTGATCGACGAGAATGCCCAACTCACGAAGCGACTGCCTGTCCACGTCGATCATGCCGACTCGCTCCTCCAGAGTCTCGTAGTAGGTGTCGGGAGTATAGAGAAAATCAATGCCATTGGCGCGCAGCGCGCGGATGGTCTGTATGATGTCGTCCGAGAGCAGCGCGATGTGTTGCGCGCCGGGGCCGTGATGAAACTCCAGATACTCTTCAATCTGCGAAGAGTGTTTGCTCGGCGCAGGTTCCATGAGAGGAAACTTGACGTGCCCGTTACTGTTTTCCACTACGCCTGAATTCATCGCCGTGTTTTCCGTCACGATATCTTCCTGGTGCGAGTGGTGAAAGTCGAAAACGTCGATGTAGAAATCGAACCAGTCTCTAAGCGAGTTGGGTTCAACACAGGCGGCGATATGGTCGAAGTCGGTGAGGCCGGTCGGGATTACCGGCGGAGAATTCTTGAACGACTGATAGCCTGGGAAGAAACGTTTGTCCATTTCTTCTCGATGGATGAAGGAGTGGACAGTATCACCGAAGGTTGCGACAGTTGCCTTGACGAAGCGACCTTCCTGCTGATCGAAGAAGGTCGGCGCCATCAGGGGACGCGCGCCGCGTCGCACCGTCTCTTTAAAAGTGTATGGGACATCATCAACATTAAAGGCGATGTCTTTAACGCTGTCGCCATGAACGCGGACGTGCTCGGCCACGGGGCTATCGGCCGCGAGCGCGCTGGTGAAAATCAAAGTGATGTTGTTTTGTTGCAGCACGAACGAGGTGCGATCGCGCTCGCCTGTTTCCAATGATGAAAAGGCAATCGGCGTGAAGCCGAAAGCCATGCGGTAAAAGTGCGCCGCTTGTGAAGCATTACCAACGTAGAACTCCACATAGTCGATGTTTTTAATTTGCAGCATAACGTATTCACAGAGAGCTACTTTTAATTTCGACGGGGATGTCGGGAGGGGTCCTTACTCAAACTTCGCGCGCTTCGAGATGTATCTCGACTTAGGGGTGCGTGCGCCACATGGGACGCAACGCTTTTCTCGAGAACAGTTCAAACTGATCCCTTCGATGGGACAGGCTGGGCTGAGAACTGTTACCATATGATAGCAATACTTGAGCGCGCACGATAGGATGCCATGGAAGTCGCCGTTTCGTAAACGCCATAAGACCTCTCTACATTTTTTCTACACTGATCTAACGCGCGTGAAGTTTTTTGAATTTTTGCTCACTTGCTCTGTTCTCACTTGGAGAACTCAAATATTTTGGGCAAAATGGCCACTCGCAGACGATGTCGCCCTGGCTTCGGTGCGCTCCCATAATGCCATTTAGCTTGTCTCCGTCACGCATCTGTTGAAGCACCAAGCCGGACTGATCTCGTTTAGTGTTATCGTCACTGTAGAGAATCCTTGTTTAATCTTTTCGACAAAAAGAATCTTACTGAGCGCGATATCTGTACCAAGTACATCACTCCGGCTATCGTTGAGACAGCAGGATGGAATCGCGACACGCAGATCCGAGAAGAACTCTCGCTCACGAAAGGCAAAGTTTTGGTCCATGGCAAGCTCCACAGCCGTGGCAAGCAGAAACGCGCAGATTACGTTCTTTATCACAAGACTAATATCCCGCTGGCCGTCGTAGAAGCGAAGGACAACACTCACACGTTGCATTCCGGCATTCAGCAGGCAATTGAATATGCGGAGTTGTTGGATGTTCCTTTTGCTTACAGTTCAAACGGCGACGGATTCATCGAACATGATCGAACCAAGGGAGCCGAACGAGAGCTCTCGTTGATCCAGTTCCCCACTCCTGAGGAACTGTGGCGCCGTTACTGCCAACACAAAGGAATCACGGACACGGAAGAGAAACGTATCTACGCCCAGGATTACTACCCGAGTCTCGAGAATAAAACTCCGCGCTATTATCAACTGACCGCCGTCAACCGAACCATCGAAGCAATCGCAAAGGGTCATAAACGTGTGTTGCTTGTAATGGCAACAGGCACCGGAAAGACGTTCACGTCGTTCCAAATCATCTGGCGCCTCTGGAAATCAGGAACTAAGAAAAGAATTCTCTTTTTGGCTGACAGGAACATTCTCGTGGATCAAACACGGACCAATGACTTCAAGCCATTCGGTTCCGCGATGACCAAGATCCAAAATCGCAACGCCGACAAGTCGTACGAAATCTATTTAGCACTCTACCAGGCAATCACCGGTTCGCTGGAGGCGCAAAAGATTTACAAACAATTCTCCCGCGAGTTTTTTGATCTCATCGTCGTCGACGAATGCCACCGCGGCAGCGCAGAAGAAGATTCCGCCTGGCGTGAGATTCTTGAGTATTTTTCCAATGCGACGCAGATCGGCATGACCGCCACTCCGAAAGAGACACGCTATGTCTCCAACATAGATTATTTTGGAGACCCTGTCTTTACCTACTCACTGAAACAAGGTATCGAAGACGGTTTTCTCGCGCCCTACAAGGTGGTCCGCATCGACATTGACAAGGACCTCACAGGCTGGCGGCCTGAAAAGGGAAAGCAGGACAAGTACGGCAAAGAAATCCCCGACCGTATTTATAATCAGAGTGACTATGACCAGGAGTTGGTACTGGAACGGCGGAACGAACTTGTAGCAAGAAAGATCACTGAGTTTCTGAAAGCGACCAATCGATTCGATAAAACGATCGTGTTTTGTGAAGATATTCCTCACGCGGAACGAATGCGTAGTTTGCTGGTAACTCTCAATAGCGACCTCGTCTCTCAAAACAGCAAGTATGTTATGCAAATCACGGGCGACAATCCTGAGGGCAAAGCAGAGTTGGACAATTTCATTCTGCCCGAAAGTCGGTATCCGGTCATTGTCACGACCTCGAAACTGTTATCGACCGGAGTTGATGTGCAGACGTGCAAGCTGATTGTGCTCGATAAGCGCATCGAGTCGATGACCGAATTCAAGCAGATAATCGGCCGGGGCACGCGTATCAATGAGGCCTACGATAAGTTTTCATTCACGATAATGGACTTTCGCAAGGCGACAGAGCTTTTTGCTGACCCCACATTCGACGGAGAGCCGGTTCAGATTTATGAACCGAAAGGCGACGATCCGGTTGTGCCACCGGATGATCCAACTGAACCGCCGGAGGGAGGCGACCAACCGATCGAGATTGACTTGCAAGTCGGACCTGTACGTAAAGGGCAGCGCCGCACAAAATACTACGTACACGACGTGCCGGTTGACGTTGTGGCAGAGCGCGTTCAGTACTACGGCAAAGACGGAAAGCTCATCACCGAATCACTCAACGATTACACGCGCAAAGCAGTCAACCAGAACTTTGCCTCATTGAACGACTTTCTGCGCAAATGGACCAGTGCAGATCGCAAGCAAGCGATTGTCGAAGAACTTGAAAACGAGGGTATCCTTCTCGAAGCACTTGCCCAGGAAGTGGGAAAGGACTTCGACCCGTTCGACCTAATCGCGCACGTCGCGTTTGGACAGAAGCCTCTGACGCGTCGCGAACGCGCCGAGAATGTGAAGAAGCGAAACTATTTCGTAAAGTACGGCGAAAAGGCTCGAGCCGTGCTTGAGGCATTGTTGGACAAATATGCCGACGAGGGTCTGACCAATCTGGAGGATCCGAAAGTTCTCAAGGTGCAGCCTTTCAATAAATACGGCACGCCGGTCGAAATCATTCAGGCGTTTGGCGGCAAGGAACAATACTTTCAGGCGGTGAAAGATCTGGAGCAACAGCTTTATCGCGTAGCTTAATCAACTCGGAAGACTTGTATGTCAGTAAGTACCACGGTCAAAGCCATTCAGGACATCATGCGCAAGGACGCTGGTGTTGATGGTGACGCGCAAAGAATCAACCAACTTGTCTGGATGTTCTTTCTCAAAATCTTTGACGACCGCGAGTCGGAGAAGGAAATCCTTGAAGACAATTACCGCTCTCCGATTCCTGAAGAATTGCGTTGGCGCAACTGGGCGGCGAATCCCGAAGGGATCACCGGTGAAGCGCTGGCCGACTTCGTAAACAATCTTTTCAAGAAACTGAAGGGACTTACCTCACCGGATCCTCGAGCGCAGCTTGTTCGTCATGTCTTTGAAGAAGCAAACAACTACATGAAATCAGGCACGTTGACGCGTCAGGTCATCAACAAGATCAACGAGATCGATTTCAATCGCAAAAGCGACCTGCACCTTTTTGGCGACATCTACGAGCAGATCCTCCGCGACCTGCAATCGGCTGGAAACGCCGGCGAGTTTTATACGCCGCGGGCAGTCACGAAATTTATGGTGCAGATGGTTGATCCGCAATTGGGGGAGAAAGTTCTGGATCCCGCTTGTGGCACCGGCGGCTTTTTAACGAACACCATTGAGCATGTCAGGCACAATTACGTGCATAGCGTTGAAGACGAACAGATTCTTCAGAACTCAATTAAAGGAGTCGAGAAGAAGCAGCTCCCCTATTTTCTTTGTGTGACAAATCTGATGCTGCACGGCATCGACACCCCAAATCAGATCTCACACGACAACACGCTCGCCCGACCCTACCGCGACTATCAGCCGGAAGATCGCGTTGACGTGATCGTCACAAATCCTCCGTTCGGCGGTATGGAAGAGGATGGCATCGAGAAGAACTTTCCGAAAACGTACAGCACACGCGAGACTGCTGACTTGTTCCTGGTGCTGATCACCCATTTGTTGCGTGAAGGTGGCCGTGGCGCGATCGTGTTACCGGATGGCACGCTCTTCGGCGAGGGCATTAAGACGCGCATTAAGGAAAAACTCCTGACTGAGTGCAACCTTCACACGATCGTGCGCTTGCCAAACGGCGTGTTCAATCCTTACACCAGCATAAAGACCAACCTGCTTTTTTTCACGAAGGGACAACAGACGAAAGAGGTCTGGTATTACGAACATCCATACCCACCTGGCGTGAAGTCTTACAACAAGACGAAGCCAATTCGGATTGAAGAGTTTGCAGCAGAAAAGGCTTGGTGGTCCAATCGCGTTGAGAATGAACGAGCCTGGCGTGTCTCGTTTGAAGAAATCGCCGAGAACAATTTCAACCTCGACATTAAAAATCCGCACGCTCCCGACCATGATCACGGGGATTTCGAAGAACTACTTGCACACCATAAGGCGATTATCTTGGATTTAACTAAGACGCGCGACACGCTCAAGAATGAATTACTAAGAGCGTTGCATTCCACGGGCGGAGGGCGCTGATAGATGAGTCTCCAACCCTTCATAGAGGATTTCTCCCTTCTCGTCGACGCGCCGAACAGCGTCGCGAAACTGCGCGAATTAATTCTCCGATTAGCAGTTGAAGGAAAGCTTATTGCTCAAGATCCAAGCGATGAACCCGTATCAGAACTTTTGCAGAGAATCAACGCCGACAAAAAACAAATTGCAAAGACTGGAAACGGAAATAAAAAAGCAGTAGCAGACGCGTATAAAGGCGACGGACTACTCACCCTTCCCACGAATTGGGAATGGGTTTGTTTGGATCAAATAACAAATACTATTCACTACGGATACACCGCATCTGCTAACGAGTTATTGACTGATGTTAGGTTGTTAAGAATTACAGATATTCAAAACGGAAAGGTCGATTGGGCGAGGGTTCCGGGTTGTGAGATTGACAAGGAAAAAGTGGGTGGTTACAAACTCGCAAATAACGACATCTTGATCGCGCGCACAGGCGGTACTATTGGTAAGTCATATCTGGTCGAGAATCTCGACGTGGTCGTGGTCTTTGCGTCCTATCTGATACGGGCGATTCCGAATAGATATCTTTTTGCAAAGTATTTGAAGATTTTTTTGGAGTCAGACCTGTATTGGAAGCAACTGTATGAGAGGTCAATGGGAACTGGGCAGCCGAACGTTAACGCAACGTCCCTGAAGTCTCTGGCCGTACCCCTTCCGCCGATTGAAGAACAAAAGCGAATTGTCACTAAAGTTGCACAACTGATGCAGGTTTGCGATGAGTTGGAAGCGCGGCAGCAGGCCAAACTGGAGAGCCGAGTGCGCCTCAATGCGGCCATACTCGCTCCGCTTAACAAAGCAGCCTCACTCACGCCAAAAGAGTTGGAGCAAGCAGCCACACGTCTCGCAGACAACTTCGATACGCTTTACGATTCAATCGACACAGTCAGCAAGCTCCGCGAAACAATTCTCCAACTCGCTGTTCAAGGCAAATTGGAGTCGCAAGATCCCAACGATCAACTAGCACGTGTTCTGTTGGCTGAAACTAAGAAAGAAAAAGAACGCCAGCTAAAGGCAAAGAAAAGTAAACAGATCGAACCTCTGCCTCCCATCACTCACGATGATTTTCTAAATATGCCAACGCCAAAAGGTTGGGATTGGGCGTGGCTCGGCGATCTGGCTCGATTTGTTGATTACAGGGGAAGAACCCCACTCAAGACAGAAAGCGGTGTGAAACTCTTGACCGCAAAAAACGTCAGGATGGGTTTTATCAGCGAGTACCCGCAGGAGTTTGTTTCAGAAGACACCTACGATGAAGTCATGACACGAGGTCTTCCTCAGTTTGGTGACATTCTGTTTACAACCGAGGCTCCACTTGGCAATGTCGCACAATTGTTAACGAATGAGCCGGTTGCGTTAGCACAAAGGATTATCGACCTTCAAACTTTTAAGCCTTTTTTCGCCGAATACTTAAAACTATGTCTGATGAGTCCCTTGCTGCAACAAGCAATCATGGATAGGGCCACGGGGATGACTGCTGCGGGGATAAAAGCATCCAAGCTTAAGAAACTCCCGGTGCCAGTTCCTCCTCTCGCAGAGCAAAAACGCATCGTCGCCAAAGTCAACCAACTCATGTCACTCTGCGACGAACTCGAAGCCAAACTGCGCCAGGCCGAGATCGACAGCGAAAAGCTCATGAATGCCGCGGTAAAGCACGTTCTCGACAGTGTTTGCGATACTTCTAAAACAACAGAGGAAGTATTTGCTTAAGCGATGCCAGTAATTCGTTAACTCATAACCGAAAGGGGCCGCCTCACATGCCCAAGACAATCAAAGAACTTCCACAACACACTCGACCGCGCGAGAAGTTGCGTGAAAGAGGTGCGCCTGCACTTACTGATGAGGAACTCGTGGCTGTAATTCTCGGCATGGGCACTGCCCGGATTGACGTTCGCACGATGGCTCGTCATGTAGTCGCGCTACTCCACGAACATCGTGAAACGGTCACGCTCGAGCAGCTAGTGTCTGTTCCTGGGATGGGTCTGGCGAAAAGTGGACAGATACTGTCTTCGTTTGAATTGGCTCGCCGGTATCTGCTCGCAGAGTCAACTAAGATCCAATGTGCGGATGACGTGCTGCCGTTGCTTTCAGACATCAGAAACAAATCACAGGAACACTTTGTCAGCATTACTCTGAACGGCGCTAACGAGGTAATTCAAAAACATATTGTCACGGTCGGCTTACTGGACCGCAGCCTTGTTCATCCACGCGATGTATTCGCCGACGTCATCACTGATCGCGCGGCGGCTGTCATCTTCGCTCACAACCATCCTTCAGGCGACCTACAGCCAAGCGACGAAGATATAAAAACTCAGACCAGACTTGTCGAGGCTGCAAAGATACTTGGTATCCGTGTGTTGGATCATCTGATCGTTAGTCGCAAAGGATACCTCAGCTTCGAGGAATCAGGTTTGATCGGCGCCTGACGCGGTCATGGGTTGAAGTGCTGATTGCAGTGCCAGCCAGTGAGTGGGACCGGCCGGCTGCAATCCAAGAGATTCAAGGTGCAATCGAGAGGCGGTCAAATAGTTTGGTCTCAAGCTCGGCAATCTGGGCCTCGACCATGCCGTAAAGGTTCAGCTCGCCGCAGCGAGTGAAGGCAAGGTGTTTCGCTGTGTTCGCGAGTGCTTTTGGATGCGTTGAGTTTTCAAGTGTCGCCAGCAGGACGAGCAGCGCTGCCGAGGGCTCGTCGCCGGCTCGACAGATCAACTCCGTCAACGCCGCGATCTTTTCTTCGCCTGAATGGACGTACAGGTTGTCGATGATGCTTTCGCCTGCATCGACGCTGCGCACGAGTTCAGGAAGCCACGGATCATTTATTTCCAGACCGTAACGGATGATGACTCGTGTCTGTGCGTCGATCGATTTGTCGTTGATGATTGATTGAGCGCGTCGTTTTAGAGCATCGCTGAGGTGAGGTGTTTCAACGAGCACTCGCTCGCTGTTAAGATTAAGCATGATCTTCATCCTTTCTTCGGAAGGTTGAGGGTCAAGGGTCGATTTTGTGTCTCTAGCACAAGGTCGGCCCGCTTCATTTTTAGAGGGGTGGCACGGCACTGTAGCGCCGGGATTTTCGCTTGTCAAAGGAAATTGAAGTGAGGACGTAACAACCTGGATCGGGGGCCGAAGCGGCTAACTACGCCTCGCGGTCCTGGGAACGAAGATCGTTTCTATTCTCTTTCATAACTCTTATGAGAAAGCGCAACGCTTCATTCACGGCCTCCGCGTTCGGAAACGCGCCTGCCACGTCAGGCTCTAGTTTTATCACATCACCAAAACTCTTACGCCCAGGCCCAAGCTTGCGGACTCGATTGACCAACCATCGGAGACGATGTGATGCATCGTCAACAGCAGCATGTGATCTTCAACATTCATTCGCAGCAGAGCCGCGCGCATGAGCGGGCCGTTGACGAGGTCGAACGGCTGCCTGAGATTTTCGACGGCGAGACGATGCGCTTCGGCCTCCCGAGCGGTTTCCGGCAGGTGCGTCAAATCAAGCAACGGCAGCACCAAAGCAGCGCGCGGAGAGATGACCTGCATCGGCTGTGCATCAACCATTTGAAATGTGGTGCGCAAAACCTCATGCCTTTGGATAATCTCGTTCAATGCCTGTTCCAGAGCGGTCACGTTTAGTCTCCCCAACAGACGCGAGGCGACAGGCATGTTGTAAACCGGACTCTGTGGGTTCATCTGGTGCAGGAACCAGAGTCGCTGCTGTGCAAACGACAGAGGGAAGAGGAAAACATCCTCAGCACCACCCTCTAAAGTCTTTTCACTGTCAGGTATTGAAGAATCGAGATAAGGATTTTGCATCACGGCTGCGAATCGAAAATGCCTGCTGCTGTGCCGCACGCAAGGTGAGAGAATATTTGGTGCGAAACGACAGAATAAACCGAGAACCTCTGCTTTTCAACTTGTTGCCTCCGGCCGGGTGTCGTCAAGCTGCTTGTGTAAAACCTGCTTACCGGCCCTGGTGACCTCGGTCCTGGCGAGGGTGGTTCCTCAAGCTAATTGCAATCAAACGCTGGGGAACTGCATCGGTCAATGCACGCTCTCTTTAGGCGTCAGTCTCGCCATTAAACCTGCAAACCAACAGTTAAAAAATCTGAGATTTTGAATATTTGGAACGGGATGAAGCGGAGTTTTTAAGAAAAGGTATACAACAGGATAAGTGAAAGGCGTTTCTTCGAGAATGGAGAAGACGTGAGAGATCTCCGCTTGGAGCTGGGTGCCGAGGCCGGGTCGTCGGGTTTCATACCAGACTTTTGCCTCAGCGATGTCTAGTTCTGCAGCACGTCGAACCTGGATTTGAAACGTCAAGGAAGTTTCTCAAGACGTTTCTTCACGTCTGCCCATGAGCTCTGATCGTCTGGATTTGATTCCATGTCGGCCAGACGCGCGTCCAGTAAATCTCTTTCGGCGTCTGTAAGAGGTAGATCGGTTGATGATAATGAGTCCCAAACTACGCCGATCAACTCCAGCCGATCCGCTGGTTCCAGGTCGCGGATTTTCTCTAACAGGGCATTATCGATCATAATTCAAGCATAGCTCATGCGTACTTGATTTTCCAGACGCAGTTCAATCTCATGTCGAGGTTACTCAGCACTCTCACGGCACTTTCATTTCATTGAATAACGAATCCAGCTGACTGTTTTGTTCATTGAGCTTAGCCTATGAGCTTTGCAACTCACTTTCTAGTGTGACTGCGCAAGTTCCTCTTCGGGTCTACAACACGCCGCGCGATATGCCCTTGCACGGCATGCTCGAAAATAGATTTCTTCGCCCTTATTATATAAAGGACAGATTTGTGCAACGGGAGTGTGCTATTAATTGCAGTGAATCGATTTGGAGTCTGGACGAGCCCTGAGCGAGGGCGCGTCGCTTGCCGCCATCTAACTTCCTCCCACAACCCTACTGTTATGGTGTGCGTGAGCTTTGCGCTCGCCCGGTGGGTCAGTATTCAGAAATAACAACGGCTACACCTTGGCATATTCATACTGTGTCGCACAGTTCGCCATCTACGCTAATCGACTTACTTGACCGGAGAGCACAGTGCGGACCGGACGAGTTGGCTTACACCTTCCTGGCAGATGGAGCGGGTGCGGAACTGAATCTCAGTTACGGTGAGCTGGATCGCCGCGTGAAGGCCATCGCCGCTTTGCTTCAAAGAATGGGGGCTGTGGGCGAACGTGCGCTGCTCCTTTATCCGCCGGGGCTTGACTACGTCGTCGCTTTTTGGGGTTGTATCCATGGAGGTGTGATTGCCGTACCGGCGTATCCGCCCCGCCTGAATCGCAACCTGCTCCGCCTGTGGGCCATAGCCAAAGATGCCGGTGCGACTCTGGCGCTCACAACAACACAAATAGTTGGCAAGGTAGATTCTTTACTTATGCATGCCCCAAACCTCAAAACCTTAAACTGGCAGGCGACGGACAACCTTACGCCGGGGTTCGCCGATCAATGGCGATCCCCGGAAGTAAACGGCGACGCGCTGGCTTACTTACAATACACCTCAGGCGCGACCTCAGCGCCCAAAGGGGTGATGGTCAGTCACAATAACGTCTTATCAAACTCCGCTGCCATCGCACACGGTTTTGAGCATTCGTCGCAGAGCGTTTCTCTATCGTGGCTGCCGCACTTCCACGATATGGGCCTCGTAGACGGCATCATACAGCCTCTGTACAGCGGCTTTCGCGGCTTCCTGATGTCACCCGCGTCTTTCCTGGAAAGCCCTTTGCGATGGCTGAAAGCCATCTCGAAATACCAGGTGACACACAGCGGCGGGCCTAACTTCGCTTACGATCTGTGCGTGCGCAGAATCGGAGTAGAAGAGCGGGCGACGCTCGATCTCAGTAGTTGGAGTGTGGCTTACAACGGAGCAGAGCCGGTTAGCAGAGGAACGCTCGAACGTTTCATCGCGGCTTTCGGTTCGTGCGGATTTCGCCGCAGCGCCTTTTATCCGGCCTACGGACTTGCCGAAGCGACTCTCAAGGTTTCGGGCGGTCGAAAGCTACTGCCGCCGATCTACTGTACGGTTCAAGCGGAGGCGCTTGAACGTCATCAGATCACAGAAATCTCAGAACCGTCTGAGAAGAGCCAGACGCTCGTCGGCTGTGGCTCAGCCGTACCGGAAACTAAGATTGTTATCGTCGAGCCGGAATCAAAAACGAGTCTCGCGCCTGGTGAGGTAGGCGAAATCTGGGTGGCTGGACCAGGAGTCGCGAAGGGTTACTGGAATCATCCTGAAGATACAGAACAAACTTTTCACACACATCTTGCAGATACCCTGGAAGGCCCTTTTCTACGGACGGGAGACTTGGGCTTTCTCAAGGACGAGGATCTCTATGTGACGGGTCGTCTGAAAGATCTCATCATCATCAGAGGGCGCAACCTTTACCCGCAAGACATCGAGCTGACGGCGGAACAGGCTCATGTCGCACTCAAGCAGGGCGCAGGCGCGGCGTTCTCGCTTGAGATAGCTGGCGAGGAACGATTGATCCTGGTCTATGAAGTGGACCATCGCCGCTGCTCAAACTTCGAGGAGGTGATTGAGAGCATACGTCAAGTTGTGGCAGAAGAACACGAGGTATCGGTTCATGCCGTTGCGTTGCTCAGGTCGGGAAACCTTCCGAAAACTTCGAGCGGCAAGGTTCAACGTCACCTCTGTCTCGAGAGATTCGTCGGCGGAGGTTTAAACGAAGTCGCGCGCTGGCAAGCCAGCGAAACGCGGGAGCGCGAGTCCCCACCCTTTGATACCGTCACCCTGCCTACACAGGACACTGAGGCCATCGCAGGCTGGCTCAAATCACAACTTGCTTCAAGTCTCGGCCTGGACCTCGCGGAGATTGATGTAGAGCGCCCTCTGTCCATCTATGGAGTTGACTCCTTACTGGCGGTTGAATTGACTCACCGTATTGAAACGGCTCTGGGTATCGCTATGCCTCCGGTCAGTTTTTTGCAGGGCCGGAGCCTCAAGCAACTTGCCGAACACGCATCATCGCAAACATCAACGGCCACCGCTCGACAGAAGGCCGCTTCAGCGCCGATCCAATCCGCCGAATATCCTCTGTCCGTCGGTCAGCAGGCGCTCTGGTTTCTGGCTCAATTATCGCCGGAGGGTGCGGCTTACAATATCGCGAGAGCCATTCGCATCAAATCTGCGCTGGATGTTTCTGCATTCAAGCGCGCCCTCCAAACTCTCATCGCACGCCATGCTTCACTGCGGACGCTTTTTTCTTCAGTGGACGGCAGACCGATCCAGCGCGTGCAAGAACAGTCAGAGCCTGGCTTCGAGGAGAAGGACGCAGCAAACTGGGGCGAATCATACCTGCAAGAGCGTTTGCTCGAAGAAGCTCACACTCCTTTCGATCTCGAACGTGGACCGCTCCTGCGAGTTCATCTCTACAAATGTTCAGACAGAGATTACGTGCTACTGCTGGTCGCTCACCACATCATCGTGGACTTCTGGTCACTTGAATTGGTCCTGAGTGAATTATGCGAAGTGTATGCAGCGCTGAAAGAGGGCCGACCGTCGAAGTTGAATCCCATCGGGGCGCAATACGGAGATTTCGTAAGCTGGCAGGAGGAACTACTTCAGGGGTCTGAAGGTGAGCGGTTGCGGAGTTATTGGCGGCGCCAGCTGGCAGGCGAATTGCCCGCGCTTGACCTGATCACAGATCGACCACGCCCGCCTGTTCAAACCTACAGAGGCGCGTCCATCTCTTTCAAAATCAACACCGGGCTGATCCGGCAACTCAAAGCGTTGGCCCAGAATCACGGCGCGACGCTTTACATGATCTTACTGGCGGCGTTCTCCGTGTTGTTTCATCGCTACACGGGACAGGAGGAGATTCTGATCGCTTCGCCGACGGGTGGCCGCGAGAAGGCCGAATTCGCCGGCGTCGTCGGCTACTTCGTCAACCCGGTCGTTATTCGCACACACGTTTCCCGCGATTTATCGTTTGCCGCATTTCTAGATCAGGTGCGACACACCATCCTCGGTGCTTTTGAGCATCAGAACTATCCGTTCGCCAGGCTAGTCGAAGACTTGCAGCAGTCGCGCGACCAGAGCCGCCTTCCGATCTTTCAGGTGATGTTCATCTTGCAGAAGGCCCATCTGCTTGATGACCAGGCCTTGTCATCCTTCGCCTTAGGCGAGACCGGCGCATCGGTGCAACTCAACGGTCTCACTCTGAAGTCAGTGGCACTTGAGCGCCGCATCGCTCAATTCGATCTCACGCTTGCGGTGGCCGAAGCTGGCGTTGAGCTGGCGGCATCGCTGGAATACAACGAAGACTTGTTCGATGCGATGACAGTCGAACGCCTCGCCACACACCTGCAAACCTTGCTCGGAAGTATCGTCGCCGCGCCCTCCGCACGCATCTCCGAACTGCCATTGCTTGACGAGCAGGAGCGGCGGTTGCTGTCGGAGTGGAATCGAACCCGCGCGGAGTTTCCGAGCGAGCACTGTTTCCACGAATTGATCGAAGAACAAGTCAAGCGTTCGCCTGAAGCCATCGCTCTCGTTTTCGAACAGGAGCGACTGACCTACGCAGAGTTGAACGGGAGAGCAAATCAATTGGCCCGCTATCTGCGGAAGTTGGGAGTGGGGCCGGAGGTAAGGGTTGGAATTTGCCTCGAACGCTCTTTTGAGATGGTGGTCGGCTTGCTGGGCATCCTCAAAGCCGGTGGGGCATACGTTCCGCTCGATCCTGAATACCCGCGAGAGCGCCTGGTCTTCATGACGGATGATGCGCAACTACCAGTCTTATTAACGGTGCGCCATCTGGCCGACTCGCTCGCAACACAGGACACTGTAGTAATCCGACTTGATGCGGACTGGCCAGACATTGCCTTAGAGAGCAAAGCCGACTTGCAGAGCGGGACGACGGCTGAGAACGTCGCATACGTGATTTACACTTCTGGCTCGACGGGCCAGCCCAAAGGCGTGATGAATACCCATCGCGCTCTCTGCAATCGTCTACACTGGATGCAGAAGACCTACAACTTAACCAACTCGGATAGTGTTCTACAGAAGACTCCGTTCAGCTTTGACGTTTCCGTGTGGGAATTTTTTTGGCCTTTAATGACGGGCGCACGGCTGGTTTTGGCCCCGCCGGGCGCGCACCGCGACGGTGGTTCACTCCTCCAGTTAATAGAGGAACAGCAGATTACCGTCATGCATTTCGTCCCGGCGATGCTACGGGTCTGGTTGAACCAACGCGAGCTTGAAAAGTGCAGGTCTTTACGATTGGTCGTGTGCAGCGGCGAGACCCTCACCTTTGAATTGCAAGAGCGTTTCTTCGCACACCTGCCGGCAGAACTGCATAACCTCTATGGCCCGACGGAAGCGGCCATTGACGTGACCTTCTGGAAATGCTTGCCCGAGAGCAACCGACGCATAGTCCCGATCGGCCATGCAATCGCCAACACGCAGATTCATATTCTGGACCAGCAACTTCAAACTGTTCCTATCAATGTGCCCGGCGAGTTGCACATCGGCGGCGCCGGACTTGCTCGTGGCTACCTGCACCGGCCCGATTTGACAGCAGAGAAGTTCATTCCCAACTCGTTTGGCGACGTGGCGGGAGAGCGGCTTTATCGGACGGGCGATCTGGCGCGCTACCTGGCCGACGGCCAGATAGAGTTTCTCGGACGCCTCGACCATCAGGTGAAGCTTCGCGGGTTCCGTATCGAACTCGGCGAAATCGAAACCCTTCTCTCCCAGCACGAGACCGTGCGGGAGACGGTAGTCATTGCCAGAGAAGACGCAAGCGGTGAGCGGCAGTTGGTTGCGTACGTAGTTTGCAAGCAGTCGAAGCCCACGCCTTCTGCAAGTGCGCTGCGCGCTTTCCTGAAAGAGAAGTTGCCGGATTATATGCTTCCCGCTTCGTTCGTGGTCTTAGATGCTTTACAGCTGACGGTCAACGGCAAAGTTGATCGGCGAGCCTTGCCTGCGCCGGACGGCGCGCGAGTGGAGTCAGATCGAGCTTTTGTCGAGGCTCGCACTAAGACTGAGGAAGTGCTATCGGGAATATGGTCGCGACTGCTCGGCAAAGAGCAGGTCTCAATCGATGACAATTTCTTTGAGTTGGGTGGGCATTCATTGCTCGGCATGCAGCTCATCTCTCGAGTGCGTGAAGCACTGGATGTGGAGTTGACCGTACGAGCATTGTTCGAAGCCCCGACCGTCCGCGCGTTTGCTGTGAAAGCTGAGGCGGCGATGCAGGATCCGGAACGCCGGTTCTCGCCGCCGCTCGAAAGGGTCGCGCGCGCGGCTGAGTTACCACTCTCTTTTGCTCAACAGCGGCTCTGGTTCCTGGACCAGTTGGAGCCCGGCAGTGCCTTCTACAACGTTCCTCTCGCCCTCAGACTGATCGGCGAACTTAATGTCTCTGCACTTGAATCGTCGCTCAATGAAATGATCAGGCGTCACGAGATTTTGCGCACGAACTTTGTCACGGTGGGCGGAGGCCCCTCGCAGGTCATCGCGCCCAAGCGCACGTTGAGATTACTGCTTGAGGAGTTGAACCAACCGTCGGATACGTCGAGATGGACCGCGGCGCACCAACGAGCAAGAGAAGAAGCGCAGCGCCCGTTCGATTTGGCTCAAGATCAATTAATGCGATGCAGGCTGCTGCGTTTGGGCCAGCGAGAACACCTCCTCCTTTTGACGATGCACCACATCATCACAGACGGCTGGTCGCTGGATATTCTATTCCGTGAGATGGCTGCTCACTACAAAGCCTTCTCTGCGCAAGCACCTTCGCACTTGGCGGAGCCGCTGGTCCAATACGCGGATTTCGCTGTGTGGCAACGCAAGTGGTTCGACGGCGAAATACTGGACGCGCAGCTTGCTTACTGGAAAGAACAACTCGCCGGAGCTTCTCTTACTTTGTCTCTGCCGACAAATCGTCCGCGTCCATCCGTGCAAAGCTATTGCGGCGCGACCCGATCGCTGGCGCTCAGCGAAAGGACGACCGCAAAACTCCGCGCGTTAGCTCGTGCAGAAGGCGTCACCTTATTCATGCTGTTGCTCGCGGCCTTTCAAGCCCTGCTTCACAGGTATACGGGACAGGATGATTTTATCGTCGGCACTCCGATTGCCAATCGCAACCGGAGTGAGTTGGAAGGAATGATCGGCCTCTTTGCCAACACGCTCGGACTGCGCGCTGATCTCTCGGGCAATCTTACCTTTCGAGCCTTACTGCAACGCGTGCGCGAGACGACTCTGGGCGCGTTTGCTCATCAAGACTTGCCCTTTGAAAAGCTAGTCGAAGAGTTGCAACCCGCGCGAGACCTGAGCCGGACGCCGCTGTTTCAGGTGATGTTCGCGATGCAACACGCGCCATTGCAGGGAGTGGAATTTCCGAATTTGGAATTCTGTCTGCTGGAGCCTGAAAGCACGGTTGCAAAATTCGATCTGACGCTCTCGATTGACGAGACGAAGGATGAGTTGAAAGTCAATCTCGAGTACAACACAGACCTTTTCGACGAACAGGCCATCGTGCGCATGTTGGACCACTTTGAGACGCTGCTCCGATACGCCGTGGATGCGCCCGAACAACTCCTTTCGCGCTTGTCGCTCCTGACGAGTGCAGAGCGTCATCAACTGCTACGGGAGTGGAACGACACACGCATCAACTACCCGCACCGGGCCTCATGCCTGCACCATCTTTTCGAGCTACAGGCCGAGCGCACGCCGTTAGCTGTGGCAGTTGTCGGAGAGGATGAGGAACTGACTTATGATGAGCTAAACCGCCGCGCAAACCGATTAGCTCATTACTTACAGGAACTCGGTGTTGGACCTGAAATTCGGGTTGCGCTCTTCGTCGAGCCCTCGATAGAGATGTTCGTGTGTCTGCTCGGCGTACTCAAGGCCGGAGGCGCATATGTGCCTCTCGATTCCACTTACCCGCAGGAGCGTATTCGGCTGATCCTCGAAGACGCGCAGGTGAAGCTATTGTTGACTACGCGTCGCCTTACACCACAGGGACCTGAGCAGTATGCGCGCGTCATTTGTGTGGACGAGAAATGGAAGGAGATTAGCGCGCGTGACGAAAGAAACACAGCTAGCGATGTGGCGGCAGATAACCTGGCTTACGTGATTTACACCTCAGGTTCGACGGGAAAGCCGAAGGGTGTTCTCATCACGCATCGTTCCGTCGTTAACCACTGTCAGGCGATAGCCACACTCTATGACTTGCAGCCATCCGACAAGGTCTTACAATTTGCGCCACTCAATTTCGATGTCGCGGCGGAAGAACTGTTTCCGTCCTTATCGAGCGGGGCCGCAGTGATTTTACTACCTGCTCGCCTCCGCTTGTCTCCGGTTGACTTCACCAAATTTTTATCAGGCGCTGGAGTGACAGTCCTTAATTTACCCGCTTCCTACTGGCATCAGTGGATCTCCGAGCTGGGTCGCTTGAAAACTGAGCTGCCGGCCGGTCTGCGCTTGATGGTGGTAGGCAGTGAGAAGGTCCTGATGGAGTGGTATGCCGAGTGGCGAGAGACAGCCGGAGAGCATGTGCGTTGGATGAATGCTTACGGGCTGACTGAGACGACCATCACTGCAACCGTCCACGAAGCAATGGAAAGTCAGATGAGCGGATCAATGCCGATTGGAAGACCCACTGCAAACACAGAGGCGTACATTCTTGACCGGGAATTGGCATTGGTTCCGATCGGCGTGCAGGGCGAGCTTTACCTGGGCGGTGAATGTTTGGCCCGCGGCTATCTTGGTGAGCCTACCTTGACTGCCGAACGCTTCGTTCCTCACCCATTCAGTCAAACTGGCGGCGCTCGTTTGTACCGCACCGGCGACATTGTTCGCTACTTGCCGGACGGCAACCTGGAGTTCATCGGGCGTAAAGATTCGCAGTTGAAGGTCAGAGGCTTTCGTATTGAACCAGCAGAGATTGAGGCGGCGCTGGCGACACATGCATCCGTCCATGAGGTGTTAGTGGATGCGCGAGAGGATCAGGCGGGGACGACACGACTGGCTGCCTATGTCGTGACCGGCGAAGAGCATGTGCTGACGACGAGCGAACTTCATCGCCACCTCAAAGAACGCCTGCCGGAATACATGATCCCTTCGGCTTTCGTGCTGCTGGATGAAATGCCGCTGACGTCCGCAGGAAAAGTGGATCGCGAAGTCCTGCGGGCATTGGAGTGGACACGGCCTGTTGCGGAGTCCGCCTTCGTCCCACCTAACACAGAGGTAGAGACGAAGCTCGCGGAGATTTGGGCTGGCGTGCTCGGCGTGGCGCGCGTTGGTCTCCACGATAACTTCTTTGAATTGGGCGGCGACTCCATTCTTAGTATTCAAATCATCGCCAGGGCCAATCAGTCCGCCATCTACCTGACGCCGAAAGACCTCTTCCAGCATCAGACCATAGCGACCTTGGCGCCTGTCGTCGGCACGGGCCGGAAAATGCCGGAGGCGGAGCAGGGATGCGTCCATGGACCAGTGCCTTTGACGCCGATTCAATGCTGGTTCTTTGAACAGAACCTGTCAGACCTTCATCACTACAATCAAGCGTTGAGGCTTGAGACGAAGCCGGGCCTTGACTCTGCTCAACTCGAGCACGCTATTCAAAGGTTAATCGAGCACCACGATGCTTTGCGGCTGCGCTTCTTCTTGAATGAGAAAGGATGGCAGCAGATCAATGCCGCTGCGGAGAGCAATCCGATCTTCACACATTCGGACGTCTCTGGGATGAGTAGCGAAGAGAGGGAGCGATTGATCAAAACGGCGACCGCCGATTTGCAGGCCAGCCTGAATATAGAGCGCGGGCCGCTCACGCGCGTCGCGTTCTTTGCCGCAGGCGCTAACGAGCCGGGATGTTTGTTGATAGTGATCCATCACCTCGCGGTGGATGGTGTGTCTTGGCGCGTTTTACTCGAAGACTTAGGAACGGCGTGCCGGCAGTTGCAGCGTGGTGAAGAAATAAAACTCCCCGCGAAGACCACGTCTTTCAAAACCTGGGCGACAATTCTGCAAGAGCGTGCACGCTTATCGGAATCGCGACACGACTCGGAATACTGGCGCACATCTTGTGGCGGTGAATTTGCCTCGTTACCGATTGATCCCTCGCACGGCCTTAACACCGAAGGCTCTGCGAGAAGCGTGTTCCTGACTCTCGGCGTGTCGGAGACAAGAGAGTTGGTGCAGGAAGCGCCGGCTGCTTACCAGATGCGCGTCAGCGAACTGCTGCTTGCCGCAGTCTCCCAAACCTTCGCGCGCTGCACTGATCTACCGTCCCTGATCATCGACATGGAAGGACACGGACGCGAGCTGCTGGATGAACGAATCGACCTGTCGCGCAGTGTTGGTTGGTTCACGACATTGTATCCGGTGCGACTGGAATTGAGAGCAGAAGATGAGGCGAGTGTTTTAAGGCGAGTGAAGGAGCAGGTGCGAGTGATAGCAGGAAAAGGGGTGGAGTATGGAGTGCTGCGGTATTTGAGTGGAACCGACGCAAGAGCTAAGTTGAGCGGGCCGGGAGCGGAAGTCAGTTTCAACTACCTGGGTCAATTCAATCAGGTGTTGGAGAATTCCGAGTGGTTCAGCTCAGTGAAAGAAGTGAGCGAGATGAACAGCAGCGGTCGCAATTTTCGGAGTCATCTTATAGACATCAAGGCTTATATTAATGACGGGCAACTGCAAGTGGAGTGGATTTATAGCGAAGCGATACACGAGCGCAAAAGAATAGAAGATTTAGCTGATGAGTTCATGATAGCTTTGCGAAAGCTGGTTGCACACTGCCTTTCCGACGAAGCTGGTGGTTTTACTCCTTCCGACTTCCCCGACGCTGAATTGAGCCAGGAGGATTTAGATGACTTGATGGCCGAACTGGGCTAAGCCCTCGGGTCTGATGAGCAGGAAAAATATCGAAGACATCTACCCGCTTTCGCCGGTACAGCAGGGGATACTCTTTCATAGCCTCTCTGCACCGAAAACGGGCATCTACGTCGAGCAGTTGGTTTGCACGCTACACGGTGACCTGGATGTTGCTGCTTTCGAGCGGGCCTGGTCGGCAGTTTTGCCGCGGCATGTTGTTTTGCGCACGCTCTTTGTTTGGAACCGCGGCGAGAAGCCGCTTCAGATAGTGCGCCGCAACGTCAACTTGCCTTTCGAGCAATACGACTGGTGCGACCTCTCTCATGCTGAGCAGGAACGAAGACTGGATGTCTTGCTCGAAAAAGACCGCCGTCGCGGATTCAACCTCTCTGAAGCGCCATTAATCCGCCTTGCTCTTGTGCGCCTTGCGGCAGAGCATTTCCAATTTATTTGGAGCAGTCATCACCTGATTCTGGATGGATGGTCGTTGCCGCTCGTCCTGAAGGAGGTGTTTGATTTTTACGCGGCGTTTCGTCAAGGGCGGGAACTACGTTTGGACCCTACGAGACCGTTTCATGATTACGTCGCCTGGCTGAATCATCAGGACCTCTCGCAGGCGGAACGGTATTGGCGCGAAACGCTCAAAGGATTTACTCAACCCACGCCTCTGATTCCGGATCAGTCAATTGATGAAGCGGGACGCGGCAGAACAGCCTTTGCCGAACAGCAGCAGCAATTATCACCCCATCTCACAAATGCTTTACAGAGCCTCGCACGACAACATCATTTGACATTGAGCACGCTGGCACAAGGGGCTTGGGCCTTACTATTGAGTCGTTATAGCGGGGAATCGGATGTCGTTTTCGGCGTCACCGTATCAGGTCGCACGGCCAATCTTGCAGGCGTTGAATCATTAATCGGCCTGTTCATTAATACCCTGCCACTACGTGTGCATGTGATGGGTGAAGAGCCGCTGTTGTTATGGCTGAAGGAAGTTCAAAGGCGGCAGGGAGAACTGGTCCAATACGAGTACAGCCCGCTGGCGCAAGTGCGAAATTGGAGCGATGTGCCGCACGGCACAGATCTCTTTCAAAGCATCTACGTCTTTGAAAACTACCCGCTCGATCCTGCTGTTTTCGGACAACATGGTGGAATCAGAATCGCGAACGTTCGTGCTCTGGAGCAAAACAATTACCCCCTGACGATAGCCGTGATGCCCGGCGCCGAGCTGTCATTACACGTCGCATACGACACACGACGCTTTCGTACGACCACGATCGCGCGCATGTTAGGTCACCTGCGCTTTTTACTCGAAGGCATCGCTTCAAATCCCGATCGCCGCATCCGCGAGTTACCCTGGCTTACGGAAGCCGAGACAACTTTCCTGCTGAAGGATTGCAACCGCACTCGCTCGGTCCACACAAAAGAGCGCCGCGTTCACGAACTGTTTGAAGTACAAGCGGAATGCACACCTGATGCTCTGGCCCTGATCTCCGGGCAAGAGCGTTTGACATACAAGGAACTTGACCAACGTGCGAACCAACTGGCCCATTATCTGTGCGGCTTAGGCGTCAGGTCGCAAGTTCGCACCGGTCTGTTTCTCGAGAGATCGATAGAGTTGATAGTGAGTCTGCTTGCAATCTGGAAGGCGGGTGGAACTTACGTGCCGCTTGACCCTTCTTATCCACGTGCGCGGCTGGAGCACATCATCGCGGATCTGCAACCACAGGTGCTGCTCACCGAGCAAAGATTACTGAAGACATTGCCTGAGACTCGAGCGCAAGTCGTCTGTATTGATGCGCAACGCGAAATCATCTCTCATCAGGGCGCTGAGCAGTTATGCGCTATATCCGAGTTGGACCACCTCGCATACGTTATTTACACGTCCGGCTCTACGGGCAAGCCGAAGGGTGTGATGATCGGCCACCACGCGCTCAGCAATCACTTGCAATGGATGACAGAGGAGTTTCCGCTCTCGGAATCCGACCGTGTCTTACAAAAGTACTCGATCAACTTCGATACCTCTGTGCTGGAGATGTGTTACCCGCTTTTGTGCGGGGCCGGGTTGGTGTTCGCTAGGTCCGGCGGAGAGTACGATGCGCGCTATCTGATTGAGTTGATGGAAAAGCAAGAGGTGACGGCAATCGACGTTGTGCCTTCGACGCTGAAAGCGTTGATGGCGGACGCGGGAATCGAGAGATGTTGTCACTTGAGACAGATCACGTGCGGCGGAGAAGCACTTGACTCGCACCTGGCCCAACGTGTCCAGGAAGTATTGGATAAAGTTACTCTCGCCAACATGTATGGTCCAACCGAGGCCACCGTCGGTGCGACCTTCCACAAATGCAATGGGGAGACGTCGCTCAAGAGAGTACCGATAGGGCGCCCCATTTCCAATACTGAGATTTACGTGCTGAGCCATGAATTGACTCCCGTACCGATAGGAGTGGCCGGGGAGATATACATCGGTGGGGCCGGACTGGCATGGGGTTATCTGAATCAAGCTGATCTGTCAGCCGAGAGATTTCTTCCAAATCCTTTCAGCGAAGAGCCGGGAAGCCGTCTCTACAAGACGGGAGACGTGGGCCGATACAGGGACGACGGAAGCCTGGAATTTCTGGGCCGCTGTGACGAGCAGTTGAAAGTGCGCGGCTTTCGGATCGAGCCGGGAGAGATCGAGACCCGGCTGAAAAAGCATCCGGCAATCCGGGATACTTTGGTCACTGCACATGAAGACGACGCTGGCCGTCGCCGGCTGGTTAGTTATGTGCTCTGGCGTGACGAGACCGAAGTGAGCATTGGCGAGTTGCGGAAGTTTTTGCGGGAAGAGTTGCCAGAGCAACTGATCCCCGCTGTTTTCATCAAGCTCAAAGAATGGCCGCTGACGGCGAACGGGAAGATAGACCGGCGGGCACTTCCGCCACCTGACGGCTCGCGCCCCGAACTGGAGCCTGACTACGTCCCACCCCACAACGAAACAGAAAGAATCCTGGCCGAGATTTGGTCACGCGCGCTCGGGTTGGATCGCGTCGGCATCTACGACAATTTTTTCGAGCTGGGCGGAGACTCAATCATTAGCCTACAGATTGTCAGCAGGGCCAGTCAGGCTGGGCTGGTCATCACGCCGGGACAATTGTTCCAACATCCTACGATAGCCGCCTTAGCTCAACTGGCAGATAGTACAACGGCAGTCCGAGCCGAACAGGGCACCGTGACGGGCCGGGTACCGTTGACTCCGATCCAGCGCTGGTTCTTCGAGCAAAATCTGCCTGAGCCGCACCACTACAACCAGGCAGTCATGCTGGAGGTCAGAGGGGACATTGATCTCACTGTTCTAGAGGAAGTTTTAGCACGCTTGATGGTCCATCACGACGCTTTGCGAATGCGCTTTGTGAGGGAAGGGTCAGGCTGGCAGCAGTTCAACGCCGAGAGCGAGAATCACAGGATTCTGACGCAGATTGATCTCTCGACCGTCTGCGGTGAAGAACAGACGACAGCCATTGAAGCGGCTGCGAAATTGGCCCACGTTAGGCTCAACCTGAGCGAAGGTCCTCTCTTACGTGCACTGCATTTCAAAATCGGAAGCGAGAGACCAGGACGGCTACTGATACTGGCTCATCATCTGGTGATCGATGCGGTCTCCTGGCGAATCTTCCTGGAAGATCTGGACCGGACTTATAAGCAACTGGCCCATCATCTGAAAGCCGACTTACCCCTCAAGACAACTTCCTTTAAAGAATGGGCAGAGAAACTCTGTGAGTATGCGCAGGGCGACATCAGACGTGAGATGGAATATTGGACGGCAGAGGCACGTCGACGTATCAGCGCCCTACCGGCGGATGTCGACAGCGAAGCCGCTCCTGCTAACAGCATCTTTGTTTCGCTGAGCGCAGATGAAACTCACGATTTGCTACAACGCATGGCCGCGGACTATCACGCTCGCGTTGATGAGATGTTGCTGTCTGCGCTGGCACTCACGTTCACGCGCTGGACAGGAAATCAACTCCTGCTGGTAGATCTTGAAGGGCACGGCCGCGAAGAGTTAGGCGGCGGGCTCGACCTGTCGCGCACGATCGGATGGTTCACCACTGTCTTTCCAGTCTTCCTGGAACTGGAAGGAGCCGTCGATGAGCTCGAAGCATTAAAGATCGTCAAAGAGCAATTGCGGGCGATACCGGCGCGCGGAATAGGTTACGGCCTGCTGAGGTATTTGAACCGTGATGAGAGCATCAGAGAACGTCTGCGAACGATGCCGCAGGCAGAGGTAAGCTTTAATTACCTGGGCCACTTGGACCATACGCTCCATTCATCATCTGTCTTCGCGCTGGTGACTGAGCCTGTCGGGCCGGCGCGCAGCGAACGGGCAACGCGAAGCCACAGGATAGAAGTGGAGGCTTGCATCTTCGGGGGACAGTTGCGGGTAGAGTGGTCCTACTGTAGTAGGATCCACTCACGATCTACGGTAGAGCGGCTCGCAACTGTTTTTCTCGCTCACCTCCGAACGCTGGCCCAACGCCACACAGCAGAATGCACTCGCGCTCATACACCGTCCGACTTCCCGTTGGCAAAACTGGACCAGCCGCGGCTGCACCAGATAGCCGTGAAGGGCGGCGTCATTCAAGATATTTATCCGCTGACCTCACTGCAACAGGGCATGCTCTTTCATGACCTCTTCGAGCCTCGCTCCGGCGTGTATCACACGCAACTGGTTTGTGACATCAACTCTCACTTAGATCCGAAACATTTTCGAAGAGCATGGCAGGCCGTCGTCGATCATCATGCTGTGTTGCGCACAGGCTTCGAATGGGAGGCGCTGGAGGAACCACTACAGGTCGTCCGGCAAGACGTGAGCCTCCCTCTGGATGAAGAAGACTTGCGCCACGTGCACGAGTCGGAACGCGCAGCAAAGCCGCAGACTTTTTTGCAGGCGGATCGAGAGCGCGGATACGAACTCAGCGAAGCGCCTTTATTGAGACTGAAGCTGTTCAGGACGGGTGAAGCAAATTACCGGCTGGTGTGGAGCTGTCATCACCTGCTCGTTGACGGATGGTCGCTGGCGATTCTCTTAAAGGAGTTTTTGGATTACTACGAAACCCTTTGCCGAGGTGAGGTGATTGAGTTCACGGCGGAACAACTGTACCGCGTCTACATTGAATGGTTGAGGCAGCGTGATGATAAAGCGGCGGAGGCTTATTGGCGAGAATCGCTGCGGGGGATACAACAGCCGACACTGCTGGGAGTGGAACGAGTCAACGAAAATGCGGAAGACCGCGCCCATGGCGAACAAGTCCTTCATTTGAGCTGGCACTTGACTGAGCAACTGCGGCGCTTGGCCCGTACATCGGGATTGACTTTGAACACGCTGATGAGAGGGGCGTGGTCCATCCTGCTGAGCCGCTACAGCCGGGAGACGGACGTGTTGTTCGGAACCGTCGTCTCAGGCAGGCCAAGCGAACTGCCAGGCGTGGAGGAGATGGTCGGGATGTTCATCAACACACTTCCGTTGCGTGTGAAGGTCGAACCGGCCGCGAGATTGGTGGATTGGCTGGCTGGATTGCAAGCTCAGCAGGCGGAAATGCAAGCATTCGAGTACAGCTCTTTGGTGCAGGTGCAGGGCTGGAGTGAAATCACCGGAGGGGTGCCGTTATTTGAGAGTCTCTTGGTGTTTGAGAACTATCCGGTGGATACGTTTGTCGAAGCCTTGCTGGCAGGGTGCGCGGGGAGTTTAGAAATCAGCAAGTTGCGCACGATTGAAACGACGAACTATCCGCTGGCGCTGGTGATAACGCCGGGTGAAGAGTTGAAGATAAGCGCCACGTATGAGCGTCGAAGGTTCGACGACGAGACGATCACACGCGTGCTCGGCCACTTCAAGAACTTGTTGGAAGGAATTGCTTCGAATCCGAACAGGCGTGTAGCAGAGTTAACTTTGCTGACTGCAAGAGAGCGGCGTCAACTGCTGTTTGAGTGGGACGGGGTAGACGCAGACTATCCGGCAGATCGGGGCATCCACACTCTCTTCGAGGCGCAGGCAGAACAGACGCCGGATGCCGTTGCCGTGCGCTTCGGTGACAGGCAGGTTACGTATCGGAAATTAAACCGCTGGGCCAATCGGTTGGCCCACTACCTGAGCAAACTGGAGGTAGGACCGGAAGCGCGCGTCGGCATCTGTCTTGAGCGCGATGTCGAAATGGTCGTGGGCCTGCTCGGTATCCTCAAAGCCGGAGGGGCGTACGTGCCGCTCGACCCTGACTACCCGCGCGAGCGGATCGGCTTCATGTTGCAGGATTCGCAGGCCACAGTCTTATTGACCCAGCGGAGGTTTGTTGAATCTCTGCCTGAACACGGAGCGGGCGTCATCTACCTGGATGCGTTTGCAGATGAGAGGGAGCAGAATCTCTCGATCGAAGTATCGGGCGACAACCTGGCTTACGTCATGTACACCTCCGGTTCGACGGGCAGACCTAAAGGAGTGTGTGTGCCACACCGCGCGGTCAGTCGATTGGTCTGCAATACCAACTATACGGTTCTGGATTCTCTGAGCCGTATGGGCCAAGTCTCCAACACATCATTCGATGCCGCTACCTTCGAAATTTGGGGAGCCTTGCTTCACGGCGGCGAATTGATCGGGATGGCTACCGAGGCTGTCCTTTCGCCACAAGAGTTTGTCACTCAACTCTCGACGCGAGGGATCAATCAGTTGTTCATGACGACGGCGCTCTTCAATGAGATAGCTGGTGAGCTTCCGGCGGCTTTTCGATCACTGGACACTCTTCTCTTTGGCGGCGAGGCTGTAGATCCGCGCCGGGTCAGAGACGTACTGGCAGCCGGTCCTCCGCAGAGGTTATTGCACGTCTATGGACCAACAGAGACGACGACTTTTACCACCTGGTATGAGGTGAAAGACGTTCCACAGCGAGCGACGACGGTTCCCATCGGGCGTCCGATCTCCAATACAAAGATTTACATTCTCGACGAAGAGTTTGAGCCTGTACCCATCGGCGTGCCGGGCCATTTGCACGTGGGCGGTGACGGACTGGCTCGTGGCTATCATGAGCAGCCAGAATTGACGGCGGAGAATTTTCGGCCCGATCCCTTTAGCCGGGAGCCCGGCCAGCGGCTCTACAGAACCGGCGACATGGCACGGTACCTCGCCGACGGCAACATAGAGTTTCTGGGTCGCTTCGACCAACAGGTGAAGATTCGCGGCTTTCGTATCGAGCCCGGAGAGATCGAATCTGAATTGCGGCGTCACCCGGCAATTCATGAGGCTTTGGTCTTGACGCATGAAGAGGCTGGTAAAGAAAGACGCCTGGTGGCGTATGTCGTGGCGAAGCAGCAGCCCGCACCCAGCTTCGAAGAGTTGCTTACATTCCTCAAGCTGAGATTGCCTGCGTACATGCTGCCGTCGGCGTTCCTCACTTTGAGTAAGCTACCGTTAACTCCGAACGGCAAAGTAGACCGCAGTCAACTGCCGGCGCCGGATCGTGTTCGGCCTCTTCTTGAAGGATCTTTCGCGGCAGCCAGTACGCCAGCCCAGGACGTCCTATGCAGTATCTGGGCAGAGTTGCTCTCTCTGGAACGAGTGGGCATCCATGATGACTTCTTCGACCTCGGCGGCCACAGTTTGTTGGCGACGCGCGTCGTCTCAAAGATTCGCCATGTTTTCCAGGTAGAGATAGCGCTGCGAACTTTGTTCGACCAGCCCACAGTGGCCGGGTTGTCGAGCCATTTGGAACAGGCGTTAAGGACGCAATCCGGGTTGCAGATGCCGCCACCCCAGCCAGCGGAGCGCGAGGAGACAATACCGCTCTCCTTTGCGCAGCAGCGACTCTGGTTTTTACACCAGTTGGAACCATCCAGCTCTGCATACAACATTCCCGCCGCCCTGCATCTTAAGGGTGCGCTGAAGATCGGAATATTGATCCGCTGCATCAACGAAATCATCCGGCATCACGAATCATTACGAACGACATTCGCGGTTGTCGACGGAAGCCTTGTTCAAAACATTACTCCCGCGCTCGAACTTGAGATGCCACTTGTTAACCTGTCCGCTCTCTCTGAGACTGAGCAACAGGCCCGGGTTCAGAGCTCGATTGCGGAAGAGGCAAGCCGTCCCTTCGACCTGACCCGCGGGCCAATGTTGCGCGCTTTACTCTTGCGTCTTGCCGAGGATGAGCACGTCCTATTGTTGACGGCGCATCACATTAGCGCAGATGGCTGGTCGGTGAGGGTGTTCATGCGCGAGTTGGCGACGCTTTACGAAGCCTACTCGAATGAACAGGCGTCGCCGTTGCTGGAATTACCTGTTCAATATGCGGATTTCTCAATCTGGCAGAGGCAGTATCTGACAGGCGACGTGCTGGCGGCACAGCTTGCCTACTGGAAGCGCCAGCTAGGTGGCAACCTGCCTGTCTTGAGCTTGCCGGTAGATCGTTTGCGTCCCCAGACCCGAACCTTTGGCGGTGCGACAGAATCGCTCCGGCTTTCCGCGGAGTTGTCGGAAGCTGTTAGGACACTGAGCAGCCGGCGACATGTCACGCTGTTTATGACGCTGCTCGCGGCATTCAAAGTACTGCTCTCTCGCTACACGGGCCAGCAAGATATTGTTGTCGGCACTCCCATAGCCAATCGAAATTACCAGGAGCTTGAAGACCTCATAGGTTTCTTCGTCAACACGCTGGTGTTGCGTACTGAAGTGTCAGGAGAGCAGAGCTTTCAGGATTTATTAGAACGCATCAAGAGAGTTGCTCTGGATGCCTATGCTCATCAGGACGTGCCCTTCGAGAGGCTGATTGAAGAGTTGCAGCCTTTGCGGAGCACGAGCCACACGCCACTCTTCCAGGTCATGTTCGTTATCCAAAATAATCCGTCAGCTTTGATTGATTTGCCGGGCCTCAAACTGACTTCGATGGAAGTGGAAAGTTCAACCGCTAAGTTTGATCTAACGATGATGGTTGAAGAGGGAGCGCCGGAATTAGTCGTCGCCCTGGAGTACAGCACAGAACTTTTCAAGCCGGCGACGGTCCGCCGCATGCTCTGCAACTTCAAAACGTTGCTGGAAGGAATTGTCGGAGATCCTCTAAAACGCATCGCCGAGTTGCCGTTACTTGATGCAGCCGAACGCGTGGAGCTTCTGGCCCAATGCCGTCCACGCTCTACACGTCCTGCGCCTGAAGTTTGCCTGCATCATCTATTCGAACGCCAGGCAGAACAGTCTCCTCAGGCTGTCGCTCTCTCCTGCGACGGTCTAACTTTCTCCTATGGCGACTTGAACCGGCGTGCTAATCAACTGGCTCATTATCTACAGTCGCTCGGTGTCGGTCCGGAAATACTCGTGGCGCTATACCTGGAACGCTCTCCGCAGATGATCGTTGCCATTCTGGCAGTGCTTAAAGCAGGTGGCGCATACGTGCCGCTTGATTCCGGTTATCCGAGTCAGCGTTTGGCCTTCATCATCGAAGATACAAAAGCTGCTCTCGTGTTGACGGAAAGCGGCCGGTTGGGGAACTTACCTGACACAGAGACACGAATCATTTCTCTTGATCGTGAATGGGAGAACATCAGCAGACACCCGACACAGAATTGTCAGAGCCTGGTCGGCGCGACAAATACTGCATACATCATCTACACGTCAGGCTCGACCGGAGAACCTAAAGGCGTGATGGTGACACACGCCAATGTCGCGCGGCTGTTCACCGCGACAGAAGATTACTTCCGTTTCAGTGCAGACGACTGTTGGACGCTGTTTCACTCCTATGCTTTCGATTTTTCAGTGTGGGAAATCTGGGGTGCACTACTTTACGGTGGTCGACTCGTCGTCGTGCCCTATCTGACGAGCCGCTCGCCGGAAGACTTCTACCGGTTGTTGAGACGGGAAGGCGTGACGGTGCTCAGTCAAACGCCAGCTGCGTTTCGTCAATTGAGCGGCGTGGACCAACATGTCGCACATGTAGATGAACCGTTGTCCTTACGCCTGATTGTCTTCGGAGGCGAAGCCTTGGACGTGAGGGACTTGGCTGCGTGGGTGAAGCGGAATGAAGATGAGCACCCACAGTTGGTGAACATGTACGGCATCACGGAGACCACGGTGCATGTGACCTTGCGCCGAATCACTCTGGCGGACGTGCAGCAGGCAGAGACCGGCGAGTTGGGTAGCGTGATCGGTGAAGCCATCGATGACTTGGAAGTCTATGTACTGGATGAGCGAATGGAAGTACTGCCTCCGGGTGTGGCTGGCGAGATATGGGTTGGCGGAAGAGGGGTGGCGCGTGGCTATCTGGAGCGCGCAGATTTGACAGCAGAGCGATTCGTGCCGCATCCGTATGCGCTTCATGCTGGAGAGCGTCTGTACCGAACGGGTGACGTCGGAAGAAGGTTATTCAATGGAGAATTGGAATACCTGGGACGAGCCGACGAGCAGTTGAAGGTGCGCGGCTTCCGCATAGAGCCGGGAGAGATTGAGGCAGCGCTGCGCCGGCACGAATCGGTGGAGCAGGCCAGGGTTCTCGGGCGGAATGGCGACGGAGTAGAGAAACGGCTGGTGGGCTACGTGAAGCGAAAGACAGGAGCGGAGGTCAGCCACGCGGAGTTGAGGGAACATTTAAGAGTGTGGCTTCCCGAGTACATGCTCCCTGCGGCCTTCGTGGTTCTGGATGATTTCCCGCTCACAGCCAACGGAAAGCTGGACCTGCGTGCGCTTGTCGAAACAGAGGACCTGCCTGAAGAGACGGGCGCTGATTATGTCGAGCCTCAGACCGAGATGGAGAAGACTATTGCTGCCGTCTGGTGCGCGGTTCTTCAGGTTGAAAGAGTCGGCGTCCGAGATAACTTCTTCGACCTCGGCGGCACTTCGATAAGCATGGCCCTTGCTTGTCATCGACTGCGAGAAGATTTAGCGCGAGACATTTCGATGGTCGAAATGTTCACCTATACGACCATCAACTCGCTCGCCAGGCATTTAGCCTACACAGAATCTGAGGGCGCAATTCAACCACTCGATTCCGAAGCAGTCGCAGCGCGCCGAGAAACCATGCACTGGCGAAAAAAGTTTAGGCAAGAACAACAGGTGAGATTAGACCAGCTCTCCTGATAAACGGCGAGATGAAACAGATCACAGATCATCACGCTCCCTCTAACACAGGGCCTCTCTCCTACGGTCAAAGAGCACTGTGGTTCTTACAGCAGCTTGATCCGGGCAGCGGAGCTTATAACGTCAAACTCGGGGCGCGCATTAGTAGTAGCGTGGACGCGGCGGGTCTGCGAAATGCGTTCCAACTGCTCGTCAATCGCCATGCGTCTTTAAGAACTGTTTTTCCCTCTTCCAGGAGCGGTCCCATTCAGCAGGTTCTGGACCACCAGACCGTCAACTTCGAAGAGGTGGATGCTTCAGCGATGGATTGGGAAGAGCTGAGGAGGCGCCTTGCCGAAGAATCTCATAAGCCATTCGACCTGGAGAGAGGCCCGCTTCTGCGCATACACCTATTCAGGGGCTCACCACACGAGCACGTCCTTTTACTCACGATGCATCACATCGTAGTAGATTTTTGGTCTATCGCTATCATCCTGAGTGAACTGTTGACACTCTACGCCAGCGGGCAACACGGCGCGGAGAAGATGCTGCCGGCGCTGATGTCACGATATTTAGATTACGCCAATTGGCAGATGGAAATGCTGGCAGGTCCGGAGGGCGAACGGCTCTGGACGTACTGGCGCCAACAACTAGGCGGCGAGTTGACCACGTTGAATCTTCCGACTGATCGGCCTCGTGAGCAATTTCAAACATTTCGCGGCGCGGCACACGCTTTCCGACTCGACTCAACGTTGACCTCACAACTCAAGACCCTTGCCTCGTCGGAAGCTGAAGACATGTTCACGCTGCTGCTGACAGCCTTCCAGGTTTTACTTCACCTCTACACGGCGCAGACGGATATCCTGGTGGGATCTCCTCCAGTCGGTCAGCGCCGGGCAGGGTTTGAAAAAGTTGTCGGCTTCTTTCACAACCCTGTCGTACTCCGCGCAGACCTCTCCGGCAATCCCACGTTTAAAGAGCTATTGAGTCAAGTGAGTCGGACCGTGCAGGAGGCTCTGCGTAATCAGGACTATCCCTTTTCTCTTCTGGTCGAACGTCTACAGCCGCGGCGCGACCCTGCCGCGTCGCCGATCTTCCAGGTCATGTTCGTCCTTTATAAAGAGGAGCAACGCACATTGCCATTCCTGACCGGCGAAGCCGGAAGCCGGATCAACCTGGGCGGGCTCGAGCTCGAGCTGCTGGATATCGAAGAGCAGGTCTCGATGCTCGACCTGACGCTGACGATGATCGAAGAGGGCGATTCGCTCTCCGCGAGCTTGCAGTACAACACAGATTTGTTCGATGACACGACGATTAAACGGATGACAGAAAACTTCCTGCGCTTGCTGGAAGTGTTAGTCCGCAATCCGCATCTGCGAATTCTGGAGCTGTCTGAAACTGTCCGATCAAGCAGTAACCTCGCACCCAAACGAATGGACTACAGCCTTTTCTATTTCGCCAGCGCCGCACACGCCGCGGCGGAGGACGGCTATAAGTTACTAATCGAAGGCGCAAAATTTGCCGATCAGCATGGGTTTAAGGCCGTGTGGACTCCGGAGCGCCACTTTCATAACTTCGGCGGTCTCTTTCCTAATCCTTCTCTAACTAGCGCGGTCATCGCGGCGATTACGGAACGAGTCCGGATCAGGGCAGGCAGCGTCGTGCTGCCGCTTCATCATCCGGTGCGGATCGCTGAAGAATGGGCCGTCGTCGACAATCTCTCGAACGGTAGAGTCGGAATTTCTTTTGCTTCGGGCTGGAATACTGACGATTTTCTGTTTGCGCCGGAGAACTATGCGCGTCGCAAAGAGGTGACGATGCGCGAGGTTGAAACGGTGCGTCGTCTCTGGCGCGGGGAAACAGTGACTTTTGCCGGTGTTGACGGTCAAGAGCTTCGAGTCAAAACGTTGCCGCGGCCGATTCAACGTGAGTTGCCGGTTTGGCTGACGGCGGCTGGCCCAGCCGAGACGTTTCGTCTTGCCGGTGAGATGGGCGCTTACGTGCTGACTCACTTGTTGGGCCAGAGCATTGAGTTCCTGGCGGAAAAGATCACTCTTTACCGTCGTACATGGCGCGAACACGGCCACGGCTCGGACATGGGCCACGTGACCCTGATGGTCCATACTTTCGTTGGGGAAGATGAGGAAGCCGTCCGTGAAAGGGTTCGTCGCCCTTTGAGCAATTACTTGAAAAGTTCTCTGGATCAGGTGCTGGGCTTGATGCAGGGAGCGGGTGACAATGTGGATCCGAGAGACCTCACGGAAGAGAACTTGGACGCGCTCATCTCTTACGCATGTAACCGTCTCTACGAGACCAGCGGACTCTTTGGAACACCAGCGCGTTGTCTGGAGATGATTGAGCGTCTCCGCAATGCAGGCGTTGACGAAGTCGCATGTCTGATCGATTTCGGTGTTGATTTCGATTCGGTGATGGCAAGCCTTCCGTGTCTTGAGCGGGTCATGCTGGCGAGCAATGAGACAGGCGCCGGCGAGACTCTTCCGCCCGACATGCGCGCCGATGTTTCTTTTCAGGAAGTGTTTGATCGAGTCGCAACGCGCAGGACTTTGATGAACCGGCAGAGGCAGGCTAAACGAGCATGAGCGCATTGGCTGAAGTTAATAACGGGCCAGAGTCGGACATTGCTATCGTTGGTCTGGCGTGTCGTTTCCCCGGCGCGCGAAACGCAGACCAGTTCTGGCAAAACTTAGAGAGCGGCTTGGAGTCGGTGACGTTCTTTTCCGACGCAGAGCTGAAATCTTCAGGCGTGGGTGCGCACCTGCTCAACGATCCGAGATACGTCAGGGCCAGGGCCGTTTTGGATGAGATAGAGTTTTTTGATGCGACGTTCTTTGGCTTCAGCCCGCGCGAGGCGCAAATACTGGACCCGCAACACCGCTTCTTCCTGGAATGTGCCTGGGAGGCGCTGGAGAGTTCTGGCTACTGCGCGCAGAGCTACGATGGCCGAATCGGCGTCTACGCCGGGGCGGGCATGAATACTTATCTCTTCAACCTTTACTCGAATCCTAGCTTCATTGAGTCTCTGGATCCCTTTCAACTTCTGATTTCGAGTGACAAGGACTACCTGACGACGCGCGTCTCTTACAAACTTGGTTTGAGTGGCCCGAGCATCACTGTACAGACTGCTTGCTCCACGTCTTTGGTTGCAGTCCACCTGGCCTGCCAGAGTTTGCTCAACGGCGAGTGTGATCTGGCTCTGGCGGGAGGCGTCTCTGTCACCGTGCCGCAAAAATCGGGCTACATCTATCAAGCAGGAAGCTTCCTGTCGCCGGACGGCCACTGCCGTGCCTTCGATGCGGACGCACGCGGAACGATTCCCGGCGACGGCGTTGGCATCGTGGTTTTGAAGCGGGTGGAGGATGCACTTGCTGATAGAGATACCATTCATGCTGTCGTTAAAGGATCCGCGGTCAACAATGACGCGGCCATGAAGGCAGGCTACACCGCGCCAAGCGTCAGCGCGCAAGCTCGTGTCATCGCCGAAGCTCAAGCGATGGCGCGCATCGGCGCGGACACCATCAGCTACGTGGAGACGCACGGCACCGGAACGGCTTTGGGTGATCCTGTCGAGATCGCAGCCCTCACCAAAGCGTTCAGGGCGAGCACGAAGAGAAACGGCTACTGCGCCATCGGCTCCGTCAAGACGAACATAGGCCATCTGGATACGGCGGCGGGAGTCGCCGGTCTCATCAAAGTCGTCAAAGCTCTGGCGGCGAAAGAGCTTCCGCCGAGTCTCAATTTCAATCGCCCTAACCCGCAACTAGATCTTGAGAACAGTCCGTTTTATGTAAACACGAGACTCACGGACTGGGAAGAATGCAGCCTGCCGCGCCGCGCCGGTGTTAGTTCTTTCGGCGTCGGCGGAACGAACGTTCATCTCATCCTCGAAGAGGCGCCTCCGATCGATACGAACGCTGCGGCGAGACCCTGGCAGTTGTTGACGCTTTCGGCCAAGACGCAGACCGCGCTCGACCGTGCGACCATCAATCTGGGCACGTACCTGCGTCAACATCCGGAGCCTGATCTGGCTGATGTCGCTTACACGTTGCAGGTGGGGCGCAGCGCCTTCGAGTACAGGCGCGTGCTCGTCTGTGCGAACACGGACGACGCGGCGAACGCGCTCTGTGCGGTTGACGCGCGCTGTGTCTTTGAGAGTTGTAAAGAGATCGAGCGGCCCGTCGCTTTCATGTTCTCGGGACAGGGTGCGCAGTACGCGGGCATGGGTCGCGAGTTGTATCTGGCCGAACCTGCGTTTCGCAAACGAATCGATCATTGCTCAGAGATTCTCAAGCCACACCTGGGCCTTGATCTCCGCGACGTGCTTTACCCGGAAGAAGGACAGCTTGAAGAGGCCGCGCGGTTACTGGACAAGACGGCCATCACACAGCCGGCACTATTCGTTACCGAATACGCTCTCGCGCGGTTGTGGATTGATTGGGGAGTGCGGCCACGGGTGATGATCGGTCACAGTATAGGCGAATACGTGGCAGCCTGCCTGGCTAATGTCTTGACGCTGGACGATGCGTTGACGCTGGTAGCAGCGCGTGGGCGCTTGATGGGATGCTTGCCCGGTGGGGCGATGCTTTCGATCTCTTTGCCCGCGCGCCGAGTCGAAGCAATGTTGAGCCCAACACTCTCTGTGGCCGCGATCAATGGACCGTCGCTGACCGTCGTCTCCGGACCCGCCGAGGAAATAGACGAACTGGAAGTGAGACTCATTTCGGAAGGCGAGCATTGCCGGCGACTGCGCACCTCGCACGCTTTTCATTCCGCGATGATGGAGCCGGCGCTCGAGCCTTTTAAAGAGCAGTTGCGGAGAGTCAGATTCAATCCGCCCAAAGCCCCTTATCTATCTAACCTCACAGGGCGTTGGATTACTCCGGCTGAAGCCACAGACCCCGACTATTGGACCAGTCACTTGCGCCAGGCCGTGCGCTTCTCGGAAGGGCTGCAGGAACTTTTAAAAGGATTTGAGGGAGCGCTCATTGAAGTTGGGCCGGGTGAAACTCTGACAACTTTGGCGAAGCAACACCTGCCGCATGAGGCCGTCACACCTGTGTTTGCTTCATTACGCCGTCCAGAGACGAGTGGCTCGGATGTGGCCTTTCTCCTGAACACGGCGAGCCGGCTTTGGTTGAACGGAGTTTCTTTGGACTGGCGCGGCTTTCATGCAGGTTGGCAGCGCCGTCGACTCCCGCTCCCAACCTATCCTTTCGAGCGCCAGCGTTATTGGATCGAGGCGCAGCAGGAAAGAGCGGATGCAAGTCAACCGGAGCAGCCGGAAGACAACAGCTTTTCTGTTCCGTCGCTTCCACGTCCTCAATTGGACAAAGAGTATGTTGCCCCGACGAACGAGGTCGAAGTGATCGTCGCAGACATCTGGCGCGAGCTTCTTGGAATAGACCATGTAGGAATCCACGACGACTTTTTCAACCTGGGCGGCCATAGCCTGCTGGCAACTCAACTTGTTTCCGAGGTGCGTGAGGTCTTCGAGATCGATTTGCCCCTGCATAAATTCTTTGAGACCGCCACGGTCGCAGGCTTGGCTTTAACGATCGAAGAAATACTTGTAGAAAAAGTGAAGGGCCTCACGGATGAAGAGGTGCAGAATCTTTTGAGCCACAACAAGGCACAGACAGCAAAAATACCTTAGCTGGTTTTTGTGCCTCTTTGTAACTCGCAAAGATCTGAAGAAGGATGTCACGGGAAGATCTTCCAAAAGTACGGCCTCAACTGTCGGGTCAACGGCGAGAACTGCTCGAAAGATGGTTGAAGGGGAAAGCCGTGCGCGCCCCTCATTCCACGCGTATACAACGACGCTCGGAACGCGGCCAGGCCCCACTCTCCTTCTCACAGCTCAGGTTGTGGTTTCTGGACCAACTCGCACCGGGCAACGCCTCCTATCTGATTCCAATGGCGGTGCGCTTGAAGGGCGTGCTCGATGTGGACGCGTTGGAAGCGAGCCTGAAGGAGCTCACGCGACGGCATGAAATCTTGCGGACGTGTTTCGTGTCGGTAGAAGGGCAACCCTCACAGGTCATCGCTCCTGAGCTTGCCATATCGCTGCCACTGGTGAGTTTGAAAAATGAGGCCGAGCGAGAGCGCGAAGCGCTGACCCACACGTTTATCTTTGAAGAATCACAGACGCCATTCGATCTCTCACAAGCACCTTTGTGGCGCGCCAAACTTCTGAGTCTGGACACGGACGATCATGTGTTGCTGCTGATGATGCATCACATCATCGCCGATGAATGGTCGTTGGGCGTACTCCTGCGCGAGGTGGCGGCTTTGTACGAGGCTTTATCTACGGGCGCTCGCCCAGCGTTGCCGGAACTGCCAATTCAGTACGCGGATTTTGCCGCCTGGCAACAGCAATGGTTGCAAGGTGAGGACTGCCGAAAACAACTCTCATATTGGAAGGAGCAACTCGGCGGACCTCTCACGGTGCTGGAACTCCCGACAAATAGCCCGCGCCCGCCAGTGTCCAGCTTTCGCGGCGATAAGGAATGGCTCTCATTCTCGCCCGACCTGACGAGGAACTTGAAAGAATTAAGCCAGCAGCGCGGCGTCACGCTCTTTATGACCCTGCTCGCAGCTTTCAGCGCACTGCTTCACAGGTACACGGGACAGCACAATGTAATCGTCGGAACTCCTGTCGCCAACCGCAACCGCAAAGAAACCGAAGGGCTGATCGGATGTTTTGTCAACACGCTGGTCCTACGCACAGATTTTTCCGGCGACCCGAGCTTTGAAGAGTTGTTGCTGCGCGTGCGCAAAGCCGCCATCGGCGCTTACGCCAACCAGGACCTCCCCTTTGAGAGGCTGGTGGAAGAACTGCAGCCTGAGCGCGACCTGAGCCGCAACCCGCTCTGCGACGTATTCTTCGTTTTTCAAAACACTCCGATGCCCTCATTGGAGCTGGCGGGTCTGGATCTCGCCCCAATGCAGGTAGATAACGCTACCGCCAAATTGGACCTTACTCTCTCTTTGAGTGAGGAGGCGGACCGCCTGACCGGCTACCTCGAATACAGCGCGGACCTTTTCAACGCAGCCACGATCAAAAGAATGACCGGGCATCTCAATATTTTATTGGAAGGCCTGGCGACGAATCCGCAACAGCCCGTTTCCGCGCTATCACTTTTGACGGCGACGGAGCGTCGTCAACTCATTGGGTGGAACGAGACCGAGCGCAGTTACCCGCGGGAGCTTTGCCTTCATCAACTCTTTGAGTCTCAGGTTGAACTCTCACCGCACGCTCCAGCGCTGGTTTTCGACGAGCGCCAGGTCACCTACCAGGAACTTAACTGCAAAGCCAATCAGTTGGCCCATTACCTGGGCGCTCTGGGTGTCGGGCCGGAAACGATTGTCGCCGTCTGCATGGAAAGATCGATCGAGATGGTGATTGGCCTGCTCGGAATACTTAAGGCCGGAGGGGCTTATCTTCCGCTCGACCCGACTTATCCGAAGGAACGCCTGGCCTTTATGTTGAGCGATGCCAACGCGGCGGTGGTGCTGACGCGGGCGAGCCTCAAGAAAGCTCTGCCAACGCTTGAGACCGCTTTGGTTTGTCTGGACGCAGGCCGGTCCCATATAGCACAGCACAGCGAACAGAACCCGACCACCTCGGTTGATGCGCAGAACCTCGCATACGTCATCTATACGTCCGGCTCTACGGGTGAGCCGAAAGGTGTGCAGGTACAGCACGGGAGCGTCGTCAATCTATCGAAGTGGCACCAGAGTGCGTATGGCATCGGTCCAAAGGATCGAGCGACGCAGGTAGCGCGGTTGGTCTTCGATGCTTCCGTCTGGGAAGTCTGGCCTTACCTGACGATTGGCGCGAGCGTATACCTTGCTGATGAATGGACGCTTGCCTCGCCGGCTAGGCTGGTGCAATGGCTGGCAAAGAATCAAATAACCATCAGCTTTCTGCCAACGCCACTGGCCCATGCAGTCTTGCAGGAATCGTGGCCGCCATCATTGGCTTTGAGAACCATGCTGACGGGAGGTGATGTGCTCCGTTGCACAACCAACGCACCGCTCACGTTCAAGCTGGTGAACAATTATGGCCCAACGGAAAACACAGTGGTGGCGACGTGGGACGAAGTAGAGACGGCGCGGAGAGAACCTTCCATCGGACGGCCCATCTATAACACACAGGTTCATATACTCGATTGGAAATTGGGCGCAGTGCCCATTGGCGTCACCGGAGAAATATATATCGGCGGCGCAGGTCTGGCGCGGGGCTACCTGAATCGTGCGGATTTAACTGCCGAGCGATTCATCCCCGACCCGTTCAGTGGCAGGCCCGGAGCACGGCTCTACAAGACGGGTGATCTGGCGAGCTATCTGGCCGATGGCCGCATAGAGTTTCACGGACGTGTCGATGAACAGGTCAAGATACGTGGGTATCGAATCGAGCCGGCGGAGGTCGAAGCAGCGCTGGGCCAACATCCCGCCGTGAGGGAAGCCGTCGTTGTTACCCAGCAAGACGATTCCACTGAAAAGCGCCTGATCGCCTACATCGTTTTTAAGGAGAACTGGACTGAGACGACCGACGTCTTGAGAAGCTTTCTAAAAGAGAAGCTCCCGGATTACATGATTCCCGCGCTGTTCGTCTCGCTGGAGGAATTGCCGCTCACGCCCAGCGGCAAGATTGATCGCCGGGCGCTACCGGCGCCTGATCAAGAAAGACCGAGCCTGAAAACGGAATTTGTCGCCGCGCGTACTCCAGCGGAAAAAGCGTTGGTGGAAATCTGGTGTCACGTTTTATGTCTTCCACAGGTCGGCATTCACGACAATTTTTTTGAGCTTGGCGGCGATTCCATTCTCAGTATCCAAATCATCGCGCGAGCCGGTAAGGCGGGCTTACGGCTCAATCCGCAGCAAATTTTCCAACACCAGACAATCGCACAGTTAGTTGCAGTAGCAGGCGCAGCCGAGTCGGTTCAGGCAGAACAAGGCGTAGTGACGGGACCGGTTCCTCTCAGTCCCATTCAGCGCTGGTTCTTTGAGCAGGAGATCGTTGACACGCATCTTTACAACCAGGCGTTGATGCTTGAGGTCAAGCGATCGCTCGATGCAGCGCTCTTGAAAACTGCCATAGACGTTCTACTCAAACATCATGACGGTTTGCGTCTTTGCTTTGAGCGCACTGCGAAAGGATGGCGGCAGGTCAATGCCGAGCCGGCGACGAGTGGAGTGCTGTCACAGGTGGACCTGTCGCTTCTGCCGGAAACAGAACAGATGTCCGCCGTTGAAGAGACTGCTGCAGCCCTTCAGTCGAGTTTGAGCCTATCGGCGGGAACGCTCTTGCGAGTCGCTTACTTTATTCCAGGCAATGGGCGGCCCGCGCATCTGTTGCTGGTCGCGCATCACCTGATCGTTGATGCGGTGTCGTGGCGAATCTTGTTGGAGGATTTAGAGACGGTCTACAAGCAGTTGAGTCTTGGCGAACCAGTAGAACTCCCGGCCAAGACTACAGCATTCAAACAGTGGGCGTTGCGACTCGAAGAGTATGCACAGTCGCCGGATGTGCGGCAGGAAGCGAGCTACTGGTTGGCCGCGGATGGAATGCAGGTATCGAGGTTACCTGTGGATTACGCAGACGGTAAGAACACTGTCGCTTCCACGCGCGAAGTAACCATCTCGATCGACACGAAGGAGACACGCGCTCTACTCCAGGAAGTTCCTGCTGTCTACCGAACGCAGATCAACGACGTCTTGCTCACGGCGCTATTGATGGCCTACGCGCGATGGAGCGGAGAGAGCAGGCTGCTGCTCGATCTCGAAGGGCACGGGCGCGAGCAAATTTTCGACGATTTGGATGTGACGCGAACAGTCGGCTGGTTCACCACGGTATTTCCCGTGCTCCTGGAACTCACAGATGTCTCACAGACAGGAATGACCCTAGAAAATATCAAAGAACAGTTACGGAAAATACCGCGCCGGGGAATCGGCTATGGAGTACTGCGATATCTGAGCGAGGACGGAGAGATTGAACGTCAACTGCGAAGACTCCCGCGAGCGGAGGTGGGTTTCAACTACCTGGGCCAACTGGATCAATTTACAAATGAGACGAAGCTGTTCAGATTGAGCCATTGGCCGGTTGGGCCAACTCGCAGTCCGCGAGGGCGGCGCGAGCACCTGCTGGAGATCAACGGATGGATAAGCGGAGGACAACTGCAACTATCCTGGAGTTACAGCGAAAATATTCATCGTCGCGAAACGATCTCTCAACTGGCCGAAGGCTTCGTCGAGGCTTTGCAGTCTCTCATCACGCACTGCCGTTCAGCCGAAGCGGGAGGTTATACGCCTTCAGATTTCCCGCTCGCAGAGCTGGACCAGAAAGTGTTGGATAGATTGACCGCTGCGAACCGGCAGATCGAAGACATCTACCCGCTCTCGCCCGTGCAGCAAGGGATGCTCTTTCATAGCTTGAGTGAGCCGGATTCCGGCATCTATGTCACGCAGTTGAGCTGTGAGTTGGAAGGTGATTTGGATGTTGATGCTTTCGAATGGGCGTGGGCTGCGGTAGTCAACCGGCACGCGATTTTGCGCACATGGATAGCTTGGGAAGGCATGACAGAACCTTTGGCGGTGGCACAACGTGGACTAGAGCTAAAACTAGAGAGGGATGATTGGCGGCGGCTCGATCGGGATGAACAGCAGCAACGATTGGAGAGATACCTGGAAGAAAAACGGAGTAGTGGATTCAAGTTCGGGGAAGCGCCGCTAATGCATCTCGCACTGATAAGGACGGGAGAACGGACATCACAGTTTATTTGGAGCCACCATCATCTGCTCCTGGATGGATGGAGTAGAGCGGCTGTACTTGAGGAGTTGTTCGTTTGCTATGTGGAGAAGAAGCGCGGGCGGGAGGCGAGATTGAACGCGAGGCGTCCTTATCGAGATTACATAGACTGGTTGCGACGGCAGGATCAATCGAAAGCCAAGACGTACTGGCAGCATGTTCTCGAAGGATTTGGGGTGGCGCCGAGTATCGGAATCGAAATAGATAGCGAGGAAAGGATTGGCTATGGAGAGGGGCACCTGCACATTGATGAAATATTAACTACGAAGATAGCCGAGTACGCTCAGTCCCACCGCCTGACCCTCAACACCCTGGCGCTTGGGGCGTGGGCCATCCTCCTCAGCCGCTACAGTGGCGAACGCGAAGTGCTCTTCGGCACAACCCTTTCGGGACGGTCAATGCCCATTGAGGAATTGGACCAGATGGTCGGCCTCTTCATCAACACCTTGCCGATGCGTGTAGAGGTCAGGGCAGAAGAGACGGTCAGCGATTGGTTGCAGTACGTCCAGGGGGTACAGGCCGAACAGCAGTTGTATGAGTACAGCAGCCTGATACAGGTTCAGCGATGGAGCGGACGAGAGCACGGAATGGAGCTGTTCGACAGCATCCTGGTCTTTGAAAACTATCCGGTCGGCGCGGGCTTAAGCGAGCGATCAACGATTGACACGGGACTCGAGATCAAGAACGTGAGGGCCGTTGAGCAGACGAACTATCAATTAACGGTAGTGATCGTGCCGGGAAGAGAATTGTCTTTACGCATCGCGTACGACCGCCGCTTCTACGAGGAGCAGACAATCCTGCGCATGCTCGAACACCTGCGGACGATCCTCGAAGGAATCACGACAGGGCAAAGATTGTCTGCCGTCTCTCTGTTGAGTGGACCGGAGCGACGCGAAACCCTCGAACTCTGCCGGCCGAAAATCCCGCCAACTCCATCAGGTCGGGGTCTCTGCCTGCACCAACTCTTTGAGTTTCGCGCAGAGAGCACGCCTCAAGCCATTGCTGTCTCTGTCGGTGGCGAGACACTTTCTTATGATGAATTGAACTGGCGTGCCAATCAACTGGCGTACCTACTTCAGGCACACGGCGTCGGATCGGAAACACTCGTCGTTCTCCATCTCGAGCGCTCTTTCGAGATGATCGTCGCTATGCTTGCAGTGCTCAAAGCAGGCGGCGCATACGTGCCTCTCGACGTCGCGACTCCAGCGCGACGCTCGGCCTTCATCATCGAGGACACGCGGGCGACGGTTGTTGTCAGCGATGCTCGTCTGCGTCAACAGTTGCCTGCTACGGTGGCGACAGTCATCTGTTTGGAAGAGCAACAGGAAGCACTGGCTGCACAATGCATGGAGAACCCTCGCAGCCCTGTTGATGCAGACAATGCCGCTTATGTCATCTACACCTCCGGCTCGACGGGAAGACCGAAGGGAGTATTGGTAACACACCACAACGTGACCAGATTGTTTACCGTTACTCAGTCTGCCTACAGCTTTTGCGATCACGACGTCTGGACGCAATTTCATTCCGAAGGATTTGATTTCTCCGTGTGGGAGATATGGGGCGCACTTCTTCACGGTGGACGTCTGGTGATCGTGCCGCAGACTGTGAGTCGCTCACCGGAAGAGTTCTACCGGCTGTTGATAAGTGAAGGAGTGACGGTGCTCAACCAGACGCCTTCCGCTTTTCGCCAACTGATGCGAACGGATGAACACTTGCACCTCACCTCTCAACTGAGTTTGCGCCTGATTATCTTCGGTGGTGAAGCTCTGGACGTGAAAAACCTGCAAGGCTGGTTTGCGAGGCACGGAGATCAGTGCCCGCAGTTGGTGAACATGTACGGCATCACAGAGACTACAGTGCATGTGACTTATCGCCCGCTCAGCATTGCCGACACATACAGCGCACACGGCAGCCTTATCGGAACGCCATTGTCAGACCTATCTGTTTATGTGCTCGACAATCGCATCCAGCCTGTGCCAGTCAGGGTCAGGGGCGAGTTGTACATCGGTGGCGCGGGGGTGGCGCGCGGTTATCTACACCGTCCGGAGTTGACCGCCGAAAGATTCGTGCCCGACCCATTCTCCGTGATCGCGGGGGCAAGGCTCTACCGGAGCGGCGACACGGCCCGGCTGCTCTCAAGCGGAGAGTTGGAATACCTGGGGCGGCTGGATCAACAGGTGAAAGTGCGAGGCTTCCGCATTGAACTCGGAGAGATCGAAGCTGCTCTGGGCCGGCATGAGTCTGTGCGCGAAGCAGTCGTGTTGTTGCGTGAAGACCAGACTCCGTCTAAGCACCTGATAGCTTACCTGGTCCTAAAGTCGACGGCTGAGACCAAACCCTCCATCGAGGAGTTGCGTCGCTTTTTAAGCGAGAGCTTGCCGGACTACATGTTGCCTTCAGTCTTCGTCTTTCTGGAAAGGCTGCCGCTCACGCCCAATGGCAAGAGGGACACAAGAGCGTTGCTCGCAATGGACGGCGTCCGCGCGGAGATGGCGGAAGAATACGTCGGGCCGCAAACTGAGAGAGAAAAGGAGCTTGCAAAGATTTGGGAGCGCGTCCTCGGTCTCGATCATGTTGGAGTCAACGATAACTTCTTTGATCTCGGCGGTGACTCAATTCTCTCTCTTAAAATCCTGGCGGACGCCAAACAACTCGGGCTTAGCTTTTCTCTACAACAACTCTTCCGTCACCCGACGGTTCGTCAGTTAGCCCGTGAAGCAACATTGAACGGGAGCGGCCCTTTCACACGACCTCAGATCGAGCCGTTCAGCCTTATCAACGAGGCAGACCGTTTGAAACTTCCGAGCGGGATTGTTGATGCATACCCGCTGGCACGTTTGCAATCGGGGATGCTCTTCCACAGCGTCTATCATGAAGACAGCGTCACCTATCATAATGTAAGCAGCCTGCGGTTGCGGATGCATCTGGACGGTTCGAATTGGCAGCTCGCCGTCGAACAACTCGCTGTGCGCCATCCGGTGCTGCGCACCTCATTTGACCTCGACCGTTTCAGCGAGCCGTTACAACTAGTCCATGAGACCGCCTCCATTCCGTGCCCGATTGAAAACCTGCGCGCTTTAACTTCGGCGGAACAGGAAAGGAGCTTGGTGGCTTTCTTCGAAGAGGAAAGACGCCGCAGGTTTGACTGGTCCAGCCCGCCTTTACTGCGTTTTCACATTCATCGCTTGACCGACGAAACGTTCCAGTTAAGCTGGACAGAGCATCACGCCATTCTGGACGGTTGGAGCGTCGCCTCCATGCTCACCGAGCTGTTTCAGAATTACCTGGCACTGCTGAATGATGAAGAATTTGCCATCGAGCCGTTACCCACCGTCACCTTCCGCGATTTCGTTGCTCTCGAGCAGGAGGCTCTCAAGTCGGAGGAATGCCGCAGCTACTGGTCGGAAAAACTGGAGGGCAGCACGTTCACATCGCTGCCACGCAGCTTCTCCTTAAGTCATTTGAAACGTGTTCCGGAAGTTCGCTCGCTGGAAATTTCCCTGACCGCGGAGACTTACGAGGCGTTGAAACATGTGGCCCGTGCGGCGTCAGTCCCGCTTAAGAGTGTCCTCCTGGCCGCCCATCTCAAGATCCTAAGCTTCATCAGCGGTCAAACGGATGTCTTGACGGGGCTGGTCACGAATGGCCGGCCTGCGGAGGCCGGGAGTGAACGTGTGCTTGGTCTCTTTCTCAACACGCTGCCGTTTCGTTTTCGATTATCCGGTGATACGTGGGTGCAGTTGATGCAGCAAGTCTTTGCCGGCGAACAGGAGTTGCTGCCTTTCCGGCGTTACCCGCTGTCGGAGTTAAAGGGTTTTCGAGAAGGGCAGCCTCTCTTCGAGAGTATGTTCAATTTTGTAGACTTTCACGTCTACGACAATCTACGTGCACGTGAGATAGAGGTCTTGCAAGAGACAGGTTTCAGCGAGACCGACTTCACGCTTGAAGCCAGCTTTGTACACGAGAGGCTTTTATCTCAAGTGCGGGTCATCCTGAAATACAACGCCGCAGAGTTGAGTGACGAACAGGCCGCGGCCATCGCCGGTTATTACCTCAAGAGCTTCGAAGCGATCTCACACCGACCACACGATTCCCACGACTCCTGCTCGCTTCTGTCTGAGCAGGAATCCGGGCAGTTATTGAGAGAGTGGAATCGGACGCAGTTAGACTATCCGAAAGCGCTTTGTGTTCATCATCTGTTCGAGGCACAAGTCGAACGATCGCCGGATGCCTGTGCCGTGCTCTGCGGCACGGAGCAGTTGGCTTACCGCGAGTTGGACCAGCGGGCCGACCGGTTGGCTTGTTACCTGCAAAGTTTAGGAGTCGGCTTGGAGGTGCTGGTCGGACTTTATCTCGAACGCTCGACAGAGATGCTGGTCGCGTTGTTAGGCATCCTCAAAGCCGGCGGGGCCTACGTTCCACTCGCTACTGAGTATCCGCAGGAACGGCTCAGGTTTATGCTGCGCGACTCAGGCGCGCACGTTCTGCTGACCCAGGGCAAACTCCGTGAAAGTCTTCCTGAGACAGAAGCGCGCGTCGTCTGCATTGATACCGAATGGGAAAAGATCGCCGGCGTGGGGCAGCTCAAGCCGGAGAACCACACATCACCGAGTAATCTCGCCTATCTCATTTATACTTCCGGTTCGACAGGGCAGCCGAAGGGCGTGGCAATGCCACATCGTCCCCTCGTCAACCTCATCTGCTGGCAGCTCAATCGTTCAGGTGCCGCGCCTCTGCGCACGCTTCAGTTCGCTCCACTGAGCTTCGACGCTTCGTTTCAGGAAATCTTCTCAACGTGGTGCGCGGGCGGAACGCTGGTGCTCATTGCAGAGGAGACTCGGCGCGACCCCGTGGAGTTGTGGCGGCTCGTCTCGTGTACACAGATCGAAAGATTATTTCTGCCCTTCGTCGCGCTGCAACATCTGGCCGAAGCTGCCGAAGCGGAGGAAACCGCACCGCAGCGCTTACGCCAGATCATAACGGCGGGCGAGCAGTTGAAGATTACAGCGCACATTCGCCGGATGTTCGAGAGACTTCCCCAATGCACCTTGGATAATCAGTATGGACCGACTGAAAGCCATGTGGCGAGCGCCTTCAAGCTGCACGAAGACAAGCGTGAGTGGACTGAGCTACCACCCATCGGACGGCCCATCGCCAACACCGAAGTGTACGTTCTGGACCACAGAATGCAGCCGGTTCCATCGGGAGTCACCGGTGAACTCTATCTCGGTGGTGACGCACTGGCGCGAGGCTATCTGAATCAAGCGGCATTGACCGCCGATAAATTTGTGCCCCATCCATTTAGTCACGAGGAGGGGGCGCGCCTGTACCAGACGGGCGACTTGGCACGCTACCTGTCCAGCGGCCGGATAGAGTTTGTCGGGCGCTCGGACGATCAGGTTAAGGTGAGAGGCTTCCGCGTCGAGTTGGGCGAGATAGAGGCCGTGCTGGCTCAGCATGAGGGCGTCAATCAGGCAATAGTCGTGGTCGTGGAGGATGCGCCCGGCCAGAAACGCCTGGTGGCTTACGCGGTGAGCCGCGCCGGAGTTGTGCTCACGGCCAGCGAACTGCGCAGTTTTCTCGCCGCCAAACTGCCGAACCATATGGTGCCTTCGGCATTCGTGATGTTGGAAAAATTTGCTTTGACTCCAAGCGGAAAAGTAGACCGCTCGGCGCTGCCTGTGCCCGAGAGCGTGAGGCCAACGCTCGAGCACACTTATATGCCGCCGCGTAATCCTTTAGAAGAGAGGCTCGTTCGTATCTGGGCCGAATTACTGAAATTGGACCGCGTCGGCATCAATGATGATTTCTTCGAGTTGGGAGGAGACTCGCTGCTTGCCACGCAGTTCATCTCGCGTGTATTTCAAAGGCTCAAAGTTGAATTACCGGTGCGCAGGCTGTTTGAAAATCCCACCATCGCCGAATTCTCGGTGTTGATTGAAGAGGCTGTTTTACAGAATGTCGAAAGACTGACGGAGGGAGAGGCTAAGCGAGAACTCAAAACCGTGCGACGATCCGCAGCGGGAGAGAATTGATGTCTAGCGAAGATATTTTTACACGAAAGTCTCGTCTCTCGGAGACCAAACGGCTCCTGCTCGAAAGACTCTTAGAGGATCAGACTACCGACGCGGAAGTACCGACTATGCCTCGCCGCTCCCAGCGAGATTTGGCTCCTGTCTCCTTTGCGCAACGCCGCCTCTGGTTCATCAGCCAATTGCACCCCGCTGACTGCACTTACAACATTCCGTCCGCTCTGCGCCTGAAAGGTCGTCTCGACGTGCCGGCACTAGAGCGAGCTCTGAACGAGATCATCCGACGACACGAATCGCTGCGGACCACGTTCGCTGTCGTGAATGGCGATGTCAGTCAGAAGATCGCTCTGCCTTCGCGGTACTCACTGTTGGTGGAGGATCTAAGCGATTTAGCCGCTGACGAACGCGATGAGAAAGCGCGACACAGAGTCCATGAAGAAGCGCGTCGACCGTTCGACCTTTTAAAAGGTCCACTGCTGCGTGTCAATCTGCTGCACCTGAACCGGGATGAGCACATCGCCCTCGTGATGATGCACCACATCATTAGCGACGGCTGGTCGGCAGATATCTTTGAACGGGAGCTTACGACGCTCTACGAGGCATACGTCAACCAGCAGCCATCCCCACTCGATGAGTTAAAGATTCAGTATGGTGATTATGCCTCCTGGCAGCACGAATGGTTGTGCGGCGAGAGAGTGGCGGCGGAGCTTTCTTATTGGAGGAACCAACTCGACGGAGCACCGCGCGTGCTGGAACTGCCAGTAACGCGCCCGCGCCCTGCCGTGCAGACTCTTGCGGGACGCACGGAATCGTTTGAACTGCAAGCCGGAGTCTCACGAAGGATCAGGCAGTTGTGTCAGCAGGAGGGCGTCACGCTTCTCATGCTGTTGCTGGCAGCGTTCAAGGTTTTGCTATATCGCTACACGGGACAAAGGGATCTAATCGTCGGCACGCCCATCGCCGGGCGAAACCGAAAAGAACTTGAGAGTTTGATCGGATGCTTCATCAATACGCTTGCCCTGCGCACAAGGCTGACAGACAGCATGACTTTTCAGGAACTGCTCAGACAAGTCAGAGAGACCGCCTTGGACGCTTACGCGCATCAGGATCTGCCCTTTGAAAAGATAGTGGAAGAGATGCACCCGGAGCGCAACCTGAGTCATGCCCCGTTGGTCCAGTTAATGTTTGGCCTGGGCCGCGGACAGGAGCGGCAGGAATGTGCTCACGTGGCGGGGTTGACGTGGTCCACAGTAGAGATCGAGAGCATCACGGCGAAATTCGATCTGACGCTGGAGATGTTTGACATCGGAGAAAGAATCAGTGGCTCCTTTGAATACAGCACGGATCTATTCGATCAGGCAACGATCAAAGATATGGCAGTACACTTCCAGACCATGCTCGGAAGCATCGTGTCGAATCCGTCGGAGCGCATCTCTCACTTGCAGTTGTTGAGCGAAGCCGAGAGAGGGCAATTGCTCAGGGAATGGAACGAAATCGGAACTCCAGTCCCAGTGGCTCACCCCTTCCAACAGCTATTCGAAAAACAGGCAGCACAAACTCCTCAAGCCACAGCGTTGGAGTTTGCCAGAAAAGGGATGAGCTACGACGATCTGAATCGCCGCGCGAATCAATTAGCCCATTACCTGCGCGCATCGGGCGTCAGACCGGAAATGCTCGTCGCTATCTTGCTGGAGAGATCGGCGGAGATGGTGGTAGCTTTAATTGCTGTCCTCAAGGCGGGCGGCGCATACCTTCCGCTAGACCCCTCTTATCCGCGAGAACGTCTCGCCTTCATGCTCAAGGATGCGAAGGCGAACGTGGTGTTAACTCAATCGTGCCTTGCCGATCTGCTGCCGGAAATCGACACGGTCATCTGTCTAGATCTATGCCACAAAGTCATCAATCAGGAGAGCGAGCAAAACCCTGACCTTATGGCGGAAGACGATAACCTGGCTTATGTGATCTACACTTCAGGAACCACGGGACAGCCCAAAGGCGTGATGGTTAGCCACAAAGGACTGAGTAACTTGGCGGCTGCGCAACTTGAGACATTCCATATTACGTCCGAGCATCGCATCCCTCAGTTTGCATCGCTCGGCTTTGATGCCTCGATCTTCGAGATCGCCTTAGCTCTCTGCACGGGCGCGACGCTCTACGTCTCGGAGCGTGAGGCACTCTTAGGCCCTGGGTTGATTCAACTGTTGCGTGATCGAGCAATCACGACCGCTACGCTTCCGCCGTCTGTCCTCGCGGTCTTGCCTTCGGAACAACTGGCAGAGTTGCGAACCGTCACCGTTGCGGGCGAAGCTTGTCCCGCCGCTCTGGTTGCGCAATGGGCTGTTGGCGGTCGCCGCTTCTTCAACGCGTATGGACCAACGGAAGCGACCGTCTGGGCCTCGGTCGCGGAATGTTCGGAGGGCCACCGGAACCCTCCCATAGGCCGGCCTATTCCCGGCGCGCAGATTTATTTATTGGACCAAAACATGGAACTGGTCCCGGTCGGAGTGCCTGGGGAGTTATTCATCGGCGGGGAGGGAATCGCTCGCGGCTATCTGGATCGACCTGACCTGACTGCCGATCAATTCATGCCGCATCCTTTTGCCGACCAAGCCGGCGCTCGCCTGTACCGGACTGGAGACTTGGGGCGCTATTTACCAGATGGACAGATAGAGTTTCTCGGTCGGCTTGATCGCCAAATCAAGATCAGGGGATTTCGCATCGAACTCGGAGAGGTTGAGTCTGTGCTGAGACAGCATCCCGCCGTGCAAGATATGTTCATGGCGGCGCGTGAGGATATCCCGGGACGTAGACGGTTGATCGCATACGTAGTTCCGAAGCCGAAAACAGTTTGCCAGACAACAGAGTTGCGCAGCTTTCTGACGGATAGACTGCCGGATCACATGGTTCCTTCTGCGTTTCTGCTGCTTGAGGCGCTTCCTCTGAACGCTCATGGCAAGGTAGACCAACGCCACCTTCCTTCGCCCGAACCTTTTAAAGTAGAGGGCGGCAAGTATACAGCCCCACGCACCGCAGTGGAAAAGGTAATGTCGAGAATCTGGGCCGAGGTTCTCAACGTCGAGCGCGTGAGCATTCACGATAATTTTTTCGCTCTTGGCGGCGATTCTATCCTCAGTCTGCAACTCATCACGCAAGCTCGTCACGCCGGTCTGGAACTCACGCCGAGACAGCTTTTCCAGTACCAAACGATTGCCGAGCTGGCGAACGTAGCGACCTCGTGCCAGCCGGTCAGCGCTCAACAAGATCTTGTGACAGGAGCAGTCCCGCTGACACCAATCCAGCAGTGGTTCTTTGAACAACATCTCTCCGACAAGCATCACTTTAATCTGGCCGTTATGCTCGAAGCTCAACAACCGCTCGACGCGAAACTGTTGGCGAATGCTATGACCCATCTACTCACTCATCACGATGCCTTGCGCCTGCGGTTTGAGTGCGTCGAAGGGAGATGGCAGCAGTTCAACCGTAGGCAGGAAGAAGAGTGTGTCCTGACGAGTCTTGACCTCTCTGCATTAACGGAAGAAGCACAGGTAGAGGCCCTCGAGAGGGCGGCTAGTGAGCTACAGAGAAGCTTGGATCTGTCGAAAGGGCCGCTCGTCAGAATGGTGTTGTTTGGGTTGGGGGCGGGCAAGGCCAATCGTCTGTTGTGGTTGATTCATCACTTGGTCGTTGATTGGGTGTCCTGGAGAATTCTGTTGGAAGATTTGACGACAGTTTATGCACAGTTAAGCAACGGCGAAGAGATCAAGTTGCCGGCCAAAACAACTTCGTTCAAAGAATGGGCGCACAAGTTGGCTTTATATGCGGAGACGGAGGAGCTTGCAAGCGAGGCGGATCACTGGTTGGCCCAGGCACGCCAGCCCTCAAAGACCTTGCCGGTGGATCATCGCGCAGGTCATAACACGGTCGCGTCTGCGCGTACGGTCTCCGTTTCCTTAAATAAAGAGGAGACGCGGGCTTTGCTGCAAGACGTGACACCCGCGCACGATGCGCAGGTCAACGAGGTATTGCTGGCCGCGTGCGCACGGGCATGTTTGAGGTGGACTGCAGAAACCAAACTGCTCGTGGACGTGGATGGGCATGGCCGGGAGGATGTCGTTGAAGGTGTAGACCTCTCGCGCACCGTTGGCTGGTTCAGCGCACTCTTCCCGGTGCTGTTGGAGTGTGAGCCGAGCGGCAATATGGAGACAGTTTTACAAAGCGTCAAAATCAAATTGAGGGCCATCCCGAATCGGGGGATCGGCTATGGTTTGTTACGGTACATGAGTTATCACGCGGGGATTGGTCCAGCATTGAAGACCGCGCCACAAGCTGAAATATGCCTCACCTATCTGGGCCAGTTCGATCAAACGTTGAACTTGGCATCATTCTTTGCCTTAGCCGAAGAGTCGCCTGGACCTTTTCGAAGCGAACACGGCCTGCGCTCCCATTTGTTGGATGTCGTGGGGAGTGTAGTCGGAGGGCGGCTGCTTGTAGACTGGATTTACAGCGAGAATCTGCATCGCCGCGCGACAATCGAACTGCTGGCTCAGGAGTTCATCGAGAACTTGATTACTTTGAGTCGTTCAATGCCTGCTGCTCAAAGGGGCTGACTATGAGAGCCGTAGAAGCTCACTTGATCGAGAGGGTGAGCAGTGAAACATTTGCGAAAGAGTACCTGGAGCAAAACAGACCCGCGATTATCACCGACGCTCTTTCCGATTGGGACGCAATAGGCAAGTGGTCGCCGCATTATCTTGCTTCAGCTATAAAAACGAAACAGGTCACTGTCGCAGTGTCGAGCGAGGCTCAGTTCAACTATGATCCGAACAGAATCGCCGGCGAAGAAGCGGCGAGATACCAATACTCGCAGATGGATTTTGGGAAGGCTGTTTCTGCCATCTGCCAGAGCGGGCAGGGACACGAACACTATTATTTGATGCAAAGGTCAATCCCGGATGAATTCCCAGAGCTGCTACAGGACATCAGGACACCGGCGTGGATTGACTATCAGAGACCCGCCATCAATCTATGGTTTGGATCCTCCGAGAACGTCACGCCGCTTCACTACGACCATACAAATAACTTCTTCGCGCAGGTCTATGGGCGAAAACGTTTGGCGCTGTTCGACCCGATGCAGACAGATCTCTTGTACCCTTATCCCATTGAGGCGTCGGCGGGCCATGTCAGTTTCATTGATCTTGAGCAACCAGATTTTGGAAAGTATCCCAAGTTCTGCAAGGCTCGTGCGCTTGCGGGCGTGATCAAGCCTGGTGAGCTTTTATACCTGCCCGCTTACTGGTGGCACCACGTCCGTTCGCTGCAAATTTCCATCTCCGTCAACTTTTGGTGGGCGCCGGGCTTTGAACAGAACTTTCTGCCCAACGCGCTACGGACTCTTCCGCTGCTTTATCAAAAAGATCGTTTGAGAGGCGTGAAGGCAGAAGTACTATCTGAAGTCGGATTCGAATTTATAGAAGCGGCCAGTCTTCTTCAGAGCAGAGGTTACAGATGGGCCGCGATATTACTGGCGGGCGCTGCGCTGGAGGATTGGATAAGAGATTTCTGCCAAAGGCATAGCCTGCCGGAGAGAAAAGGCGAAACACTTATGCCACTTTCGCTCCTCAATTCTTCTCTTCTTCAGAAGCATCTCTACTCCGAAGAGACGGCATTAAAAATATCTGCCTGGGATAAAACAATTAAAAAGGCCCTTGCTGGCTCCAATGAACGATTCAGCGATGACGAAGTTGATTCGATAATTAAAGCAATTCACTCCTTTATCATTTCATGATGTAGCCAGTTCAAGAATCGCGTCGATTGAAAAACATCTCCGACGAAACAGGGCGACGCTTGTGGCCGGTACCGATTGGTGCAGCTGGCCGGTAGCTTCATCACGGCCGTAGTCGCACTGGTTATTTTATTTGGCTCACTGGCGCGCGGCAAATTCAAGGTAAGGAAGAGCCCCTCGCCGTATTTCCTCAAACACATTCGCGTGTGTTGTGGTATGGGGCGATACTCGCTTCCGATGGAAACTGGAACCGGAGAGGGTGAAAGCAATCGTAGTCTGAGCGACCAGAGCCACACGTGAAAATCCAGCGACTCAAATTTGACGTGACAGGAGCGTGACAATCGAAAACGGCGAGCACTTGGCTCGCCGTGAGTCGTTGAAAACATTGGTAGCGGGGTCGGACTCGAACCGACGGCCTTGGAGTTATGAATACTAATTCAGTGGCTGCATACCACACCTTCCAAAGAATAAATCACCATTTTCCGCGAGAAAACAGTCGTTTGAGCAGAACATAACGCCCCTGGGTGCATACAAGCGCAAGGAAGATTACAGCAACTTTACAACAAAAACTCAGAGTGGCTCGTTCTTTGAGGAAGCATAGCGGTCCTATTTCATTCACGCTGGACCATTCGTTAGGCGAGTTGACTTAGAGGTACAACCTGACCGTTTGTTGCATGGTTTTACAAAGGTCAGTGGGACTCCGCATTGCGAATTAGACAACCGGCAAAAACGTAAGTATTTGCCTTTTCGAAAGTTGCAGCCACCGAAGAGAATCAATGGTTTTTACAGTCTTTCCTATTCCTTACCATCGCTTCTACGTGACGTGCTGTTAATTCTGTCCACAAATTGGCCACATGAAATCCTAAATTTTTAGTAGCCAAAAAACTGGCTTTCGCGTTTGGATAGTGGGAAGCGATCCAATAATATTTTCGGTCTGTCCAAACCTGCCGAACGAGTGAAGAGAGTGTCATTCCCCTATGAGGGCATCTCGAATTAACTCCTATATGGTCCTTAATATATGGGCTCAGTTCTCATCTTATAGCGCAGTCCTAGGCTCAGTCCTTATATGTATGCCTGGCCCCCGTAGGTTCGTCGGGTTTTTTTCGCTGTCCGACAAGAGAACTTGTCGATTTGGAGTTAGCTCATTCGACTATAGAGCGGACAAAACCAAAACGGAGTAGATACCGGAAGCGAGGAGAAATACGATGGTAGGTAACAAACAACAGATCGTTCCGAAACTAAGTCTCAAACA
>Ga0126376_10000026_pt1 | contig 60714 bp, 51 predicted proteins | sample PanSoiMetPlot_15_FD_92760 | JGI IMG/M metagenome (GOLD analysis project Ga0126376, IMG submission 92760) | Tropical forest soil microbial communities from Panama - MetaG Plot_15 | ecosystem: Environmental > Terrestrial > Soil > Tropical forest > Bulk soil | place: Panama | collected 2016-02-17 | reverse complement strand
GACGATGACCTTCTCCAGCCGCTCCGGGTGTTGCAGCGCGAGGCCGAGGGCGGTGGCGCCGCCCATGGACAGGCCGGCGAAATGCGCCCTCGTGATTGCGAGCTCATCCATCAGCGCCACCGCGTCGGCGATCAGCTGGTCGAAGGTGTAGCGGCCGCCGCTCGCCTCGCTTGCGCCGTGGCCGCGCTGATCGCAGCGCAGCACGCGGAACGCACGGCCGAGCTCGCGCGCCTGCTCGTCCCACAAGGTCAAGTTGGTGGCGAGTGAGTTACTCAAGACGAGCCAGGGCGCGCCGTCCGAGCCGTCCAGCTGATAATTGATCGTGATCCCGTTGGCCTTGACCTTCATGACGGCGATACCTTTAGCCGGCGCGTTGCCGCGTCGCAGGTCGAGCCTGCGAGCCCAAGAAATCCTGCAATAGCGCGAGCAGTGCCGCCGGCGCCTGTGCCGGCATCATGTGAACGGCATCGATCAATTCGAAGCGCGCGCCGCGAATGGTGCGCGCGAACTGCTCGCTCGCCGCCGGCGGGCGGACCTGGTCGAAACGGCCCGCGACCACCATGGTCGGCCGGGTGATGTCTTTGGCGAGATGCGCCACATTGGGCCGCGCGATCGCGCGGTTCATCGCCGCGAAGCAGACGGGGTCATGCGCAAGGTAGCGGCCGCGGTAGGTGGCATAAGCGGCGCGCTCCCCGATGTCCGCTGGCCAGGATTTGTCGAGCGTCACGGGAATGGCCGTGCGCATGCCCTCACGTTCGGCGAGCCCGGCGCGCTCTTCGAGCGCGGCCACGCGGCTCGCATCCGCGCCGGTGAACGGATTGCAGAACACGAAGCTCGCAACTCGCTCGGGATGCCGGGTCATATAGATCAGCGCCTGCATCGTGGCGGCGGCGACGGTGACGAAGTGATAGGGCGGGGCAAGCGCGCAGCCTTGCAGCACGGCCTCGAGGTCATCGACGAGAAGTTCGGTGGTGATCGCCTGGCGCACCTTTTCGGACAGGCCCGAGCCGCGCTGGTCGTACCGCAGTGTGCGGAAATGCTCACTGAGCGCGGGGTAGATGCCGTCCCAACTGTCGAGCGTGCCTCCCATCTCGTGCAGCAGCACGACGGACGGACCATCGCCGGCCAGCTCGAGATGGATGCTGATGCCGTTCGCTTCCATCCAGGGCACGGGCTTCTCCTACCGATGTCGCGGGCGCATAGAGGCATGACCGCTTGCAAAATTCAACACGAGGCGGTGAGAGTGGAATGTGTGCCCGCGTTCTGGGCATGAGGTTCGTCAGTTGGGCATGGAATGACATCGCCGCGCCGGATCGACGTTCACTTCCACCTCATTCCGCCGTTCTATCGCGAGGCGGTTTACGCTGCCGGCAGAGGGCCGGCCATCGGCCAGTATCCGCAATGGACGCCGCAACTCGCGCTGGACGTGATGGACGCTTACGGAATCGAGGTTGCGCTCACCTCGTTGGTGCAGCCCGGCGTCGGCTTCGGCAGCGAGGCGAGCGCGCGGGCGCTGGCTCGGCGTTGCAACGACTATGCGGCCGAATTGATCGCGCGCTGGCCCAAGCGCTTCGGCGCATTCGGGACTGTGCCGATGTTGAACATGCAGGATGCCAGCGACGAGATCGTCTACTCGCTTGATTCGCTAAAATTCGCCGGGGTTTCGCTGTTTGCCAGCTATGGCGAACATTTTCTCGGCGATGCGTTGTTCGACCCCGTGCTCGAAATGTTGAACGAGCGCGGCGCGGTCGTGTTCGTCCATCCCGGCCTGCATCCCTCGAGCGCCGCGCTGGCGCTGTCTTGGCCGGCTTTCATCATGGAGTACCTGTTCGATACGACCCGCGCGGCTGTCAATCTCATCTTCTCCGGCGCGCTCGAGCGTTTCCCGCGCATCCGCTTTATCCTGCCTCACGCCGGCGGGCTTGTGCCCTATTTTGCCTGGCGGCTGTCGGTGTCGCCGATGATCGATCCGCGTCTGCCGCAACTTTCGTGCGAGCAGATCCATGCTGGGCTCAAGCATTTCTGGTACGACAACGCGCTCTCTCCGGGCGAGCAGACCTTCGGCGCGCTCGATCACGTCGCCTCGCCGGAGCGCGTGGTGTTCGGTAGCGATTACCCTTTTGCCAATACGCGCGTCATCGCCGAGATGATCAAAACTTACGAATCCGCATTCCTCTCCGATGCGCGCCGCGCCGCGATCGACCGCAGCAATGCGCTGGCGCTATTTCCCAAATATTCTTGATGCTCCGTCGCTACGCCGGTTTCGCCATCGACTCCACCAGCGTCGCCACGTCGCTGACCGCATCGATCGACCACAGCCGCTGCGCCAGCTCGTTCGCCCGTGCGGTGCCGAGCACGGGACCGACCAGACCGAGAAATTTCGCGTTAAGCGCGGCGTCGTCGAGCGGCACGATGCGCGAGCCCAGCGCCTCGTCGGCCGCTCGCGTGAAGCTGCCGCGCGCAGTCTTTACCGTCACGCGCGCTGGGCGCAATTGCGGATAGAGGCGGTCGACGTCGGCCGGCGCCGTCACGGTGAGCTTGCGCGCGATCGCGGCAAAGGCGGGGTCGCGACGCACGTCGTCGGCGAAATGCTCAAGCCTGACGCCGCGGAATTTCAGCGCGAGCCCGATCAGATAAGGAAAGCTCAGCTGCGCGCTGGCGAAGTCGTCCCAGCCGGTCTCGGCGTGCTCGGCCGCGATGCGATAGGTCGAAACCTCGATGCGCTCGACCTCCCCGCTCGCGAGCTTCTCGTCATTGAGGAGGCCGATGAGCGCTTCGACCGCGGGCTGGATGTGCCGGCAGCAGGGATAAGGCTTGATGTAGCAGTCGGTGATGCCGAACGGCGCCGTGGGCGGCAGCGCGATCGCGCGCGCCTTGTCGGCGCCGGCAAAGGCCTGCATGAAGCCGTCGCGCGCCTCGATCACGCCGGGCGGGCCTTCGACAGCTTGCTCTGCCAGGAGCGCCGATTGCAGCCCTTCGCGGGCGGCGTGGCCGGCGTGCAGCCGCTTGATGTCGCCGCCACCATTGACGAAAGCGAACAAGCCGCCCGCGCTCGAGGCGGCAAGCCCGAACGCGTTGGCAAGGCGCTCGGCGGAAAGCCCGGCGAGCTTGCCGGCGGCCGCCGCCGAGCCGAACACGCCGACGGCGGCGGTTGGATGGAATCCGCGCTGGCGCAGCTGCGGATGGCACGCGCGGCCGATCGCGATCATCGTCTCGTAGCCGGCGACGATCGCCTCCATCAGCGTTTGCCCATTGCTGTGGCGCGCGCAACCGAGCGCCAGCGCCGCCGGTACGACGGCGCAGCCCGGATGCACCGAGCCCTGGCGGAAGCCGTCATCGAGCTCGATGCCATGGGCGGCGGTGCCGCCGAGGAAGGCGGCATCGATGAGGTCGGCCCGCCGCGCGCGGCCTGGCACGGGAGTGGGGCCCGCTGGGCGCGCCGCCGCCAGCACGGCTTCGGCGCGTGTTGCGATCTCGCCAGTCGCGCCCGCAATCATCACCCCGACGGTATCGAGCAAATGCCGCCGCGCGTAATGGCGCACCTCATCCGCAAGCGCGGGGTAGTGCAGCCCGCGCACGAAATCGACGACGGCCGCGGTCGCTGAGGCGACCGGTGGGAGGGTCTGTACCGCCTCGGCATGAGCCATGGATGTCCTCCCGAACCCGCGTGCGCGGGCACCTCGAGCCTATGCGCTCCCCACAAGCTTCACCAGGGCATCGACGGCAATAACGCCCTGCCCCGCCGGCCGCACGATCAACGGGTTGATTTCCGCTTCGGCGACGCTGGTATCGTCGGCGAGACGCGAGAGGGCGACCACTGCGTGAGCGAGCGCGTCGAGATCCGCCTTGGGCTTGCCCCGGTAGCCCGCCAGCGGGATGAAGCCGCGCACCTCCGCGATCATCTCCTGAGCGGTGTCAAGATCGATCGGCGCGAGCCGCAGGCTGCGGTCGCGCGCGATCTCGGCGAGCATGCCGCCGGCCGCCAGCACGATCAGCGGCCCAACATCGCGATCGACACGGTACCCCAACAGCGCCTCGCCGAGGCCGCCGACCATGGGTTGCACCAGCACGCGGGCAACTCGAGCCGCGGGGCAGTGCCTTGCTCCCGCGGCCGAGATCCTTCGCGTTGCAGCGATGAGCGCTTCGCCGTCGGCGACATCGAGCGCGACACCGCCGATGTCGCTCTTATGCGCGATCTCGGGAGAGAGCAATTTGACCGCGACCGGATAAGGGAAGGGCAAAGGCGGCGCCCGGGCGATATCGATTGCGAGCGCAACCGAGGGGACGCGGCGAATGCCAAGGCGATCAAGCAATGCACCACTTGCAAGCTCGTCGAGGATCGGGCCGCCGCTTGCCGCCGGTGCTGCGCAACGCGCGGGCATCGGCTGCGGCGCCTGGCGCGCCAGCGCTGCGGCGATCGCATCGGCGCACGCCTCCGGCGTGCGGAAATTCGGCACGCCGGCGCGGCTGAGCGCCGCCAAAGCCGCCGGCGCCTCCGGGACGATGAAGGCGGCAAGCGGCTTGTCCGCACCGGCGCTGTCGATGACCGGACGCACCGTGGCCTCTGGTTGCGACCGTGCGGAAGAGCCGATGACCGCGAGCACGAGATCGAATTCCGGTGCCGCCAAGAGAATGTCGAGCGCGGCTTTCATGGTCTCGTAGCGTGCACCGGCGATGGTGAGATCGATGAGCCGTGCGGCCTTGACCGCGATGCCGGCGGCGGCGAGCCGCGCCAAGGTGCCCGCGCTTGCCGGCTCGATGGCGACGCCGCGGCTTGCGAGCGGATCGACCACCATGGTTGCGCCGCCCGCTGTGGTCGTCACCACGCCGACGCACTTGCGCTCGCCGCGACCGGGGGCGGGCACGTGCAGGAGCAGCGGCAATCCTTCGATCAGGCCCTCGAGCATATTGACCCGCGCAATGCCGCAGGCCTTGAGAAACATGTCGGCGACGTCGTCTTCGCCGGCGAGCGCGCCGGTATGCGTGACCGCAAGCTCGCGCGCGGCGGCCGAGCGGCCGAGTTTGTAGGCGATGATCGGCTTGCCGCGCGCCGCGGCCGCAACCGCGAAGCGGCGCAATGCTTCGGCGCGCCGCATCGTCTCAAGAAACAACATGTAGCCGTCGATAGCAGGATCATCGAGGGTTGCAGCGCAGATTTCGCCGAGCGAAAGATCGATCTCGTTGCCGACGGAAACGAGACCGGCAAAAGCTATGCCGCGCGCCTTGCCGCGCGACATCAGCGTTCCGATGAGGTTGCCGCTGTGCGAGGCGGCGAAGATGCGCCCGAGAGGCAGGTCCTGTTCGTCAAAGGCGGCGTTCGCCGTCAGCATGGTACGGGTACGCAGGTCGACAACGCCGAGGCTCGATGGCCCAACGATGCGGATGCCGGTGCGCGCGCAGACCTCGTGCAGTCGCGCCTCGCGTGCCGCACCTGCGGCGCCGACTTCCGCGAAACCGTCGGCCAGCACAGTCGCGACCTTGACGCCGAGACGCCCGCATTCCTCGACCGCCGTAATGGCGGCCTCCGTCGAGGTCACGATGTAGGCGTGTTCGGGCGGCTCGGGCAATGCCGCGACCGCGGGCCACGCGCGCTCGCCCAGCACGGTCTCGCGGCGCGGATTGACCGGGTAGATGCGGCCCGGATAGCCCATCCGCCGCAAGAATTTGAGCGGCCGGCCGGCGGCCTTGGTTGCATCGTCGGACTGTCCGATGATGGCGACGGAGCGGGGAGAGAACAGAAATTGACGAAGGGCCTGGTCCGCCGGCGACTGCATGCGCGAGCTACTCCGCCGCCTGCGCCGGCTTGGGTCGGCGCTGGTCGAAACGGCGGTCGAACAGGTGTTCGGCGATGCGGTTCTTGAGGATTTCAACCGAGCCGCCGGCGATCATCCACCCGCGGCAGCGCCGCATGCACCATTCCACCAGGTTGTCCTGGCTATAGCCCGTCGCGCCCATGATCTGGACGGCTTCGTTCGCCGTTTCGAATCCCGCCTGGTTGCAGGCCACCTTGGCAATGGCGCTTTCATAGACGGACGGAATGCCGCGATCGGAATTGCGCGCGGCGCGGTAGAGCAGAAGCTGCGCGGCCTCGAGCTTGACCGCCATGTCGGCGAACTTCCACTGCAAGCCCTGGAACTCGCACAGCGGGCGTCCGAACTGGTGGCGGCTCGAGGCGTATTCGCGCGCCTTGTCGAAGGCATAGCGGCCGAACGCCAGCGAGCGCGCAGCGTTGCCAAGGCGCTCGACGTTGAACCCTGCCATCTGCTTCTTGAACCCGTCAGGCCCGAGCAGGACGTTCTCCGCGGGAATGCGGCAGTTGTCGAAATGGAGTTCGCACCACTCCTCGCCGCTCATGAACCGTGACGCGTGGCCGATCGTAAAGCCCGGCGTACCGCGCTCGATAATGACCGAGCCGATGCCGCCGAGCCCAGGCGCGTACCGCACATAGATCAGGAAGATCGCCGCGTCCGGACTGAAGGTGGAAAACACCTTGCTGCCATTGACGACGTAATGCGCGCCGTCCGGCTTGGCGCTGGTCTTTAGCTCGGTCGCCGCAGAGCCCGCGTCGGGCTCCGTGATACCGAGGCTCATCACCATGCGCCCCTCCAGCAGGTCGGGCAGCCATCGCGCCTTCTGCTTTGGTGTTGCGTATTCGGCGAAGGTGCGGATCGGGCCGAAATTGCCGAACTGCACCACGTCGGCGCTGCGGGGGCACACCGCGGCGACCTGCTCGATGGCGATCACCGCGTCCATCAGCGTGCCGCCCTGGCCCCCGTCGGCCTCGGCAAGGCTGATGCCCATCAGCCCTTGCACGCCCATGAGCTTCGCGACATCGAACGGATAGCGCGGATCGTGCGCCCGCTTAAGTGCGTCCTTCTCGAGGTGTGTGAGCGCGAAACGGCGAACCGAGTCGGCAAAGGCCTGCTGCTCTTCGGTGAAGTTGAACTGCATCTCCGATCCTTCTTAAGCCCAAGCACATCTCCGGATGCCCGCGGAGACGAGCATCCATTACCCGTGTAGCGGCAATCAAGGCGGACGCAGTGGTTCCTCACCTCGTCCGGTGATTAATGGATCGTCCGTTTTCGTGGACGAGGACAACTGGCTCACTGCCGATCGTCTCTACCGGCTCGCCGTATGTCCTCGTGTTCTCCTCTATCTTTGCAAGGTCGAGGCAGATGGGCTAGGGGTCAGGCGAGCAACGTTGAAGCGCGGTCAACGGCAATGACCAGCCGGGGACTGCGCAAACGGTGCGCGACCCCTCGCTCATCCGCAATCGCTTCATGCGCGGGCTCGGCACCGGGCGAGGAAGAGCGCTCGACGCGTAGGCACGCCTCGCCGCCGGGGCCCTGGCGACTTGCGCTCCAAAGGCGCAAGCTTAACTGAGGTGGGTGCAACAAGAAGTTCGAGGAGGATCGCCATGGCCAACAGCTCGCGCGCAGTGACCGTCGCTCCCAAAGGCATGGGACTCTATGACTTCGTCGCCCAGCAGGACGGCTTCTTCGCCGCCGAAGGTCTCGATGTCGAGTTTGATTGGAAGACATTCCGCGGCACGCAGTCGAGCTGGAAGGGCCTCGATTATTTCCAGCGCCCGCAGGACCAGCCCTATACGCAGGACAAGCGCGCCGTCATCCAGGGCGCTTGCGTCTGGGGCACGATCTGCAATGCCAGCGCTGGCATGGGCAAGATGGTGCCCGACGCCTACGGCGTGTCGCCCTGGGCGATCTTCGTGCGGCCCGATTCGCCGATCCGCCGGCCGGAAGATCTCAAGGATGTGCCCGTGTCGGTCGGTATGCGCGCGGGAAGCCACTTCAATGTTCCGTATCGGCTGGAAAAATATCTGCCGCTCGAACACATCAAGGTGGTGAACACTGGCGGGTTCGGCGCGCGGCTCAGGGCGCTCTTGGACGGCGAGGTTGAGGCTGCGAGCCTCTTGCCGCCGCAGATTGCGATGGCCGAACAACTTGGATTGCGGGCGATCATCGCGGATACGTTCAAGACGCTGTGGTGGGTTCCGGACCATTTCGAGCCACAGGTCGTGCGCGCGTATCTGCGCGCGCTCGAGCGCGCCGAGCAGGCCATAGACGTCGACATGGAAAAGTATCTGCCGTTGTGGCGGCTCGCGGTGCCGTCGGAATTCGAGAATTTTCATCCGTGGGATTATGCGAAGTTCGGTCGCGGCGAGCGGTTCTATTACCGCAGCCTCCCGCGCGAGGAGTTCGATGAGACGCTCGCGCAGGTTAAGCGCTGGGGCCTCGACCAGTATCTTAAAGACCGCAGTTACGAAAAATTGAGTTACGCCGCGACACCTTAAGGCGCAATTGCCTGTAGTTCGCGCACCGAAAGCGGCAGCATCGGGTTGGTTGCGCCCGCAAGCTGTGATTAATTGCGCGTTCCGCTCCTGCACAGGTCACCGATGAAAAACATCAATCCAAATCCGTTCACTACGCGGCCCGAGATCGAAGGCACGTTCGGCGTCGTCACCTCCACGCACTGGATCGCTACTGCGGTCGGCATGGGCATCTTGGAGAAAGGCGGCAACGCGTTTGACGCAGCGGTCGCCACCGCTTTCACGCTGCAGGTGGTCGAGCCGCACTTGAACGGGCCAGGCGGCGATGTGCCGGTCATTATCAATGCGGTGCGCACCGGCAAGACCGAGGTGATCTGCGGTCAGGGGCCGGCGCCGGCGAAGGCCACGATCGCCCATTACAGGAGCCTCGGCCTCGACATGGTACCGGGCACCGGGCTGCTCGCCGCCTGTGTTCCCGGCACGTTCGACACCTGGATGCTTCTGCTGCGCGATTACGGAACGATGCGCCCTGCCGACGTGCTTGCTCCCGCCATCGGCTACGCGAGGGACGGTTATCCTCTGGTCGAGCGCGCGCACGCGACCATCGCGACGGTGGAGGCCCTCTTCCGTCAACATTGGCCCACCTCCGCGGCGGTCTATCTGCCCGGCGGCAAGGTCCCGGAAACTGGCGCGCTGTTCACGAACAAGACGCTCGCCGAGACCTATGCGCGCATCCTGCGCGAGGCCGAGAGCGCGGGCGGCGACCGCCTCGCGCAGATCGAAGCCGCGCGCAAGACCTGGTCGCAAGGCTTCGTCGCCGAGGCGATCGATCGCTTCTGCCGCACGCAGGCCGTGATGGATACGAGCGGCGAAGCCCATCGCGGCGTGCTTACGGGTGACGACATGGCGCGCTGGCACGCCCACATCGAGCCGCCGCTGACCTATGACTATGGCCGCTACACCGTCTGCAAGGCAGGCCCGTGGGCGCAGGGCCCGGTGATGCTGCAGCAACTGGCGCTCCTCAAGGGTTTCAATTTCGACCGCGCCGACGCCGTGCGTCCCGATTTCGTGCATCTGTTGGTCGAGTGCTCCAAGCTCGCCTATGCCGACCGCGAGAAATTCTACGGCGATCCCGATTTTGGCGAAGTGCCGATGGCGACGCTCCTTTCCGATGCCTACAACCAGGAGCGGCGCAAACTCGTGACAGAGGACGCTTCGCTCGAATTGCGCCCGGGCTCGGTCGAGGGTTTTGGCGCCGTGGTGAAGTTGCGCCGCGAGGAGGGACAGCGCCGAGCCGTCGGCGGTATGGGCGCGGGCGAACCAACCGTGGGCCGCATCGGCGAGATGCGTGGCGATACCGTGCACTTCGACATCATCGATTCCGGTGGCAACATGATCTCGGCGACACCATCCGGCGGCTGGCTGCAATCCTCGCCCGTCATTCCGGAACTCGGCTTCTGTCTTGGTACGCGCGCCCAGATGTTCTGGCTGGAGGAAGGCCATCCTGCCGCACTCGCGCCCGGCAAACGGCCGCGCACCACGCTCTCGCCGACGCTCGCGCTGCGCGATGGCGAGCCTTATCTCGCCTGGGGTTCGCCCGGCGGCGACCAGCAGGATCAATGGACCACGCAGCTGTTCATGCGGCACGTCCATGCCGGGATGAATCTGCAAGAGGCGATCGACGCCCCCGCCTGGCATTCCGAGCATTTCCCGATCTCGTTCTGGCCGCGCACCGCGCGGCCGGGCGTGCTGGTGGTCGAGGGGCGGCTGCCGCAGGCGACCGTGAAGGACTTGAAGCGCCGCGGCCACATCGTCGAAGTCGACGCCGACTGGTGCGAGGGGCGCCTCACCGCCGCTGCGCGCGAGGGCCGCCGCCGCCGCGCCGCCGCCAATCCGCGCGGCATGCAGGGTTACGCGGCCGGGCGCTGAGTCCGCGCGCGGCACACTCGGTACGCTCCCTCTCCCCATCGGGGAGAGGGTTGGGGTGAGGGTGTTACAGGCGGCGCTGATGGATCCGAACCCCCTCACCGGTTCCTCCGTGTTGCAAGGGCGAGTGGCCCTCTCCCCGCCGGGAGAGGGCACAAGCGGCGATAGCGCGCCTGCGGTAAACGACACGGAAGGAACGATGAGCGAATCGAAACCGGGCGATCTCTTGCTCGTGACCGGGGCAAGCGGCTTCGTCGGCTCGGCCGTCGCGCATGCGGCGCGCGCCGCCGGCTATCGCGTGCGCGTGCTCGTGCGAGCATCGAGCCCGCGCGTCAACATCGCGGCCGGCGACGAGGCGATCATCGGAGACATCTGCGATCGTGCGTCGCTCGCCGCCGCGTTGCGAGGCGTACGTTACCTCGCCCATGTCGCCGCTGATTATCGGCTGTGGTCGCCCGTCCCCGACGAGATCATGCGCACCAACGTGGAAGGCACCAGGGCCGTCATGGAGGAGGCGCTGCGAGGAGGGGTCGAGCGTATCGTCTATACGAGCAGCGTTGCGACACTCGAGCTAAGTGACGATAAGCCCGCCGACGAAGGTCGTCCGCTGTCCGTGAACCGAGCGATCGGCGCCTACAAGAAGAGCAAGGTCATCGCCGAACGCCTGGTCGAAGACATGGTGGAAAAGCAGAAACTTCCCGCCGTCATCGTCAATCCCTCGGCCCCGATCGGGCCGCGTGATGTCAAGCCGACACCGACCGGGCGCATCATCGTCGAGGCGGCGTCCGGCCGCATGCCTGGATTTGTGGAGACCGGCCTCAATCTCGTCCATGTCGACGACGTGGCGGCGGGGCATTTGGCGGCGTTGCGCCGCGGTCGCCTCGGCGAGCGATATATCCTGGGTGGGGAGAACGTGCGCCTGGGCAAAATGCTCGCGGACATCGCCGCGATGGTTCATCGCCGGCCGCCCCGGTTACGATTTCCCATATCCGCGCTCTATCCGGTTGCGCTCGGCGCCGAATGGCTCGCGCGCCTCACCGGACGCGCGCCGTTTGCCACTCGCGACGGGCTGCGCATGGCGCGCCACCACATGTTCTTCGATGACACCAAGGCGCGCCGTGAGCTTGGCTATACCTCGCGGCCCTATCGCGAGGCGATTGCCGATGCGATCGCCTGGTTCAAGCAGGCGGGATATTTGCGCTAAACGGCAACCGTCGACCCCTTGGCACTGACCCTCCGTCATTGCCGGGCTTGACCCGGCAATCCATCCATCTTGCAAAAACGTCTTACGAAGAAGATGGATGCGCGGGTCATAAGCGCGTTCGCGCGCGTCTGCGACGCGCTTCTGCCCGCGCATGACGAGTCAAGAACAACTCCCGCTGGTCTCAGTGCGCGGGCTCGCGGCGCTCGCGCAGGAAGCGGAAAAATTCGAGGCCTTCGCGCAACCGCCGCCGCAAGTTCTCGGGGCTTTTCACCATCTCGCCGGCGATGGCGGCGATCTTCGGCGCACGGAAATAGAAGCGTTTGTAGAAGTCGTCGACGGACGCAAAAATCTGGGTATGGCTCAGATGCGGGTAGCTCAGCGATGCGACCTGCATGCCGCTTTCGGTCAGCAGCTCCGCATTCTCGTTGGCCAGCCAACCGTTCTCGAGCGCCTGTTTGTGCAGGAACGTGCCGGGATAGGGCGCGGCGAGCGAAATCTGGATGGTATGCGGGTTGATCTCGATGGCGAAACGGATCGTCTCCTCGATGGTCTCCTTGGTCTCGCCCGGCAGCCCGAGAATGAAGGTGCCGTGGGTGACGATGCCAAGCTCCCGGCAATCCTTGGCGAAGCGCTTGGCGACGTCGATGCGCATTCCCTTCTTGATGTTGTGAAGGATCTTCTGGTTGCCGGACTCGTAGCCGACGAGCAGCAACCGCAGCCCGTTGTCCTTCAACACCTTCAAGGTTGATCGCGGCACATTGGCCTTGGCGTTGCACGACCACACCATCCCGAGCTTGCCGATCTCGCGCGCGAGCGCCTCCACGCGCGGCAGGTTGTCGGTCAGCGTGTCGTCGTCGAAAAAAAATTCCTTGACTTGCGGAAAGGCCTTCTGCGCCCAGGCGAGCTCCTCGACGACGTGGCCGACGCTACGCGTGCGATAACGATGGCCGCCGATCGTCTGCGGCCACAGGCAGAAGGTGCAGCGCGATTTGCATCCGCGACCCGTGTAGAACGAGATGTAGGGATGCTTCAGATAGCCGCTGAAATAATTCTCAATGACGAGATCGCGCTTGTAGATCGGCGTGACGAAGGGCAGATCGTCCATGTTCTCCAGCACCGCGCGGTCCTCGTTGTGCACGATGATGCCGTCAGCGTTGCGCCAAGAGAGCCCGGCGATGCGGGCGAGGTCACGCCCCTCGGCAACTTCTTTGATGGTGAAATCGAACTCGTTGCGAGCGACGAAATCGATCGCCGTCGAGGCCGTGAGGCTCGCCTTCGGCTCGACCGCGACCTTCGCCCCGATCATGCCGATCTTTAAGTCTGGTTTGAGCGCCTTGAGCGCCTCGGCGGTTCGCACATCGACGGAGAATGACGGGGTCGAGGTATGCATCACGACGAGGTCGCGACGTACGGCCTCGGGCGCGACGTCCTGGAATTTGAGCCGGTGCGGCGGTGCGTCGATCAGTTTGGAATCCTCGACCAGCGCTGCCGGCTGGGCGAGCCAGGTGGGGAACCAGAAGGACTGGATCTCGCGGCGCATCTGATAGCGCGCGCCCGCGCCGCCATCGAAACCGTCGAATGATGGCGCCTGTAGAAACAGCGTCCGCATCATGACCGCGTCCCCCGATCAGCCGTCCATGCCCCTGCACCCATGCGGAAGCGGTGATCCCGCCAGCTGACTTCCCATCTGAGGAAACTTACAACGAAGACCGCGAACGACAATAAGTCGCAGGCGGGCACAAGCCAATACGGTTGCGAGGGAAGGACGCAGGCGCGCTCGACCTGGCGCAAAACCGCCATCCGGCACGCGGTTGCCACCAGCGCGATCGCGATCGCCGAGAGCAGAGCGGTCGAACCGACGCCGAGGAGGGCCGCGATGAGCGCCCACGGGAGAGGATGGCCGAGGACCGTCCCGGTGTAACCGATAGGATCGATGCTCCGGATGGTGCGCGCCCAGCGCAGCTGCTGCCGCCACAATTCGCCAAACGATCCTTGGGGGCAGAGGTGGGCGACGGCAAACGGCGGGATCGCGATCTTGCCAACGTGCGTGCGCAACGCCTGCCCCATCGCGTAATCGTCCGCGAGGCAGTCGGCGAACGGCTTGAAGCCGCCGATTGCGGCCAAGGTCGCGCGCCTGAACGCCAGCGTGGACCCGAAGCATGGCCGCGCCAAGCCAAACGCGAGTCCGACCAGGACGCTCGGCAGGAATTGCGCGTTGATGAAAAGCGCACCGAGCCTTGCCCAGAGACCGGTGACCGCGATGCCGTAATAAAGGCAGGTCACCGCGCTGATGCCAGGCTCCTCCAGCGCGGCGATGACGCGCGCCAGATGAGAAGGATCAACCCGAATGTCGCTGTCGGCCACGACGACGACGTCATGGCGGATGCGCGGCGCCATGTTGACGAGGTTCGAGACCTTTCGATTGACCCCGTGCGCTTTGCCGTCGATGACGAGATCGAGATCGCCGCCGGGGAGCGCCCGCCGAAGCCGCTCGACCGTGGCGACGGCACTATCGTGCGGTTCCTGCACGCCGAAGATGATCTGAACATCGCCCCGATAATCCTGGATGCAGAACGAGCGGAGATTATCGAACAGACCCGGCTCGTCGCCATAAAGTGGTTTAAGGATCGTGATCGACGGCGCAGCAGTGGTACGTGTCTCACGGCGATGCCGCGCAAAGCTGCGCACGAGTATCGCGGCCAACAGGAGATATGCGCAGCCGACGATGGCAACTCCCGACGCCGCGACAGACGACCAGAACAAGGTCACCCCTTGGCTCGGCCGATTGAGGACCGCGGGTCGATCGGCACGCGCGCGGGCGAAACGGGTGCGCGTACGGGAGACGCACGGTAGCTCGGGACCAAGCGGCCCCATTCCAGCATCTGCCAGCCGAGCAGGCCAGGCGCGCCGAGAGCGAGATCGGCGGCCCTCTTGACGAGAGAAAGCGCGATCGCCTGCTCCGGCGGGATTGCGAATACCGCGCAGAGCAGGACCAGCGCGCCCTCCTGCGCCCCCAAAGCGCTGGGCACCGCGAAGGCGGCTCCGCGCACCGCATGCATCAGGCTCTCGATGACCAGCGCCTCGCCGACGCCGATGGGATGCCCCATGAACGCGAACACCAGCCAGACTTCCGCGACTCCGACAACCCAGCCAGCCATGTGCACGATGCTGCTGGCAATGAGGCTCGATCGCGCCGCGTAGATCATCGCCAGGTTGTGATAAACGGCGTCGATCGTGCCGAGCACGCGCCATTCCCGCTCCCCGGCCAAGCGCGGCACGATCGATTGAAGGACGCGTTGCCCGCCGCGCCGCTGCGCGAAATAGAAGCCGGCAAGCAGGAGCGCGGCGATCGCAAGCCCGATGGCGGTGCTTCGCGCCAAGGCATGATCGGCTCCCAGTGCCGTCAGCATAACAAGGCCGATTGCTGCGAACAGAAACTGCGCGGCCGCTTGGATGAGGATATCGACGATGACGCTCGCGGCGGCGAGCGCGCCCGGAACGGCGTACGTTGTCAACAACCGCGCGCCGATCACGTCGCCACCGATCTGCGCCACCGGCAATAGGACGTTAATCGCCTCGCGAATGAACCGCAACAACAAGCACGGGCCGAGCTGCGGCCGCACCCTCGCGGGGAAGAGCAGCCACCAGCCCGCTCCCGCTACGGCGACCGTGACGCTACGCACCAGCACGACCAGCAGAATTCCCCAACCGATGCTGGCAATCGCGTGGCCGACCGCTTCGAGGCCGCACCAAACGGTGAGCGCGACGAGCGCGGCAATGCCAACCAGCCACGCTACAACCCCAGCTTGCTTGACCATCCCCCCACTCCGGTTCCGCAACCACCTATCTGCCTGCGCACTAAGGCAGCGGGAAGGCGGTCCGGGCGCTACCCGCAAGCGGCGGGCTACCAAGGCGTTTTGATGTCGAACGAGTGGGTGAACCCAAATCCAACCGTCACCTGGTCGGGGGAGCCCCGCTGGGTCACGATCGGCGAGCCTGAGACGTCGCCGCTGAGCCGTTCGTACTCGAGGAAGACGTGCGTCGCCCACTGCGGGGTCCACAGGTAGCGCGCCTGCGCGCCTGCCCCATAGGAGCGAAGGCCGCCCTTGGCGTCGTATATAGGCAGGCCCGATATCGCCGACTGCGCCGAGGTAACGCCGAAATACGGATTGAGCGCGGGCGTGGTTGCGAGCGTGAGCCGTGGCCCCCCCGAGAAGGTCCATTGAGGGCCCACCGGAACGACGGCATCCGTCATGATATCGGACACGATCCCCTGGTGACCGTGGAAGCCCTGGCGCACCTCGGTGCGGGTGCGCAGCCAAGGCACCCACCAATACTGCGCAAAGATGCCCACCTCTCCTGCCCAAGGAACGTTGCCGAGCCGGTGCACCGCCTCGGAGTTGGCCTTTTCACGCTGCGAATACACGAATTGGCCGACCGGACCGATTTGGTAATTACCTCCGTCGATCACTGCGATATCCAAGCCATCGCGCGGACCGCGGAAGGGCTCGGGCGTGCCGTAGCGGCGCACGGCGAAGATGGGATAGGGGCGCAGGCGCTCGCGGCTCGAGCCTTGGAACAGCGGTTCTTCCCGGCCTTCCGCACCGAGCGTGATGGTCCAATCATAGGCGGGGGCCGGCAGCGCACGGGCGCGCGCATTCTCCTCGGCTGCGGATTGAGCCATGGGAAGCAGCGCAGCCATAACAGCCGCGATCGCGGCGCCCCCACCCCTCATCTGCCCCCCTCTGATTGCCCCGCGAGGGATAATATCGATCGACAATATGCAACCCTCGTTAACATGGCGGTGGCCACCCGCACAACGCGCGCCCATGACGCAAAGTGCTTTTGCGGCGCCATGTGGCCCGGCGCCAACACGGCCTAAAATCTTGGGAATTCAGGGTTGTGCGGCTCTGAGCTCGCCACCGCCCAGCGGCATCAAGGTATGCCACAATGCCCCTTCATCCGGGGGAGGAGGAACCATCCATGAACGGCGCCGGCGTCGTTGCAGAAATCCTCAGGCGCGAGGGAACCGAGTTTCTCTCCTGTTATCCGCGCAACCCCCTCATTGAGGCCTGCGCCGCGCTCGACATCCGGCCGATTCTATGCAGGCAAGAGCGCGTCGGCGTCGGCTTGGCGGACGGCTACACGCGCATCAAGCGCGGCAAGCGCAACGGCGTCTTCGCCGCCCAGGCGGGCCCCGGCATCGAGAACGCCTTTCCCGGCGTGGCGCAGGCCTATTCCGAAAACGTCCCGCTGCTGATCATCCCCGCAGGTCTGCCGCTGGCGCGCCAATACGTGCGGCCGGTTTTTCGCGCCGCCGACGTTTATCGGCCGGTGACCAAATGGTCCGCGATGGCACATTCGGTGCAAGAGCTGCCCGACCTGATGCGCCGGGCCTATCACGCCATGCGCAGCGGCAAGGGCGGGCCGGTGCTCATCGAGATTCCTGCCGAGGTGTGGGAGACGCAGTACGCGGGTGAGCTCGACTACGCGCCCGCTCCGGTGCAGCGCGCAGCTCCCGATCCCGACGCGGTCAAGACGGCGGTGCGCATGCTGCTCAAGGCGAAGGCCCCGCTGCTCTTGGCGGGGCAGGGCGTGCTCTATGCCGACGCGAGCGACCGCCTGACCGCCTTGGCCGAACTCATTCCCGCGCCCGTCCTCACCACAAATCCGGGCAAGAGCACCATCGCCGAGAACCATCCGCTTGCACTGGGCGCATCTACGCGCTCGCGGCCGAAAATGGTGACCGACTTCATGGCCAAAGCGGACCTCGTGCTGGCGATCGGCTCGAGCCTCACGCGCACCCCGTTCGGCCCTGGCGTGCCGTCCGGCAAGACGATTATCCATTCGACCAATGACCCCTCGGATATCAACAAGGAGTACCGCGTCGACCATGCCGTGATCGGCGATGCCGCGCTGGTGCTCGATGAGATCATCGCCGAGGTCGGCCGGCAAAAGGGCGCAGGCGGGGGCAACGCGCTCGCCTCGCTCAAGGAGGAGGTGGCCGCCGCGAAGAAAGCCTGGCTCGCTGAATGGGACAAGCAGCTCAATTCCGAGGAAATGCCGATCAACCAGTACCGCGTGATCCGCGATCTCATGCGCAGCGTTGACCGCGACAACGTCATCATCACTCACGATTCCGGCGGGCCGCGCGAACAGCTCATCCCGTTCTGGGAGACGACCGCGCCCGGCTCCTACATGGGTTGGGGCAAGTCGACCCAGCTCGGCTATGGGCTCGGCATCACCATGGGTGCAAAGCTCGCGGCGCCGGAGAAGCTTTGCGTCAACATCATGGGCGACGCGTCGATCGGCATGACCGGCATGGACATCGAGACCGCCGCGCGCAACCGCATCGGCATTCTCACCATCGTCTTCAACAACGGCGTGATGGCGGCCGAGCGCGACGTGCTGCTACTGTCGACTAAGAAATACGGCGCGCTGACCATCGGCGGCAACTACGCCAAAGTGGCCGAGGGTCTCAACGTCGCCGCGATGCGGATCGAAAAGCCCGGTGACATCGTGCCGGCGATCAAGGACGCGGTGCGCGTGACCGAAACGGACGCGCCGTTTTTGCTCGAGGTCCTCGTCAAGGAAGGCTACGACTTCTCGCGCTATCCGCTGGAGGGACTCTAGTCGCTTCGGCCTGAGCGCCAGCGATGCGTCCTTACTCCGTCTTCCATGGCACGGCTTTACGCTCGATTTCCTGGAACAGCACCGAGGTGATGAGCCCGAGGATGCCGATGGTCACGATGCCCACGAACATCACGTCGACCTGGAGGAGCTCCCACGAATTCCAGATCAGGTAGCCGATGCCGCTCTTGGTCGCGACGAATTCCGACGCGACCAGCACGATGAAGGAGACCGCAAGCGCAATGCGAAGTCCGGCGAAGGTCGTCGGCAGCGCGCCGAAGAACACGATGCGGGTGAACATCACGGTCTGGCTCGCGCCGTAGTTCTTCGCCACGTCCCAGTAGATCCGCTCGATGTTCGCGGCGCCCACATAGGTGTTCACAACGACGGGGAAGAAAACGGCGATGGCGACGAGCGCGACTTTCGACGCGTCGCCGAATCCGAACGCGAGCAGCAGTAGCGGCATCAGCGCGATTTTTGGGATCGGAAACAGCGCGGCGATCAGCGGATCGACCATGATCCGCACCGGCTTGAACATGGCCATGAGCAGCCCGACCGCGACCGCCGGCACCGCGCCGATGATGTAGCCGAGAAAGACGCGATAGAGCGTTACGCCGACGTGCCATTCAAGCTCGCCGGTCCCTGCGAGCGCGATGAAACGCCGCGCGATATCGCTCGGCGCAGGCACAAACCGGCGATCGCCGATGCCGGCCATCAGCAGGATTTGCCAGATCACGAGGAAAGCAACCGGCGAGATCAGATAGAGCAATCGCTCGCGCGTCTTGCTGGACATCTCAGCTTTCATGAATGGCTCCCATCGGTCAGGGCGTAGGGGTGGGCAAAGGCGCGCATCGTTCCGTTTCTCCGCGTGGGCAAATGGTGCGCGCGCCGCAATCACGCAGCGACTATGCGGCAATGATTTTGTCCCAGCCTACGGATGTTCATTTCTCCTCGTCGCGGCGGGCGCGCGTGACCTCGTCCTCCAACACTCGCCAGATATCGAGCTTGAGGCGGCCCAACTCCGCTGATGCCGACAATGTCATGAGATTGCGCGGGCGCGGGAAGGGTACATCGACGACCTGTTTGATCCGGCCGGGCTGGGCGGTCATCACCACGGTGCGGTCGCCGAGCAGCAACGCCTCATCGATCGAATGGGTGACATAGATCACGGTCTTGCGGGTCTGCTCCCAGATGCGCACCAACTCAGCCTGCAGGATGATGCGGTTCTGGGCATCGAGCGCGGCAAGCGGCTCATCCATCAGCAGCATGCCCGGATCGGTCACGAACGCGCGCGCAATCGCGCTCCTCTGGCGCATACCACCCGAGAGTTGGTGCGGATAGTGCCGTCGGAATCTGGTCAGCCCGACGAGCTTCAGGGCCGCTTCGACCCGTGCGGCCGCTTCCTCCGTGCCCACCCCGCGCGTCATGAGGCCAAAACCAACATTGGCCTCGACGCTCATCCAGGGAAAGAGGCCGCTCTCCTGGAACACCATGGCGTTCTCGACCGCCCAGCCCGGCGCGTCGACTTTGATCGTGCCGCCGCTCGGCGCCGTGAGACCCGCGAGGATGCGCAGGAGCGTCGACTTGCCACACCCCGATGGACCGACGATGCAGACGAATTCGCCCGGGGTGATCCGCAGGTTGATGTTGTCGAGCGCAAGGACGCGAGTGGGGCCGCTCAGGTATTCCTTGCGCAGGCCTGCGATACCGATCGCTGCGCCGCGCCGCTCGCCGGCCATTCGTTCTTTCTCCCGCGGCGCGTTGCGTCAGCGACAGCCGGCGAGCGTGCTCTCCTTGTTCTCGAGCACGAACGGGGGAAGCTTGCTCAGCGCGTAATCGACGTAGCTTTTATCCACGAGCCGATCGGCCGGAAACTCGGCATTGCTCATCTTGCTCTTGTGGAACCAGGCCTGCATGTCGAGCATGCTCGCGACATTGATCGTGCCGTTGGGGCTGCGCGCCGGCCACGGATACTTGTGCAGCAATTCCGGGCGCGTTTCGGTGCCAGTGCGGATCGCCAGCTCGATGAAAGTCCCCCGGACGCCGCCGCCGTGATAGGCCTGGCAATAGTCGCGGATGGCGCGCAGATATGCGACGTAATAATTGCGCACGAGCTCCTGATTGGCGCGCGCGAAATCGGTGTTGATCATGCTCACGGCAATGGTGAGCGGGTTCGGCTTGACGATGTCGTCGGGGTCCTTGAAATTCACCGCGTGCCCGCCGTCGAGCAATTGCGCGGTGAAGGGCGGGATCGTGATGGCCGCGTCGATCGCCTTGTTGTTGAACGCGACCGCATATTGCGTGAAGGGAATGACTTTGATGTCGACGTCGTTGATGGTCAGCCCGTCGCTCTCGAGGAGCTTGCCGACCTCATAGGTCGACACCGCGCCCTGGCCGTTGGTGGCGATGGTCTTGCCCTTGAGCTGCCGCAACTGGGTGATCTGGCCCTTGAGGTCGGGGCGCAGCATCAGGTTGTGTCCGAGCGGGCTCGAGACGCGGTCGAGCACCATGGTGACCGGCAAATTCTTTTCCAGCGCGTTGAAATATCCGGCGGAAATTCCGCCCTCCACGAGCTGCAACTGATTCTGCGCCAACAGGGCGATCGAGTTGGCGGCGGTGTCGAGAGTCTCGGTCACAACCTTGATGCCGTAGTCCTTGAAGTAGCCCTGTTCGACGCCCCACAGAATGGTGGCGGTGGAAATGGAGCGCACCGTGCCGACCTTAACGGTGACTTCCTGGGCGTTGGCCGCGAGGGCGCCGCCAATGATGGCGAAACAGGCAAATAGACTGCGCCGAAGCCTCATGCAGTTTCTCCCCTGGCGCGGCTCAACGCGCTCCTTCGATTTGTGAAACGGGCTCCCTCGGCCTCGCGTCCGTTAGCGCGGCGGCGCGGCGGATTATAGCGAAAAGTGTTCGGCGGACCACAAACAGCTGCCGCGGCCGATTGGCAACGGCACGCACGCTTAGATAGGCTCGATCGCGGAAGAGATGGACTGCTGCAGCGGGGCGATCGTGCAATGCTAACCAATCTTTCGGCGCGCAGCGGCCCCTTCATCGGGCGCGCCATGCCGCGGTTCGAGGATCTGCGTTTCGTGCGCGGAGCCGGCAATTACACCGACGACGTCTCGCTGCCGGATCAGACGTATGCCGTGTTCGTGCGCGCGCCGCACGCCCACGCCCGCATTGTATCGATCGACACGTCGACCGCGCGTCGAGGTTCGGGCGTCATCGCCGTGCTCGTCGGCGAGGATTATCTCGCCGATGACCACATAGGCATGGCGCATCTTCCCAATCCAGCCGACGCCCACGACGTCACCATGCCGAGCTTCCAGCCCACGGCGGAGTGCAAGATCCTCGATCTGCTGCACTTGCCGCTTGCGGTCGATTGCGTGCGTTTTGTCGGCGAGCCGGTTGCACTGGTCGTGGCGGAAACGCTTGCGGCCGCGCGCGATGCTGCCGAGGCAGTGGCGGTCGAGTACCAAGTCCTGCCGGCGGTGACCGACGTCTTGGAGGCGCTCGCGGACGGCGCGCCAACGATCTGGCCAGAGGCGCCCGGCAACCTCGCGGTCGATTGCGCCTTCGGTGATCCCGCCGCGGTCGAGGCCGCGATGGCCGCCGCGTACCTCGTCGTCGACGCGACGATCCGCAATCAGCGCACGTTCAGCGCGTTCATGGAGCCGCGTGCGGCGATCGGAAGCTACGACGCGACGGAAGCGCGATATACCTTGATCTCGGGATGCCAGGGCGCGCATCGGTTACGACACGCGCTCGCGGGCTGCCTCAAAGTGCCGCAAGACCGCGTGCACGTGATCTGTCCCGATGTCGGCGGCGCGTTCGGATCGCGCTTCAATATTTACTCGGAGCAGGTCGCGGTGGTGTGGGCGGCGCGCGGTCTCGGTCGTCCGGTGAAATGGACGGGCGACCGCAGCGAGGCGTTCCTCACCGACTATACCGCGCGCGACGTCGTCACCCGCGCGCGGCTCGCTTTCAGTCGCCGCGGCCGCATGCTCGCGCTGGCGCTCGAGCTCACCGCCAACACCGGAGCGCACACCGTCTCCTATGTTCCGCTCAGCAACGGTTATCGCGTTGCACCCACCGTCTACGATGTGCCGATCGCATGGGTGCGCCTGCGCGGCGTGATGACCAACACTGTGCCCACGGCGCCGTTTCGCGGGGCCGGCCGGCCCGAAGCCACAACTGTCATGGAGCGGCTCATCGACATCGCCGCAGCTCGCTTGAACATCGACCGCGTGGAACTACGCCGGCGCAACCTGATCCGCCACGATAAGCTGCCCCACCGCACGGCAACCGGGCTCACTTACGATAGCGGCGATTTCGCCGGCAATCTCGCCCGCGCGCTCGAGGCCGCCGACTGGGATGGCTTTCCGGCGCGCCGCAAGGAGGCGAAGAAGCGCGGCCGGCTGCTCGGCATGGCCGTCGCCAATTACGTCGAAACGCCGGTGGGCATGCCGCACGAGCGTGTGGCCATCAAGATCTCGCCCACAAGCCGCGTCGCGCTCCTCGTCGGGACACAATCGAGCGGGCAGGGTCATGAGACGAGCTTCCGGCAAGTGGTGGCGGATCAACTCGGCGTCGACCCGCAGGCGATCGATTTCATCAGCGGTGATACAGTGGCCCTCGCGTCGGGCGGCGGCACCCACTCCGATCGTTCCATGCGGCTCGCCGGATCGCTGATGGTTGAGACGTCGCGTGCGGTGATGGAAAAGGCGCGCCGGATCGCGGCCGTCATGCTTGAGGTCGCCGAAAGCGACATTTCCTTCGCGGACGGTCTGTTCGTGACGCCGAACAGCAATCGTCGGCTGAGCCTATTTGATGTCGCGCGCGCCGCCGACGAGCTCTCCTCGCTTCCCGACGACCTGCGCGGGCGGCTCGCGGCTGAGGCGAGCTTCACCGGGCGGATTCCGGCCTATCCAACCGGCGCCGCAATCTGCGAGGTCGAGGTCGACCCGCAAACCGGCGCCGTCGAAATCCGCCGCTACACTTCGATCGACGACGGCGGCCAGCCGATCAATCCGCTGATCCTGCACGGCCAGGTGCATGGGGGCGTGGCTCAGGGCGTGGGCCAAGCGATGCTGGAGGCAGCCGTCTACGAGCCCGGATCGGGCCAGCTCATCTCCGCAAGCTTTCTCGACTATGCCATTCCGCGCGCGGACCACTTTCCGCATCTCGACGTCGCGCTGACGGAAGATCCCACGAAGGGCAACGCGCTGCGCGTCAAGGGCGGCGGCGAGGCCGGAATCACGCCGAGCTCGGCGGTGCTTATCAACGCCGTCATCGACGCGCTTTCTGGGCTCGGCGTCGAGCACATGGATCCGCCGGTCACGCCAGAGCGCGTGTGGCAGGCGATCCGTGATGCGCGGGGCGCTCCGAAAAGATCTCGGAGATAATCCTCGGGCACATCTCTCCGTTCATTCCCGCGAAAGCGGGAATCCAGAGCCAAGCGCTGGGTCCCCGCAACGGGGTCCCCGCGACGCGGGCGTCGGGGGTGCCCCTCGCGGGCACGAGCGGATTGTTGGACGGGGTGCAGCCTATTTGGCCGAGTGCTACTGCGCGGCGGCGCTGCTGCCCTTCGCAGCGGCGGCGGGAGCCGGCCGCGCGGAAGCCGCTGGTGCCCGCGCGGGCGCATATTTGGCAACGACCGAGCGATCGAGCTGCGCCATGGCGCTGTCCGGCAAACGCTTCCAGACCTCGTCCATGCCGAGCAGCGGGATGCCAAGATAGCCGCGCACCGTCAGCACCTGCCCGTCGGGGCTCAGCGTCATCATCGCGCGGTAGACGGTGCCATCGCGCGGATCGAGAATATTGCCGTTGTCATAGCGCAAACCACTGCGCCGCATATCTCTGATGAAGGAGAGTCCGAGCAGCGGTGCGTTCCTGCGGTCGTCGGTGCATCGCGCGCAGGTCGGATGCGGATCATCGATGCCGGGCCGCGCAAAGAGCTTCGCGAAGGCCCCCTCGAAGGCGCCGTTGCGCTCCACGAATATGAACCAGCCGACCGATTTGCCGGCCTCGTCCTTCTTCTCCCATAGCCCGGCAACGGTCGGCTCTGCGGCTTGGATGGGAAGCGCAGCGCTCGTGAACACCACGAGGCTCGCGACGAGCAATATCGAAATCCGCGTTTTCAAGGCGCAATCCCCCCTGTGAGGATGAACCGCCATCGCGCAACAATATGCCCATTTCAGGGCGCGCCAGGGCCGCGCAATTCCCTTGCGCCACGTAGATATCCGGGATTCCCCCGCAATACAGCCCTGGTCCGGAGAAAATCTCGCGTCTAACAGCGATTCCTCGCTTTTGCTTGCTGCGCCGCCGGGCTGCGGCGTCATCCACTCCCTGCGCTCCTCGCGGCGAATGTGGAGAGGGTGGTAGATTGGACCGAAGCCCGGGCACCACCATTCCCCATGTCGCTGATTTATCGACTCGCATCCCGTAACTTACTGCACGACCGGCTTCGCTTCATTGCGACCGTCATCGGTATCATCTTTTCTGTCGTGCTCGTGACCGTTCAGCTGGGCCTCTATTTGGGGTTCGGTCGGATTGTCACGACGATGATCGATCACGCATCCGCCGATCTATGGATCATGCCGTGGGGAACGAAGTGCTTCGAAGATCCTTCGACGCTCGACGAACGCACGCGATTTCAAGCGTTGTCGATCGATGGCGTGACGCAAGCCGCCCCGGTCGTCATCGGCTATGCCGACTGGCGCATACCCGCAGGCGGAACCTTCCCCGTCTTCATTGTCGCGTCGGACCTCAGAGAGGGGGGCTTGCTGCCCTGGAATTTGGTCGAGGGCAGCGTCGAGGCGCTGGCGATCCCCGGCGCGGTTGCGGTCGACCGCTCCTACTTTGACCGTCTCGGCATCAACGGAATCGGGGCGAACGCCGAGATTCGCGGCCAGAAAGTCGAGGTGCGGGCGGTCACGAACGGTATCCGCTCGTTCACGACGACGCCTTACGTTTTCACGACGCTCGATCGCGGGCGAGCCTTCACCGGAACACCGGCCAATAAAGTCACCTATTTTCTGGTGCGCGTCTCTCCTGGCGCCGACGTCGAGAGCGTGCGCCGCCGTCTCGCGGCGAATCTCTCCGATGTCGATGTCCTCACGAGTGCCGAGTTTCGCGACCGTAGCCGCTCCTTCTGGCTGTTCGGCACCGGCGCCGGTTTCGCATTGTTCGCCGGCGCGCTGCTCGGGATGATCGTCGGCACCGTCATCGTCGCGCAGACGCTCTATTCCAGCACCAAGGACCACATCAACGAGTTCGCGACGCTGCGCGCCATCGGCTGCTCGCGCCTTTATATCCACAAGGTCATCGTCTGCCAGGCGCTGATCAGTGCGGTGCTCGGATTCTGTTTCGCTGCCGGGGTGGGGTTGCTCGTCGTCGCGGCGACCGCGGATACCGCGTTGCCCGTCGTGATGACGCCCGCGCTCACTGTGGTGCTGTTCGCACTCACGCTCCTGATGTGCGTCATCTCGGCGGTCGCCGCGATCGTTCAGGTGACGCGCATCGATCCTGTGATGGTGTTCACGCGATGACCGAGCCCGTCGTCGAGGCCATCGATATCGTGAAATGGCTGGGCAAGGGGGCGGCGCAGGTGCAAGCCCTCAAGGGTATCAGCTTGGCGCTCCGGGGCGGCGAATTGACGCTGCTGATGGGCCCCTCCGGAAGTGGCAAGACCACGCTTCTCTCGATACTCGGATGCATGCTCACGCCGACGGGCGGCACCGTCCGCATGCGGGGCCGCTTAACGGAAGGTGCCGGGCCTGAGGAGCTGGCGAAACTCCGGCGCGAGCACGTCGGGTTCGTATTTCAGTCCTATCATCTGTTCCCCACCTTGACGGCCACCGACAACGTGCGCTTGGCGCTCGACGTGCGCGGCGAGAATTCCGCCCGCGCCATCGCCAAGTCCAAAGAGGCTTTGGCGATGGTCGGCCTGGCGGGCAAGGTCAACGCGTTTCCGCTCGAGCTCAGCGGCGGCGAGCAACAGCGGGTTGCCATTGCACGGGCGATCGTGGGAGAGCCGTCGGCGGTTCTCGCGGACGAGCCCACGGCTTCGCTCGATGGTGAGAACGGCAACGCAATCATGACACTCTTGGCCGAGATCGCCAGGGATTCGTCGCGCGGGGTGTTGGTCGTCGCGCACGATCCGCGTATATTGCGCTTTGCCGATCGAGTGGTTCACATCGAGGACGGATGCATCATTCGCGAAGAGCGCGGCGATGCCGCGCTCAAGAAAGATCAAGGCGAGTGCGCCGCCCATGATCACGACGACAAGCCTGACCGGGTGGACTAAGGCCGCCGTCCTCGGCGCCGTCGCCGTCGCATTGGCGCTCGCGGTGCTCGCGGCGAGAACCGGCGAGCAGGAAAGCGCGCGCGGGGGGCGGCCCGAGGCGGCGGATGGCAAGCGCTGGCAAACGGTGGCGCCGGGCCGGGTCGAGCCTCGCTCGGGAACGATTAAGATCGCGGCGCCCGTCATGGGCGTGATCGCGCAGGTGTTGGTCAAAGTGGACGACAAGGTTTTTCCCGGCGAGCCGCTAATCCGGCTCGTGGACACTGAAGCGCGCGCGCGGCTTGCCGCCGCCGAGGCGCAAGTCGCTTTTCGGCTCCGCGCGCGCAACGAGGAGAGCGCGCCGGCGCCCGCGGCGGCCCCGGCGAGGCTGGCCTCGCGACCACGACCGGCACCGCGGCCGCGGGGCGAAGTCGCGGTGGCGAATGTCGATAAGGCGGCTACACGGCGGCGCGCGGAGGATGCGCTCGCCGATGCCGACAAAGCCGTGATGGAGGCGCAGGCCGCCGTTGATAAAGCCGTAGTCGATAGGCGTGCCGGCACGGGTTCGGATGCGGCGGTCGAGGCGGCACGCTCAGGCCTGGCACGCTCGCGCGAACGGCAACAGCAACAGAGAGCCGAGCTGCGCCGCATCGAAGTCGATCCCGCAACGCCGCTGCCGACCTTTGCCGAGGGCCAGGTCAATGTTGCCCGCGCTGAGGCGGCGGCCGCGGCGGCGGAAATCGAGCGATTGACCATCCGCGCGCCCATCGCCGGGACCGTGCTGCAGGTCAATGCCAAGCCGGGAGAACTCGCCGCTCCTTCCAACGCGCAGCCGCTGCTGGTTATCGGCGACGTCTCCGCGTTGCGCGTGCGCGCGGAACTGGACGAGCGCGATCTCGGCGAGATCAAGATCGGTCAGCCGGCCGTCATCCGTGCCGATGCCTTTCGCGGACGCGACTTTGCGGGAAAAGTCTCCTTCATCGCGCCGATCGTCGAGCCAGCACGCATCAACAACGCGCGGGGGCAACGCAACGTCACCGATGTCGACGTGGTCGAAGTGCTGGTCGATTTGGCGAAGCCCGATCCGCTAGCGGTCGGCATGAAGGTCGACGTCTATTTCCAGCCCGACGTCCGTTAGGCCGCCGATCGGCGACCGACTCGATCTGCTCCCTCTCCCCTAGGGGGCTTTGCATAAGAAGCTCATGGTGCACAAAAACGGTTTCTCGAAGCCTAGATTCCTCTCTAGGGTTATCGCAACGCGGCCGGCTCTTTCACCGTCAACAGCGCAACCCAAATCACACCGCGACCCTCACCAGCTGGGGTCGGAATCGTTGATGTAACGGTGACCACCGCGGGCGGTACCAGCGCCATCAGCAACGTCAATCCAAATACCGGTCCGACGTCGGGGGGCACCAGCGTAACCATCACGGGCACCAATTTTTCCGGCGCAACTGCGGTCAGCTTTGGCGGCAACGCGGCAGCCTCTTTCACCGTCAACAGCGCAACCCAAATCACCGCGACCTCACCAGCTGGGATGGGTACCGTTGATGTAACGGTGACCAACGAGAACGGTACCAGCGCCACCAGTTCGGGTGATCGGTTCACTTATGGGCCAGTGGGGACCACGACAGCGATATCATCGTCGCAAAACCCGTCGAGCTTTGGGCAACCCGTGCAGTTCACGATGAAGGTGACCGGGCTTTCGCCAACCGGGTCGGTGAGCTTGTTCGACGGGGGCACGCAGATCGGCACTGGAACGCTGGCGGCCGGCACAGCCAGTTTCACAGTTTCTTCGCTCGCCGTGGGCAGCCATTCGCTCACGGCACGATACAGCGGCGATCCCAGTAATGCCGCCAGCACCTCAGCGGCACTGATCCAGACCGTCAATGTCCGCCCGATACGACGCCCGCTGCGATGCCAGCTCCCCGCATCCTCACGGCAGCGGCATGGCCGGCGCGATCGCGTCCCACGGACAGCTGCTGGGCCCCCGCTCAAGGCACTTGAACTGCTAACGTCGTACATGTGCACTGCGGTCGAAATACGCCGGATTGGCTCGCCTTGTGCCAACAGCGCCGGAACGACATTGCGCCGCGCGGGTTGGCGCCATAAACTCGGGAATACCGGAACCGATCGGTCGGAATTGCCCGAATCGATCAACGCAGGGTGGAAACATGAATATCCGCGAAACCGCGCCTCGGATTACCGAGCTCGAGAAGATTTCCACGCGTACCGACACCCGCGACTACCTAGCCAAAGCCGGGCCGACCAAGGAGAAGCTGAAGGATTGGCTCATTGTCGACGTCGATGCCCACGTCAATGAGACCGCGTTCTGGTCGGAAGTCACTGACCGCATCGACAACGAGGTTCTGCGCTACATCGCCGAGGCGTTCCGCGACCGCGGCCCGTTTCCCGGCTTATTGAATGCCAACGGGCCGCTCTACCAGGACGTGGCCGGCCGCATTATGCACCAGCAGAAGCTCGCCGAGCCGACGCCGCCCGGGCTGCATCGCCAGGTGCAGCTCACCCAACGCGCCATGGACGCGCTCGGCATCGATTACATGGTGGTGTTCCCGACGCCGATGCTCTCGCTCGGCATGCACCCGCAGACCGATGCCGAAGTGGCGCTCGGCAACGCGTATAACCGCTGGTTGATCGAGGAGATTCTTCCCCAGGACAAGCGCCAGAAGGCGCTGCTCTATCTTCCGTTCAACGATCCGGAGGCCTGCGTAGAGACGGTCGAGCGTTTCGCCGACGCGCCCGGCGTGGTCGGTTTCTCCGTCACCTCCACGCGGCACAAGCCGGTTTGGCACAATTCGTATATGCGGCTTTATGCGGCATTGCAGGAGGCAGGCAAGCCGCTCGGCTTCCATGCCGGCTTCAGCTGGGCCGATGCGTCGTTTCAGCAGCTCAACCGCTTCATTGGCATGCACTCGCTCTCGTTCGTGCACTTCAACATGATCCACATGACCAACTGGGTGCTCAACGGATTGCCCGAGCGCTTTCCCGGGCTCAAGGTGATCTGGATCGAGAGCGGGCTGGCCTGGGTTCCTTTCGTCATGCAGCGGCTCGACTCCGAATACATGATGCGCACCTCCGAGTGCCCACTGCTCAAGCGCAAGCCGAGCGAGTACATCCAGGAGATGTACTTCACCAGCCAGCCGCTCGAGCGCAGCAATATGAAGCTGACCCAAGCGACCTTCGAGGCGATCGGGGCCAACACGCAGCTGCTCTACGCTTCGGACTGGCCGCATTGGGATTTCGACGCGCCGAGCTCGATCACCAAGCTGCCGTTCCTCAAAGAGGACGCCAAGCGCAACATTCTTGGTCTCAACGCCGCGCGGCTGTTCGGTCTCGAAGTGCCGACGGCGAAATTGGGCCAAAAGGCCGCGCCGCAGCAGGTCGCCGTGCCGGCCGAATGAGGGGCCGGCCAAGCGACTGCGTGGGGTTTGCATGAGTTCATCCGCGGCCACAGTTGCCGGTACCGAATCCGGCGCGGCGTTCTGCGCGTCGGTCGAGGACGCGCTCAAGAACGGCAGGCCCGATGCGGTGCCGGATGAAGAGCTCCAGCGCGTGCTCTCCGCGGCCGTGCGGCTCTATGCCGCCAAGTCGGAAGACCGCCCGCGCGAGCTTGCGCCGTTCGGCGAGCAGCCCGTGAACGCGACCGAGGCGGTGACGGCGATCTGCGCAATCATGCGCGCGGCCGATCTCAATTTTTTCGATCTGCAAATGTGGTACCGCCGCGGCGAGCGTGAATGAAGGATCGTTTCTGTTTCCGTTCGTCCCCGCGTAAGCGGGGACCCAGAGCCACGGACCGCGGCCTTGGATTCCCGCTTTCGCGGGAATGAACGGAGACTAGGTGTAGGTGAAGCGATGAATGAGATCATGGTGGGCGAGCTCAGTGAGTTCGCCGAGGGTGGCTACCGCGTGCTGCGGGTCGACAGCTTCGAGTTCGGAATCTTTCGCGAAGGCGACCGCCTTGTCGCCTACGAGAACAATTGCCCGCACGACGGCGGCCCGGTCTGTCAGGGCAAGGTGATCCCGCGGGTCGAGGAAGAGCTCGCGTCAGATCAGAGGAGCCGCGGGCTGCGTTTCTCCAAAAAAAAACGTAACATCGTCTGCCCTTGGCATGGCTGGGAATTCGACATCGACACCGGCCGCCACTGCGGCGACCCGAAATATCGCCTGCGGCCGGTCGAGGTTAAGGTGCGCGACAACCGCGTTTATGTCAGCATCCCGCCGGCAGCTTGAGCAACATGGTCGATCCCGCATGCGCTAGGGTGGGCAAAGGCGCGCTCTGAGCCGGTACGCGTGGGCGAAATCCCGCCGTGCCTTTGCCCACGCAGCGATGATACGCAGAGCGATTTTACCCACCCATCCCGCCATGACTACTTCCCTTCTCGAGCTCAGCATCGCGCTTTCCGACAATGAGCGCACGCGGCCGCTGATCGAGGGCCGCGTCGTGCCGCAAGGAATCAAGCCGGTCGTCACCGTCGTGCACCCGTCCGAGATGTTCTGGCGGCAGCTGCGCTTCGCCGAGTTTGACGTGTCGGAAATGTCGATGTCCTCGCTCATCATCGCGGCATCGCGCGGCGATACCCGCTGGGTGGCGATCCCGGTCTTCACCATGCGCAAGTTCTTCCATACCAGCATCATCGTGCGGAGGGATTCGGGCATTGCAGCGCCCGCGGATCTGCGCGGCAAGCGCATCGGCGTACCGGAATATCAGCAGACCTGGGCGATCTGGTCGCGCGGCGTGCTGCAGCACGAATTCGGGGTGCATGCCCGCGAGATCGAATGGTTCATGGAGCGCAATCCCGAGAAAAGCCATGGTGGAGCGACAGGCTTTAACCCGGCGCCGGGCGTCCGCCTGCACTACATCCCACCCAGCACGAATATCGGCGACATGCTGGTGCGCGGCGAACTCGACGGCGCGCTGCTCTATCTCGTCCATCCCAATCTGATCGACCGCAGCACGATCGATGTGTCGGGGGTGACGCGTCACCTCTTCCCCGATCCCGCGGCCGAAGGTCGGCGCTTTTATGCCAAGACTGGCTTGTTTCCGATCAATCATACGGTCGTGGTGCGTCGCTCGCTGCTCGAGCGCCATCCCTGGATGGCGCTCAACCTTTATTCGGCCTTCGTGGCGGCGAAGGAGGAAATCGCGCGCTACGGCCAATCCCACCTGCAGTGGTATTTCGAGACGGGATTGCTCGACGAGAACGTCAACCGCACGCTGGCCGAGAACGATCCGCTGGCTTACGGCTTCAAGGCCTCCCGCGCCGTGCTCGAAACGATCGCCCAGTACGTGCACGAGCAGGGGCTGAGCGCGCGGCAAGTCAAGCTCGAGGAATTGTTCGCCGCGAGCACGCTCGACATGTGATTTGGCCGATGAATCGTGCCGCAAACGAGCGCCGCGCATGGGCGTGAGCAAGGGGTACGACTACGTGATCGTCGGCGGCGGGTCGGCCGGCTGCGTGCTGGCCAATCGGCTGAGCGAGGACGACGCTGCGAGTGTTCTCTTGATCGAAGCCGGCGGCCGCGACCTCAATCCACTCATCCACGTCCCGCTCGGGATGGGGAAGATGCACGAATACGACATGTTCAACTGGGGCTATTCCACCGAGCCCGAGCCGAACATGAATGGCCGCAAGGTCGAAGCCATGCGCGGCAAGGTGCTGGGCGGATCGTCCTCGATCAACGTGATGGCTTACACGCGCGGCCATCGCGGCGATTACGACCGCTGGGCGCAGAAGGGCGCGCGCGGCTGGTCCTATGCCGATGTGCTGCCCTACTTCAAGCGCTGCGAGCGATGGGAAGGCGGGGAGAATCGTTGGCGCGGCGGCGCAGGACCGGTCGGCACGGAATTCGCCAGAACTGCCGACCCGCTCTACGACGCGTGGATGCAAGCCGCGCTCGCGGCCGGCTTCCCCGTGACCGATGACTATAACGGCAAGCAGCAGGAAGGTTTTGGGCGCGGCCAATACACCATCCGCGACGGATATCGCTCCTCCGCCGCCAGCGCCTATCTCAAGCCGGCGCGAAAGCGGCCAAATCTTGAGGTTGCGACGCGGGCGCATGCGACCCGCGTGCTGATGCGAGGGATGCGCGCGAGCGGTGTCGAATACCGCAAAAGCGGCCGCCTCGTGCGCGTCGAGGCCGAGCGCGAAGTGATTCTCTCGGCCGGCGCGTTCAACACGCCGCCGCTGCTCATGCTGTCAGGCATCGGCCCGGCCGCGCATCTGCGCGACATGGGCATCGAGCCGATGATTGATCTGCCGGTCGGAAAAAACCTGCAGGATCACCTCGCGGTCATCATCTTCTTCCAGCGCTTGAACGACAGCACGTTCATCAAGCAGATGCGGTTCGACCGCATTGCGGTCAGCATGATTCGCGCCTACCTTTTCGGCACCGGGCCAGGCACGGTGGTGCCGGGCGGCTTGCACGCCTTCGTCAAGACGCGGGGCGAGCTTGCGGTGCCCGACATCGAGTTCATGTTCCGCGGCGCGCCGGCGGCGACGCATCTGTGGTTTCCGCTGATCCGCGCGGCCTATATCGACGGCTACGGCATTCGCCCGACGCTGCTGCATCCCGACAGCCGGGGCGAAATCCTGCTGCGCTCGAGCGATCCCCGCGAGCCGCCGCGCATCGTCTACAAGTTCTTCTCCGCCCCGGACGACCTGCCGCGTCTGCGCGAAGGCGTCAAACGCGCTCGCGATGTCGCGTATCAGAAACCGATAGCGCCTTATCGCGGCGCTGAGACGGCGCCTGGTGACAAGGTCAAGAGCGACGCTGAGATCGACGCCTGGATCAGGAATACCGCGATCACCGCGCATCATCCCTGCGGCACCTGTGCCATGGGGACGGGACCCGACACGGTCACCGACCCGCAGCTGCGGGTGCGTGGGATTGAGCACCTGCGCGTCGTCGACGCCTCCGTCATGCCTGATCTCATCTCGGCGCACATCAACGCGTGCGTGCTCATGATCGCCGAGAAGGCCGCCGACCTGATCCGCAACAAGCCGCCGCTGCCCCCCGACTATGATGCATGAGGGTTGCCAGCCGCCGCGCATCGAACCGCGAGGATGGGAACGCCTCCGCGTGCATGGACGTTACCATGCAACCGGACGGAACTTTTCGGCGGGCCGCCGGGCCTCTAATAATGGCCAGAACAAGCTCGATCGAATCGGCCTGGCCGCGCAGCGGCGCTGCACGAAAAGGGAGGAAGTTAATGAGCCGTAAACATTCGCATGCCGCGGTGAGCCGGCGTAAGTTCTTGGCGGGAGTCGCGGTGGCTAGTGGCGCAACCGCCGTGCCGCCGGCCAAAGCCGCAACGAGCGCCTCGACCGGCGCTGCACCGCGAATGCCTTCCGCGCTGCCGCCCACGGCGCACGTGGCGGCGGCGGAGATCGGAACGCCGAACGAATTGTCGACCTCGCGCATCGGCGGCGTTCCCGGCTCCGATTTCATGGTCGACGTCATTAAGACGCTCGACATCAAATACGTGCCCTCGAATTGCGCTTCCAGCTACCGCGGCATCCACGAATCGCTGATCAATTACGGTCGCAACACCATGCCGGAGTTCCTCACGTGCACGCACGAGGAATCCGGCGTCGGCATGGCGCACGGCTACTTCAAGGCCGCCGGCAAGCCGCTGATGACGCTGTGCCACGGCACGGTCGGCCTGCAGCATGCCGCCATGGCCGTGTATAACGCGTGGTGCGATCGCGTGCCCGTGATCATTGTCGGCGGAAATGATCTCGATGCCGCGCATCGGCCGCCGGGCGTGCCGACGTTCCACTCGGCGCAGGACATCAACGCCCTGATTCGTGACTTTACCAAGTGGGACGACACCCCGGTCTCGCTCCAGCATTTCGCCCAGTCCTTCGTGCGCGCCTACAAGATCGCGATGACGCCGCCTCGCGGGCCGGTCGCGATTTCGCTCGACGCCGGTCTGCAGCAAGAGCCGATTCGCAATAATGGCGAGAAACTCTCCATTCCGCGCTACGTTCCGACCTCGCCGCCGCAGGGCGATAGCGGCGCCGTGAAAGAGGCGGCGCGGCTCCTCGCCAACGCGCAGAACCCGGTGATCGTCGCCGATCGCCTCGCGCGCAGCGAGAACGGCGTCCGGCTCCTGGTGCAGTTGGCTGAGCTTCTGCAGGCGCAAGTGATCGACCAGGGCGGCCGGATGAACTTCCCAAAAACCCACTATCTCAGCCGTCCGCCGACTGCGGTGAGCAATGCCGACGTCATTCTCGGGCTCGAGCTTGCCGACTTCTGGGCAACGGTGAACGGCTGGACCGACAATGGCGAGCACGGCATCGGCGTCAACAGCACCAGGACCAAGCCCGATACGAAGCTAATCAGCATCAATTCGTCGGAGCTCCTGACCAAGGCGAATTACCAGGACTTCCAGCGCTTCCAGCCCGTCGACGTGGCGATGCCCGCCGACGCCGAAGCGACTTTGCCGGCGCTGATCGAAGCGGTGAAAGCGGCCATTCCCGCCGACCGCAAATCGGACATCGAGAAACGCGGCGAGGCGGCGAGGAAGGCCTATGCCGAGCAGCGCGCGCGCACGAAGCAGGCGGCAGCGCTTGCCTGGGACGCGAGTCCCATCAGCACTGCGCGGCTGGTGATGGAGACGTGGGCGCAGATCAAGGACCTCGATTGGTCTTTGGTCGCCTCTTCCGGCAACGTGAGCAACTGGCCGAGCCGTCTTTGGCCGATGGAGAAGCATTCCCATTGGCTCGGCCCATCCGGCGGCTATGGCGTCGGCTACGGCGCGCCGGCCTCGGTGGGTGCGGCGCTGGCCAACCGCGATCTCGGCCGCTTCTCGGTCAGCATTCAGTCCGACGGCGATCTCATGTATGCCCCGGGCGTGCTGTGGACCGCCGCGCGGCACAAGATCCCGCTGCTCGCCGTGATGCACAACAACCGCGGCTATCACCAAGAGGTGATGCACGTGCAGCGTATGTCCAATTTCCGCAACCGCGTGGCGAGTCTCGGCAACGACATGGGCCCGATCGGCACCCGCATCGAAAACCCGGACATCGAATATCACAAGCTCGCGGAGTCCATGGGCTGGTGGGCGAAGGGGCCGATTACGGATCCTGCGCAGCTCGGGCCGGCGATCAAAGAGGCGATCGCCGTTGTGAAGTCGGGCCAGCCCGCGCTGGTCAACGTCTGGACGCAGCCGCGCTAGGAGGCCAGCCGATGCGTTTGTTTCGTATGGGCGTGCCGGTGGTGTTAGCCGCTGGCCTCTTCTTGAGCTGCGGCGGCGCGTTCGCCGCCTCGGCCGAGAAGGGCAAGACCGCCTATATGCAGCACGGCTGCTGGCAATGTCACGGCACGCAAGCTCAAGGCGGCGTCACCGGCCCCAAGCTCGCGCCGGAGCCCATGCCGATCGAGATATTCACGAATTTCGTGCGCACCAGCAATCGCGCCATGCCGCCCTACCCGGAGGCGGTTCTGTCGAACGACGACCTCGCGGATATTCACGCCTATCTGCAGACGATCCCGAAACCGGCCGACTACAAAAGCATCCCGCTGCTCAACCAGTAAAATCCCGCGGGTCGGTCGCCCTCACAAATCCAACACCAGCCGCTCGCTTTTGCACCCGGCGCAGCAGATCATGACCTTGGTGTTCGAGGCCTGCTCTTCCTCGGTGAGGATGGCGTCGTGGTGCTCGGGGACGCCGGAGATCACCCGCTGCTCGCACGCGCCGCAGATACCGAGTTCGCAGGAATAGTCGACGTCGACGCCGGCATCGAGCAGAACCTGCAGGATGCTCTTGCCCTCGGGAATAACGAATTCCTGTCCCGAGCGCGCGAGTTCGACCACGAAGCCGCCCTTCTTGTCCGCTTCCTGCTTGGGCGTGAAATATTCGACGTGGATTTGCGCCCGCGGCCAATCCGCGGTCGCCGCCTCGAATGCCTTGAGCATCGGGGTCGGTCCACAGCAATAGAGGTGTGCCTCACGTGGCGCCTCGGCGAGCACCGACTTGACGTCGAGGACGTTGCCACCGTGCTCGTCGTCGAAATGGAAGTGCGTACGGCCGATCGCTTCGAGCGCTTGCAAAAAGGCCATGTCGGCGCGCGAGCGACAGGCATAGTAGAGCTGCCAGGAACGTCCGAGCTTGTGCAAGCGCTGCACCATGCACCAGATCGGTGTGATGCCGATACCGCCGGCCAAGAGGACGACATGGTCGGCGTCCTCCACCAGCGGAAAATTATTGCGCGGTGCGCTGATCTTGAGCGTCCTGCCGACGCGCAGCTCGTCGTGCACGCAGCGTGAGCCGCCGCGGCTTGCCGGATCGCGCTTCACGCTGACAGTGTAGCTTGAAGGATCCGCCTCCGCCTCGATCAACGAGTACTGGCGGATGAGCCCATTCGGCAAATGCAGGTCGATGTGGGCGCCTGGTGTGTAGGGCGGTAGCGGCTTTCCGGCGAGCGGCGCGAGCTCATAGATATTTGTGTCGCGTGCCGCGTAGCGGATCGCGCTCACACGCATCTCGATCAGGCCTTGCGCCGTTTGCGTCGGCGTCACGTCAACCGGTGCGGCCGTCGCTGTATTCACCGATGTGTCTCCTGCGGCAGGGCCAGCCTCATCGGGCACCGAAGTTTGTCAATTATCACACCTCAGATATGCTCGTTTTGCGCGCAATCCAGCGAGCGGAATCGAGGCATGCGCGGTGCCGCCGCAGCCCGCCTCGGATCGCTCGCACCGCGGCAAGGCCTGAGCGCAAACTCAGGTTGGCTCAGCCAGCGGCAAGAGAGCACAAGGTGAGAGGTTCTCGCAAAGGCATATCTCTGCGACTTCTGGCGCTTTCTCTGTCGCTCGTTCCGGTTCTTGAAACCGGATCGGCCGCCGCGCAGACGCCGCCCTCTTGGCTGGATCCCGCCTTGCTCCGGGCGGCGAAGGCGGAAGGCTCGCTGATCGTCTATTCCTCGACCAACGAGCAGGAAGGACTGCCGCTCTTCAAACTGTTCACGGAGGCGACCGGCATCGCGGTCGAATATGTACGCGCATCGGACGCGGTGCTGATGTCGCGCATGGGAATCGAGTTTCGCGCCGGTCAGCGGTCCTATGACATCGTCCAGACTGCGACCATCAACAAGATGCCGCCGCAGATGCTGGCGCAATACGAGCCGCCCGAGGCCACCAACATTTCTGCGGACGCGCGTGATGCGGGCAAACGCTGGTGGGGCGTTTACGCCAATTATAATTCACCGGCTTACAACACTGAACGGGTGAAAGCCTCCGAGCGGCCAAAGAGCTACGAGGAGTTCGCGCAGCGCAAGGAGTGGGCCGGCAAGGTCGCAATCGACGGCACCGACAACGAGTGGCTCAAGGCGATGGTCGAGTATTTCGGTGAGCGCGAGGGGACCGACCTCGTCAAACGCATCGTGGCAACGCTGCGGCCCGTCGTCACCGACGGCCACCTCGCCATGGCGCGCGCGACCGGCGCCGGCGAATATTGGGTGTCGCTGAACAATTACGTGAACCTGTCGATGAACGTCAAACTTGCCGGCGCTCCGATCGACGTCTGGCCCCTCGACCCCGTCACACTGTTTTTCGGACAGGTCGGTGTGAATGCGAGGGCACCGCATCCGAGCGGTGCCCGCCTCGCCGCCAATTTTATGCTCAGCCGCGAATGCCAAACATTTCTCGCCAAGTTTGGACGATTGCCGACGCGGCAGGACGTGCAGTCGAACCCGCCGGGCGTCATCGCGATACTGACGCAGAAGAAAGTCATCACCGTGCTGATGAGCCCCGACGAGGAGCGCAAATGGCAGCGGCTTTTCGATCAACTGTTCAAGGGACGGTGAGTTTCTCTTCTCCTTACCGCTCTCCCTTCTGGGGAGAGGGATCGGAGCGCGCTGCTTGAGCACTGCCAACGGCCGTCTCGAGGATCTGCGCGGCGTCGCTGTGGCGGGTCGATTGGCTGCTCTCGCGAGCTCGTCAAATCTCCTGCTCGTCGGCTGTGTTGTCGTCGTGGTTTGGCTCGTCTTTGTTCCGCTCTCGGCGCTCCTTTACAACGCCTTCACCGAAGATACCGGATTCGGACCGGGCGGTTTGTCGCTTGATAATTTTGTCGAGGCTTATTCGAGTTGGCACATTCCGGGACTGCTCTGGAATTCCGTGATCTTTGCTCTCGGCACGGCGGCGGCGACATTCGTGATGGGCGCGCTCCTCGCCTGGGTCGTCGAGCGCACCGACGCGCCTGGCGCCAGCGTCTTTCATGTCCTGTCGCTGTTATCGTTTGCAGTGCCCGGATTATTGATGGCGATGGCCTGGATCTTCGTGTTCAGCCCGAACATCGGCTGGGGTAACGCGGCGCTCAAAACGGCGTTCGGGCTGAGCGAAGCGCCCCTCAACATCTATTCGATGACTGGCATGATCTGGGCGCTCTCGAGCCACTATTTTCCGCTCGCGTATCTGGTGCTCGGGCCGGCCTTGCGCGCGCTCGACCTGCGCATGGAGGAGGCCGCGCTGACGGCCGGCGCAAGCTATCGCCAAGTCTTCGCCAAGGTCACGCTGCCGTTGCTGCGGCCCGCAATCCTTTCCGCGCTGCTGCTCCTGTTCGTGATGGGCATGGCCTCCTACGAGGTCCCGCGCCTCATCGGCCGGCCGGCGCGCATCGACGTGTTTACCACCGATATCCAGGGCGCCATCATCGCCGCGCCGCCGGCTTTCGGAGTGGCAAGCGCGCTCGGCCTCACGCTGCTCGCCATTTGCATGCTCGCCGTGTTCTTCTATCGTCGCGCCACCCAGCACGCGGAAGCTTTCGCCACCATAACCGGTAAAGGCTACCGGTCGGCGCGCATCAAGCTCGGGCGCGCCCGCTGGCCGGTGGCGCTCGCGGTCGGAGCGATGTTCGTCTTTGCGCTCGGCCTGCCGCTCCTCACGCTCCTCTGGCAGTCCTTTTTCCGCAATCTGGCGCAGCCGTTCGTCTCGACGCCCGCGCGGGCGACGCTCGAGAACTACGAGTTCATCCTGAGCTATCCGATATTTCTCGCGGCGCTGAAAACGAGCGTGCTGCTTGCGGCCCTGGCCGCGACCATCGTCGCTTCTCTCACCTTCGTCATGGCGTGGATCGCCCAGCGCTCGCTGCCGCGCTACGCCCTGATCCTCGATGCGCTCGCGTTTGCGCCGATTGCCATACCGGGGGTGATCGTGGGCGCCGGAATCCTCATCGCCTATCTCATGCTGCCGATTCCGATCTACAACACAATTTGGATCCTGCTGGTCGCCTATGTGACGTTGTATCTTCCCTATGGGATGCGCTTTGCGTCGAGCGGAATCGCCCAAATTCATCGCGAGCTCGAGGAGATGGCTGCGGTCGCGGGCGCAGGCTTCCTCCAGACGTTCATGCGCATCTTGCTGCCGCTTCTTGCGCCGGTGCTGCTGGCAGGCTGGATCTACGTCTTTGTGCTGGCGGTGCGCGAACTCGGCGCGTCGATCTTCCTGGTCGGTCCCGGCACGCATGTGCTGGGCACCATCAGTCTGACAATGTGGGAGGAGGGCGGCAGCTATGGTGCGGTCGCCGCGCTAGGCGTGATTCAAATCGTTCCGCTTATCGTGATCGTCGCGGGCTTGCGATCGATCGAGCTGCGCATCCAGCGCCGCGCGCAAGTGCAGTCATCGTAGCTCAGCCGAATTGAAGGCCGGGCGCCTCCCGCCCCGCGGACGGCAAGCCTGCACGCGGCCGGCTAAGCCGCGGCGGCGAGATTGCCGAAGCGTTTGAGGTTCTCCCGCTGCTTTTCGTTGCGCGGCGGCAGGTTGAACAGCCGCGCGGCGGTGCCGCCGAGAATGTTGTGCTTGCCCTTCTCCGAGACGAACGGCAGGTCGTAGATCGTCGACGGTAGGTCGAAGTCCCAGTGCGGATAATCCGACGAGTAGAGGAGTTGCGTCTCGGCGTTGATCATGCGGAACGTGCACTCCATCGCCTGCCGGTCCTGGATCTCGATCGGTTGCGAGGAATAGTACATGTCGCGCATATAGTCGGATGGCTTCTTCTTGAGGAGCGGCGCCTCCGACGGCCGTATCATGAATTCGTGATCGAGCCGCTGCATCAGGAACGGAACCCAAGCGAGGCCGGATTCGATCCAGATCACCGGCAATTTGGGGAAGCGCTCGCCCATGCCGTTGATCACCCAGTTGGTGCAGTGGAGGATGTTGTAGAAGGTGAAGCCGAGCGCGTGCACCGATAGGAAGCGGTTGCAGGCGCGAAACACCGGCTCGTTCCAGTTCGGCCCGGAATGGAACGCGAGCGCGAGGCCGCGCTCCTCCAGCATGCGATAGAGCCGCATATAGGCGTTGTCGTTGACTTGCAGGTGGCGCACCGTGGTGACCATGAAACCGGTCACGTGCTTGCGGCTGCCGAAGGTCTCGACCTGGCGCACGCAGGCGGCCGGATCGGAGAACGGCAGGCACAGCATGGAATACATGCGCCCGCCTGCCTCGGGCAGCACCTTCTCGGTGACCCAGCGGTTGTACGCCCAGCAGAGATCCGACTCCATCTCCTTCTGCGGATGCATGCCGATGTTGAGCATGCCGGTCGGGAACAGGCACGAGTAGTCCACGCTCATCGCATCCATCCAGCGCTCGCCGAGCTGCACGTCGCGATGCTTGCCGTTCTGCTCCGTCTTCTCCGAGCGCCGCAGCGGATAGCGTGTCACGCGCCCGCCCATGTCCTGGATGAAGCCGGCATTGGTCGGCACGACGGAACCCCGATCGGTCATGCCGCGGCCGCCCATGGTCCACTGCCGAAAAACGTCGTTTTCCATGTAGGGCAGTATGTCGCTGTAGTGCTCGTTCTCGTAGTGGTGCGCGTCCACGTCGACGATGAGAATGTCGTCGAGCTTGCGCTTCACCGCCTGCTTGCGAGCGTGGGCGAGAAGCCTGCTGGTGTTCAACTCATCGACAGAGACGCGTCGACCGCGTTCAGCGAGGAGGTCCATGGTTCGTCTCCTGAGGTTTTCAAATCCTGCTTGCGTCCTGCAGGCAAAGCCGACCTCGGCCTAACGGCCGGTCCAGCTCTGCCACATGCCGAGTTCGAATACGGCGAGATTGGCAGCCTTAAGCAGCCCGCTCGCCGTGATCATGACTTCGGTGGCGGTGGCGCCGCCACGCTGCGGAAGCGGCAACATCTCATCGCCCGCTTCGACGTGCGCCGCGTAGGTCTTGCACACGGCGGCCATGAGCGCCTGCAGCGCCTCGGTGCTCAGTAGATCGCGCCGGCCGCTTGCCAGTGCCCGCTCGAGCTCGGTGGCAAGCCGCTTCGCCTGTACGGAGCCGCCGCCGTTCGCGGCCGCGCCTGCCGGCTTTGCCTGTCGCGCCATGGGTTTGGCGGCTCCGCGCTTCGCGGCCGGCCGCGCCGGCGCTGCCGCGCGGCGCGCGGCCTTTGCCGTCCTAGGTGAGGACATAAACCTCGTCGCCTTTCTCCACGACCTTGTACTTGCGCAGCTTGAGCTTTCGGTCCGACACGCATTCGCCAGTCTTCATGTCGTATTCGTAGCCATGCCACGGACAAACGAAATGCATTTCGCTCTCGGAGAAGTAGAGGCCCTGCGAGGTCTTGTCGGGCAACAGCCGCTCCTCGACCTTGGCGATGGTGAGACCCTCGCAAGCGGGGCCGCCCTGGTGCAGGCAGAAATTGCTGTAGGCGTAGAATTGGCCCTCGTGCCGGAATATGCCGATCTCGTTGTCTCCGGCGAAGATGATGCGGCGGTCTCCGTCCTTGAACTCGGTGATCTTCCCGACATACTGCTCGGCCATGCTGCGGCGCCTCCTTGAAGTTTCCTGCGGTTGATTCTCTTCGTTGGGACGCCCCCTGTGGCACGGATCGGCATCCATGCGAATTTGTATAATACAATTGCCCGAAGGGAACCAGCGCCAAGGCGTGGTCCGGCATGTCGAATGACATGCCTTTGCGCGGTCGCACAGCTCCGCACCCGCATCAATTCTCGTTTGTCATTCCCGGGCGCGGCGAAGCCCGCGAACCCGGAATCCATAACCATGGCCGATGATTATGGATGCCGGCTCTCGCCGCCCATCGCGGCTCGGCCGGAATGACGAGCCGAATATCAGGCCATCTTGTTGGTCAGCGTTCCGATTTTCTCGATCCAGATCTTGACCACGTCTCCGGCCTTGAGGAATTCCCCGCGCGCCGCGCCGACCCCGGCGGGGGTGCCGGTGAGAATGAGGTCGCCCGGATGGAGCGTCATTCCGCTCGACAATTGCGCGATCTGCTCGGCCAGATTGAAGATCATACTCTTGCTGTTGGAGTCCTGCTTGAGGACGTCGTTCACCCAGAGCTTGAGGCCGAGATTCTGCGGGTCGCCGATGTCGCGCGCTGGCACGATCCATGGGCCGAGCGGACAGGAGCCCTCGAATGTCTTGTGCTTGGTCCAATCGGACTTGAACGGCGAGGTATCGCTGATATTCGCGCGTCGCCCGCGGTCGCGCGCGGACAGGTCATTGGCCGCGGTGTAGCCGGCAACGTAATCGAGCGCCTTTTCTTGGGGCACGTTTTTGGCCGCTCTGCCGATCACTGCGGCAAGCTCGACCTCCCAATCCATCTCGCTCGAATACCCGGAAATCTTGACCGTCGCGCCAGGGTCGGCGAGCGATCGCGCCGCCTTGATGAAATGCCACGCCTTGAGGCCTTGGGTGTGCGGATCGGGCTCGGGTGGCCGGTTCATGCGGCGGGCCATCTCCGCCGCGTGATCGGCGTAATTGGCGCCGGCGCAATAGATCGCCGAGGGCCAGCGCACCGGTGCCAACAATTTCGTGCGTGCGAGCGGCGACGGCTTGATGCGGCTCTTGCCCGCCGCAGCAGCGGCCTTGCGCAGGACGCCTTGCGCGGTTCTCCAGTCCTCGAGGATGCCGAGCACCGTCGCATAGGCGGCTTTGCCCGTGAGTTTGGCGGCATCGAACACTTTGTCGTCGATCACCAGCCCCGCGCGCGCGCCGTCGGAGGCTTGGTAGGTCGCGAGCTTGTAGCCGTCCATGTGTGTTTCTCCCCTGCTTTCTCGGCCGCTCGCCAAACCTTTCGCCCAATACACCGCTCTTGTCGAGGGTGGCGCATCGAGCCTTCCCCATGCGTCACTATGGCTGAATTTCCTTTCTGTCAGCCGCTCCGAGCTCGTCATCTCCGGGCTTGACTCGGCGATCCATCGCCTTCGCAAAAAGCTTCCTGCGAAGCAGGTGGATGCGCGGGAACCAGCGCGTTCACGCGCGTCTTCGACGCGCTTCTGCCCGCGCAGGACGAGGTCTCATTCGTGCATACATCAGCTGGCTCAAGCGCATGTCGCCGGGCTGGCGATGGCGAGCCGAAAGGGTAGGATAAAGCGTGGCGGCAACCGGGAGAGAACCATTAGCAGCGGGCGAGGCTTGGTCCGGCGTGCACGGTCGGAGGACAAAAAGGGAGAAGACGTCATGGTCAAAGCGAGACGCGTCGGACACGCCACCTTCGAGACGCCCGATCTGGAACAGGCCATCGCCTATTACGGCGAGTTCATGGGACTGATCCTGGCCGAGCGCGAAAAGGATCGCGCCTTTCTGGCGACCAAGATCGGACAACTGGTGGTCGAGCTCAACAAGGCGGATCGCGCCCACTGCATCAAGCTGTCTTTCGAGGTCGCGCCCAATTCCGATTTCGGCGAATTGGCGCGCGAGCTATCCAAGGACGGCATACGCAGTGAGCTACGCAACGATTCCGTGCCCGGCATGGGCCAGGTCCTGTCGTTCAAGGACGACAAGGGAACCACGATCGACCTGTTCAAGGACTGGAGCTATCTCGCCAAGCACGGGCAGGTCGTCGGCGTCGGGCCGCTCAAGCTCGGGCATGTCGCTTTCTTCACGCCCGACATCCAGCGCACGGTTGCGTTCTACGAGCGGGTCCTCGGCTTTCGCGTCTCCGATTGGATCGGAGATTTCTTCTGCTTCATGCGCTGCAACACAGATCATCACACGGTGAATTTCTTCAGCGGGCCCGACGTAAAGCTGCATCACATCGCCTTCGAGCTGAAGGATTTCATGCATCTGCAGAACTCCTGCGACGTCATGGGCCAAAAACAGGTACCGATCATCTGGGGTCCGTTGCGGCATGGGCCGGGGCACAACGTCGCCACCTACCATCGCAATCCAGATGATGAGGTCGTCGAGTTTTTCTGCGAACTCGATCAGATGAAGGACGAGGAGCTCGGCTATTTCGAGCCGCGGCCGTGGCACCGCGATACGCCGCAGCGGCCCAAGCGCTGGACGCCGGGCAAGACCAACGTCTGGGGCCCCTCGCCCGAGGAGGATTTCCACCGGACCCAGACGTGATGCCGAGCGGGGCGACTCACAAATTTGGCGAGTAACGCTAGGGCCGCACCGCGGGCGTCTCGACCGGCATGCCGCGCGCGCGCCACATCAGATAGAGTTCGAGATCGACAAGCTCACTCGCGCCGTAAGGATAAGAGACCGCGCGCATGCCGAACAGGCAATTGCGCAGCCGTCGCTGCAGCGATCCGAGCATTTGCCACTCGAGCCGATAGAGCGGATATCCGGTCGGATGGCCTTGCGGGATCGGAGCGCCGGCGAGCTTTTGGCCCCAATTATCGTCGTGGCACTGCGCGCAAGAAAGATTGAGCTGGCCTTGGCGCTCGGTGAACATCGCGCGGCCGGCTTCGAGAAACGGTCTGACGCGCGCGTCGTCCGCGATGTCGATCGGCATGCCGCGCGATTGCTCCCCGATATAGGCTGTGAGAGCGAGCAGCTCCTTGCCCTCGAAGGCAAGCGGCGTCGCGCGCTGCTGTTCGGTGCGGCAGATATTGATCCGCTGCTCGAGATCGACGGGACGGCCGCGCGCCGCGTTGAAGGCGGGATAGCGCGCCGCCACCCCTTTCATGCCCGTGCGCGCGTCGCCGTGGCAGTCCGCGCATGATTTGCCGGCAGAGCCCTCCTTGCGCCGCCAGACCGTCTCGCCGTCGAGCACCCAAAAGGTCGCGGGATTGACAGTGTCGTCGTCCTGCATCGCGCGCGTCTCGCGCGCCATGAAGTCGTAGCCCGACTTGCGCTCGGCGAGTGGAATGTCGGCCGCAGCCGCCGCGGCGCCCAGCGTCGCGAGCATGAAAACAGCAGCGGTGGGTCGCGTCATTCGACGGTGATATTGACGGACTCGGACGCCGTAAAGCCGTTGTCGCCGGTCCATTCAAAGCTCAGCGTGCCGCTTTCGCTGGCAACCGTGAAAAACGTGAGGAAGGGATTGGCGGCGATCGCCGGAAAAAGCTCGGCGCGGAAAATTTCCTCGCCATTATATTTGCAGATGAATTCGCTGATGATGTCGCGCGGCACCGGCTTGCCCGTGCCGTCGGGGCGAAAGCCGGTCTCCATGACATGCGAGATCAGCGTTTTGATCTCGATCACTTCGCCGCGCTTGGCCTTCGCCGGCGCATTGATGAGGGCGCGCGCCATGCTCAGCTCCCCTCGAGGCACGCGGCGAGCGTGACGACCACCTCGACCTCGTCCGTCCAGAACGAGCCGTCGCTCATTTGCGCCACGGCAACGACCTTCTGCGTATCAGCGAGGCGAATGCGGGTCGAGAGGCTCGCACGTCCGGCGCGCGGACCGAGGTGAGCGCCGATGACGTTCGGTTGCGGATTTTTCTCGGTGAAGACGTGAATGGCCTTGACGTGATCTTCCTGCGTCATCGGGCTTTCGCAGGAGACCGTGAGCGGGACGGCATTGCCGTTCTCGATCAGCGCCGGTACGTCCATCTTGACCTTGCCCTTGTTGAGCGGCGCCTCGCCGACGATATTTTTGATCGCGGCGCGCATCGATGCTGGCGTGGCGGAGGTCTGCTCGACCGCAAGCGGCAGCGCGATCCCCGCGGCGCCCGCGAGCGCCACCGTCTCGACCAGAAAGCGGCGCCGCGTCCGTTGCAGCCTGCGCTCGTCGCGGCTCATCGTACTCACTCTTCGCGCAGCGTCGCGAGATAGGCGACGACATCCTCGATCTGTTCCGCGCTCAACACCGGCTTGCCTTGAAACGCCGGGGCGACGCGCGTGAGACCGTCGACTCGATAATAAGGCGGCATGATCGTGTTCGGGTTGAGTTGGCTCGCATCCACGATCCGCAACCGCAGTTGACCCTCGGACCAGCGCGCGCCGCTTCCTTTGAGGTCCGGTGCGAGTGTGCCCTGGAACTTCTCTTCCGGAAAGGGGCCGCTGTGGCAGAGCAGGCAGAGTCCCACCTGGCGGTTAACGACGATGCTGCGCCCGCGTTCCACGTCGCCCTTAGCGCCGGTCAGCGAGCGAGGAATAGCATCTCCGACGACCGTATAGGGACGCAGTTGCTCCTCGCTGCGCGCGACATCCGCCCAGCTTGCGAGCACCGCGGCGAGCGCGATCGCCGCGAAGCGCGAGCAAAGACGCTCAGCCGAAAACTTCGGTGGTGATCGTCTTGAACCAGGCATTCGCGAAAGTGGCCTCAAGCGCGCGCGTGGCGTTCGGCGCATCGAGCGGGCTCACGCCCCCCGTGCCTTCGATCTCCTTGATTTGACCGTCGGCCGGCCGATAGACGCCTTCGATGGAGATGCCGTAGTCGGGCGCCACCAGGCTGTAGCAGGTGTTGATGAGCCTCGGTTCGTCCGGCGTGCTGCCGGCAACGAGCTTCGCCACCGCGGCCGCGCAGACCTTGGCCTGGGCGTTGGCCGAGAACGCCGATTTCGGCATCGCGCCGGCAATCGAAGCGTCGCCGACGACGTGGATGTTGGGCTGTAGCTTGGATTCGAAAGTGGCAGGGTCGATCGGGCACCAACCAGTGCGATCGGCGACGCCGGCAAGCTCGGCGATGCGGCCCGCCTTCTGCGGCGGAATGACGTTTGCCACATCAGCCTTGTGCCGGTCGAAATCCGTGACCAGCGTCATTGTACCGACGTCGACCGAGGTAACCTTGCCGCCCTTCGATAACGCCACCCATTCGAGATTGGGATAGAGCGCCTTCCATGCGTTCTCGAACAGGCGCTGCTTGGAGAAGGCATCCTTGGCGTCGAGAATGATCAGCTTCGATTTCGGCTTCTTGGTTTTGAGGTAGTAGGCGATGAGACTCGCCCGCTCGTATGGGCCCGGCGGGCAGCGGAAGGGATTGGCGGGCGCCGAGATCACCACAGTGCCGCCATCCTCGATTGCTTCGAGTTGGCGGCGCAGCAGCAGCGTCTGCTCGCCGGCCTTCCAGGCATGCGGTATGCGCTCGGCGGCGGCTTCGGTATAGCCGGGGAGCGCGTCCCAGCGGATGTCGATGCCGGGCGAGAGCACCAGTCGGTCGTAGGCAAGCTCTGCGCCGTTGCCGAGCGTCACTGTCCGGCGCTGTGAATCGATGCCGGTCGCGGGCGAAAATTGGACGGCGACCTGATCCGTCGCAAGCTTGTCGTAACCGAATTGTTGCGCGGAGAGCTCACGCAGTCCGGCGATCACCATGTTGCTGAACGGGCAGGCGATGAACGTGCGGTCCGTCTCGACGAGGGTCACGCTGACGCGCGGATCGATGCGTTTGATGAAGCGGGCGCAGGTCGCACCGCCAAAGCCGCCGCCCACCACGACGACGCGAGCGCTCGCGCCCTGCGCAATGGCTGGGAGCGGCAGCAAGACCGCGCCGGCGGCCGCAGCCTTGAGGAATTCACGCCGGCTTGTGCGCCTCATGATCGGCCTCCATTCCTCAATCTTTTTGCGAGCCGTACCAGGCAGCGATGGCTTTGACCTCGTCTTCGGAAAAGCCCTTGGCGATGCGCTCCATCACCGTCGATGGACGTTGTCCGGTCTTGAACGCCTGCATGGCCGCGACGATGTCGCCGGGATTGCGGCCGACCAGTCGCGGCACCGCGGTCTCCGCCGGCGCCGTCGAATGACAGCCGGAACAGGCGAGCGCGCCGGGCGGTGCATCCGCCAATCCGGCCGCCGAAGCATGACCGGCAAAGATGAATGCGAAGGGGGCAACACTCACGATGCGTGTGACGTTCATGCTTGGGCTTCCCGGATGGAAGGTGGTGCCGATTGCGCCCGCTGGTTATGCGCTCCTGAGATTGTGGTTCTTGAGCGGCAGCGAACGAATACGCTTGCCCGTCGCCGCGAACAGCGCGTTGCACAAGGCGGGGGCAAGCGGCGGCACCGCCGTTTCGCCGATCCCGCCCCAGCCGTCGCCTGGGACAATGACGGTCTCGACCCGCGGCATTTCGGCGAGCGGCAGCATCGGATAGTCGTGGAAATTCCCCTGCTCCACCCGTCCATCCTTGATCGTGATCTCGCCGTAAAGCGCCGCGGTGAGCGCGAACACGACTGCGCTCTCGGTTTGCATTTCGATTGTGAGCGGGTTGACCACGTGCCCGGCGTCGATCGCCGATATGACGCGATGCACGCGCACTTTCCCGTCGCCGGCGACGGAGGCCTCGACCACCTGCGCGCAAATGCTGCTTTGCGAGTTGTGGAGCGCGATACCGCGGAACATGCCTTCCAGCAGCGATGTGCCCCATCCAGCACGAGTCGCAGCGGCATCGAGCACCGCAAGCTCCCGCGGCCTCCTCGCCAACAGCTTGCGCCTGAACAGATAGGGATCGGCGCCCGCCGCAAAAGCCATCTGGTCGACGAAGCTTTCCTTGAAAAATGCGTTCTGCGAGTGGTTGACGCTGCGCCAAACCCCGACCGGAACGTGCGTGTTCCGCATGGCGAAATCGACGCGATAGTTCGGCACGTCATAGGGCATGTCTTCCAACAGGCCCTGGAGAAAATTTCTGTCGACCCCGAACTGCATCACGCGCGCAGAGACCGCTGCAATGATGGATTGGCCGGCGGTGCGGATTGTCCAGGCGATCGGTGTGCCGGAGGCATCGAGACCGGCGACCAGCCTCGCCATCGCCACCGGACGATAGAAGTCGTGGCGGATGTCCTCTTCACGCGTCCACACGAGCTTCACCGGCTGGTCGACTACTTTCGCGATCAGCACCGCTTGGCGCACGAAGTCCTGAAAGATCCCGCGTCGGCCGAAGCCGCCGCCAAGCATCATCCTGTGAATGACGACTTTGCTCGGCGGCGCGCCGGCAGCATCGGCCGCGATCGCGAGCGCGGTCTCCCCGTCCTGGGTCGGCGCCCAGACCTCCACCAAATCGGCGGTCACGTGCGCCGTGCAGTTCTGCGGCTCCATGGTGGCGTGAGCGAGGAACGGCACCTCGTAGTCGGCTTCGATTCGCTTGACCGCATGCGCGAGCGCGCGCTCGACATCGCCATCGTTGCGGCCGATGCGCGCATCGGTGGCCGTAAGCCCCGACCGCACATGCGCGCGAATGATGCTGCTGGAGACGCTGGCATTCTCGCCGAAATCCCAGTTCACCGGCAGCGCCTGCGCTGCCCGCTGCGCCTGCCACCAAGTATCACCGATGACCGCAACAGTATCCGCGAACTTCACCACACGGCGGACGCCTTTCATGCCGGAGATCTTGCTCTCGTCGACCGATTTGAGCGTGCCCTTGAATACCGGACACTGGACGATCGCCGCGTAGAGCATGTTCGGCAGCTGAACGTCGATGGCGTAGATGGGCTTGCCCGCAATCTTGTCGGGAACATCCCGGCGCGTTTGCCGGGTGCCGATCAGCTTCCAGTCCTTGGGTGCCTTCAAGTCGATCTGCGTGGGGGGCGCGATATCGGCCGCCGCCGCCGCGATCCGGCCGTACGTGATGCTGCGTCCGCTCGGGCGGTGGCTGATCACGCCCTGCGCGGCGGTGCATTCAGCAGCGGGCACCTTCCACTGCGCGGCCGCGGCCGCGATCAGCATCACGCGCGCAGTGGCGCCGGCGCGGCGCAACTCGTTCTGAGAAGTGCTGATGGAGCGGCTCGCGCCCGTCGACATGTTGCCCCAGACGCGGTCACGCTTGCGATTCTCGTGCGGCGGCGCAAACTCGGCCTTCACCTTGCTCCAATCGCATTCGAGCTCTTCCGCCACCAGCATCGGCAAGGCGGTAAAGCTGCCTTGCCCCATCTCCGATTTGGCAACGCGGATGATCACAGTCTCGTTGGGCTCGATCACGATCCAGGCGGTGATCTCGCGCGCGGAGGTTGCGGCGTGCGTTGCGCGCGGACCAAGCTGAATGTCGAAGCCGAGGACTAGCGAGCCGCCGGCCGCGGCGACGCTGGCGAGGAAGGCGCGACGGTCGAGGCGAGCGCGGCTCACGGCAGTCTCGCTCGGCTTACGCGCCGGCCCGCGGCGGCGTGGATCGCGGCGCGGATGCGCTGGTAGGTGCCGCAGCGGCAGATATTGGTGATGGCAGCGTCGATCTCCGCGTCGCTCGGATGCGGCTTCTCCTCGAGCAGCGCGGCCACCGCCATCATCATTCCGCTCTGGCAATAGCCGCATTGGGGAACGTCGAGGTCGAGCCATGCCTGCTGCACGGGATGCAGCGCGCCGTTTCGTCCCAGGCCTTCGATGGTGGTGATGTGTTTGTCGGCGACCGCGCTCACGGGCAGCGCACACGAGCGCGCCGGCGCCCCGTCGATGTGCACTGTGCAGGCCCCACACTGGGCGATCCCGCAGCCATATTTGGTGCCGAGCAGACCCAGCGTATCCCGTAGCACCCAGAGCAGCGGCGTCTCCGGATCGACATCGACGTCGTGGGCCTGTCCGTTCACCGTAAGACGCGCCAAGGGTCCCTCCCGACCGAGATTCAAAACGGCGCTTCGATCAGCCGGGAGATTAGTTCAAAAAAAAGGCGCGCGCCATTCGCGGGGTGGGACGCAAAGCTGCTCGACGGCCGCGGCGTTCGCTGGGCTTTCGCAGCGTGCCGCAGGTGAGAACGGCGGCCGATCTTGGCCGCCGCTTCGCGTTCGTTACGCGAACGAGATGTTGTGGCTCTTGAGCGGAATCGACCGGATGCGCTGGCCGGTCGCGGCAAAGTACGCATTGAGCACCGCCGGCGCCGCGATACAGATCGTCGGCTCGCCGACGCCGCCCCAGAAACCACCCGACGGCATGAGGATCGTTTCCACCCTCGGCATCTCGGCAATCCGCATGATGTCGTAGCTGTCAAAGTTCTGCTGCTCGACGCGCCCGTCCTTGACGGTGCAGATGCCGTTGAACAGCGCGGTGAGCCCATACGCCACGGAGCCCGCAACCTGCCGTTCGATTTGGGCCGGATTGACCGCATATCCCGGGTCGGTGGCGGCAACGATGCGGTGGATTTTGATCTTGCTGCCGTTCACCACCGAGATTTCCGCCGCCCCGGCCACGTAGCTGCCGTAGGCCATCTGCTGGGCAAGCCCGCGATAGACGCCTTGCGACGCAGGCTGTCCCCAGCCGATTTTTTCCGCCACCGCGTTGAGCACCGCGAGGTGTTTGGGATATTTCGCCATCAGCTTGCGCCGAAACTCGAGAGGATCCTGCCCGGCCGCGTGGGCGAGCTCGTCCATGAAGCACTCGAGATAAATGGCGTTCTGATTGTTATTGACGCCGCGCCAGAAGCCCGGCGTCACGTGCGGGTTTCGCATGGCGTGATCGATCAGCAGATTGGGGACGTCGTAACCGAACACGCCTTCAGACCCGCCGGGATTGAGACCCTGGAAGGTTGCGGGATCGCGACCATTCTGCAGCCGTGCAGGAGCGAGCGTCGCCAGGATCGACTGGCCGGAGATGCGCATGTGCAATCCGGTAAGATCACCTTTGGCATCGAATGCGCCTATGAGCTTGCACTGCGTGACCGGGTGGTACGTGTCCTGCGTCATGTCTTCTTCGCGCGACCACAGCAGCTTGACCGGGGTGCCCGGCACCTGCTTTGCGATCAGCACCGCCTGGGTGACGTAATCCGACCTTCCGCGCCGGCCGAAGCCGCCGCCGAGCAGGAACTTGTGCACGTCGCACTTCGCTATCGGCAGTCCCGATGCCTCTGAGGTCGCGGCCAGCGCCGCTTCCGCGTTCTGCGAACTCGTCCACACTTCGCATTTGTCGGCCGTGTAGAGCGCAGTCGCGTTCAACGACTCCATGCAGGCGTGCGCCTGGTACGGATAGCCGTAGACTGCCTCGACCTTCTTCGCCGCGCCGGCGATCGCTGATTTCACGTCGCCCTTTTGATTGCCGACGAAGGCTTGCTCCGCATCGAGTCCGGCCTTGAGCACTTCGCCAATCGACGCGCTAGTGACTTTGGCGTTCTCGCCCTCGTCCCACACGATCGGTAGCGCTTCGAGCGCGGTCTTGGCCTGCCACCAGCTGTCGCCGACTACTGCGACGGCGGATTGACCGACCTGGACGACGTGCTTGACGCCCTTGTTGCCGGCAATTTTGGCGGCGTCGAAGCTTTTCACTTTGCCGCCGTGAACCGGGCATGCCTTGATCGCGGCGTACAACATGCCGGGCAGCCTCACGTCGATGGCATAAGGTGCCTTGCCCGTCAGCTTGTCGGGCGTGTCGAGCCGCTTGAGCGGTTTGCCGGCAATCTTCCAGTCCTTGGGATCCTTGAGCGTGACGTCCGTCGGCGGCTCGAGCTTCGCCGCCGCTTCCGCCACCTTGCCATAGGTGGTGGCACGGCCGGAGGGCTTGTGCGTGATCACGCTATTCTCGGCCGTGCACTCGGCGGTCGGCACGTTCCATGCATTCGCGGCCGCTTGGACGAGCATCATGCGCGCGGCAGCGCCGCCCTTGCGCACGTATTCGTTCGACTCGCGGATGCCGCGGCTTCCGGTGGTGGAGAAGTCGCCCCACACGCGCTTGCGGGCGACGTTCTGGCCAGGCGTCGGATGATCGACGGTGACCTTCGACCAGTCGCAGTCGAGCTCCTCGGCGACGAGCTGGGCGAGCCCAGTCATGGTGCCTTGGCCCATCTCGGCGCGGGCGATGCGAATGGCCACGCTGTCGTCCGGGCGGATCACCACCCAGGCATTGATCTCGGGCGTGGCGTCCTGCGCGCGCGCGGCGGGCGGGCCAGCGAAGGGAATCTCGAAGCCGAGCGCCAAGCCGCCGCCCAAGGCGGCTGCGCTCACGACGAAGTTGCGGCGATCGATGTTCGCGACATGATTCATGGCTGCCTCCCCGTCTCACGCGCTCGCGGCAGCGGCGTGGATGGCCGCGCGCACCTGCTGGTAGGTGCCGCAGCGGCAGATATTGGTGATGTTGCTATCGATATCGGCGTCGGTCGGTTTCGGCTTGTCCTTGAGGAGCGCCGCCACCGCCATGATCATGCCGCACTGGCAATAACCGCATTGCGGCACGTCGTGGTCGAGCCAGGCCTGCTGCACCTTGTGCAGCACCCCGTTCTTCGCCAGTCCCTCGATGGTGGTGATCTGACGGCCCTCGACCGCGCTCAGCGGCACCGAGCACGAGCGCATCGCAATTCCGTCGACATGCACGGTGCAGGCGCCGCACTGGGCAATGCCGCAGCCATATTTGGTGCCGGTCAGCCCGAGCGTATCGCGCAACACCCACAGTAGCGGCGTATCGGGATCGACATCGACCCGGTGGGGCCTTCCATTCACGGTGAGTTCGGCCATTTGCAAACCTCCATGCGTCGCCGGCGTGAAGAGATAAGGATCTTTGTCCCGCGACCCCTCGGCCCCGCCACGCATCTTTGGGGGAGACCTGCCCATAGCAACACCGCGCTGGGTTGCAAAGTTCCGTCACGACGCGGGCGCGCAGGCGAGCCGGCGCGTAAAATCCGGATAAACTGGGCCCTAGCTCGATGACGCATCGCGCCCGTCGCGGCTGTTGGGGGAAGGCCGATCCAGAGATGCACGGTGCCAGAAACCATTTGAGCCAGCTGGGGGCGTCCCCTACCTTTTGCGGCGACGGACCGGCACGGCAGATTGATCATGGAATTTGCCAGGCAGACGATCGACGTTAACGGCTGCAAGCTCAGCCTGGCGCGTGGCGGTAAGGGCGTGCCATTGATCTACCTGCATGGCACCGACGGGCTCATGGAATGGCCCGTCCTTCTCGATACATTGGCGGAACGCTTCGACGTCATTGCGCCCGATCATCCCGGCTTCGGCGGTTCGGAGGCGCCGCCCTGGCTCGATGACATTTCCGATCTCGCCTACTGCTATCTCGAGGCCATCGAGGTTCTTGGCCTCTCCGGCGTTCACATTGTCGGGCAATCGCTGGGCGGTTGGATCGCACTCGAAATGGCAGTGCGCTCGACGCAGCGCCTGCGCAGCTTGACGCTGCTTTCCCCCGCCGGGATCCACGTCAAAGGCGTGCGCAAAGCCGATATCTTCATCATCGATCCGGAGGAGCTGGCGCGGCTCGCCTATGCCGACCCCAAGCTCGGCGAGGAAGCGGCCGCTCGCACCGCTAACGAAAAATACCAGGATCTCGCCATCCTCAATCGCATCGCCAGCGCGCGCTTCGGATGGCAGCCTCGCTTCTTCAACCCGCGGCTCGAGCGCTGGCTGCACCGGGTGAATATTCCCACGCACATCATCTGGGGTGACGGCGATCGCATCATTCCGCCGGCCTATGCCGAAGCATTCCACCGCCTGATCCCGGGCTCTACGCTCACCATGATTCCCAATGCCGGTCACTTGCCGCACGTCGAACGCGCCGTCCCCGTCGGCGAGGCGATCCAAGCATTCCTCCGGAACTGATGCGCTCGCCGTGAAGGCGACGAGCTTTGCTTGAACTCACGTCGAGGAGACAACAATGACAACGAAGAAATACGAGACTGTCCTGATCGAGAAGCAGGACGGCATCACCTGGCTCATCATGAACCGGCCGGACAAGCGCAACGCCATGAGCCCGCGGCTCCACCTCGAGATGGACGACGCGCTGGCTGAGCTCGCCGTCGATCCGCAGACCCAAGTCCTCGTGCTCACCGGTGCCGGGGAGGCCTTCTGCGCCGGGCAAGACATCAAGCTTTATTTCCGCGCCAATGACGATGCGCCGGCGGCGAGGGCCAAGGCCCGCTATGCCTCCAATCAGTGGCGCTGGCACAGGCTGTCGAACTTTCCGCAGCCGACTATCGCCATGGTCAACGGCTACTGCTTCGGCGGCGGTTTCACCCAGGTCTGCGCTTGCGATTTCGCGCTTGCAGCCGACGACGCGCTGTTCGGCCTCTCCGAAGTCAACTGGGGCATTCTGCCCGGCGGCATCGTGTCATGGAACGTCGGGCAGACGTTGAACTTCCGCGACGGCATGTATTACGCGCTCACCGGCGACACCTTCGACGGCAAGAAGGCCAAGGAGATCGGATTCGTGAATTTCGCCTATCCCAAGGAGAAGCTGAAACAGGAGACGATCAAACTCGCCAAAAAACTGATGGAGAAGAGCCCAGCCGTGCTGCGCTACACCAAAGAGGCGCTACGCGCGGTGCGCTTCATGAACGAACCGCAGGCGGCCGACTACCTCAGCGCCAAGAGCGAAGCCTTGCGTTTCGTCGACAAGGAAGACAGCCGCACCCAAGGCATGAAGCAGTTTCTCGATGAGAAGACCTATCGTCCCGGCTTTGGCGCCTTCAAGCGCCAGAAGGCGAGACAGGCATAGCAGCTTGCGGGCGGTGTGACGCGCTGAATACGAGCGGTCGTTCACACCGACCAATCCGCCATCATTGCCGGGCTTGACCCGGCAATCCGTCCCTTGAATGACGCGTTTTCTTTCGATGGATGCGCGGGCATCAGCGCGTTCACGCGCCTCTTGGAGGCGCTTCGGGTCGTCACCGCGTCGCGCGCGAGCGCGAGGCTTTCACCCTCAGCTCTACTTGGGGCATGGAGGTGACCACCAGAAAAAGGTCCGATGAGGCACTCGCGGTGATGGCCTCTAAGCTCGTTCGGATAGCCTTGACCTGCAGCCCTCGCATTGTGAGAGTCCCGCGGTTCACGTTTGCCAGCCCCCAAGCTCCGATGAAGATTCTGTTCGTCATCCCGGCCCGTTGCTCTACACGAATGTTTTCCTTCGGCTTGAACCATTAGGCCTCGAACTAGTGGCGGAGGTCGCCCGCCGCGCCGGCCACTCAGTCCGTCTCGTGGATTTGCAGGTCGAGAGCCACTCCGACTATCGCCGTATGATCGCAGAGTGGCGGCCGGATTTAATCGCCTTTTCCTGCAACTATCTCGCCAATGTCCCAGAGATCGTCGATCTGGCGAAGGCTACGAACCTTGCTCTACCCCGCTCTTTCATCTGCGTGGGGGGCCACAGCGCCTCCTTCACCGCGCGGGCCATTTTGGAACACGGCGAGGGCGCCATCGATTGCGTGCTCAAGGGCGAGGGCGAACCGGCCATCGTCAAGCTCCTTGAAGCCATCCTGGGCGACCGCGGCGCGATCGTTAAAGTGCCCGGCGCCGTCACCGCGGACGGCGAGGGCCCCCGGCCGGGATTCGTCGAGCACCTCGACGAAATCAGGCCTGCGCGCGATCTCGTGCGCCACCGCCGCAAATATTTCATCGGCGTGCTCGACCCCTGCGCCTCGGTCGAGTTCTCGCGCGGGTGCCCATGGGACTGTTCTTTCTGCAGTGCCTGGACGTTCTATGGCCGCAGTTACCGCCTGCTCAGCCCGGAACGGGTGCTCGAGGATCTAGCCTCCATCCGCGAGCCGGGTTCTTCATCGTTGACGACGTCGCCTTCATTCACGAACGGCACGGCCTTGCAATCGGCGAAGCGATCGCTCGCGCTGGAATGCGCAAGCAATTCTACTTGGAAACGCGCGGCGACGTGCTGCTTCGAAACAAGGAAGTATTCCAGTTCTGGAATAAGATCGGCCTCACATACATCTTTCTCGGCCTCGAGGCACTGGACGAGGACGGCTTGCGGAAGTTTCGCAAACGCATCCCGCTCGGGCGCAACTTCGAGGCGTTAGAGTTCGCCCGCTCGTTGGGCATTGGTGTGGCAATCAACATCATTGCCGACCCGGACTGGGATGAGGATCGATTCCGCACCGTGCGTGATTGGTGCATGGATGTCCCGGAGGTGGTGAACATCAGCATCAATACGCCCTATCCGGGCACCGAGACGTGGCTTACCGAGCAACGGAGACTGCAAACACGAGATTATCGCTTATTCGACATCCAGCATGCAGTGCTACCGACAAAGCTGCCGCTTGCGACGTTCTATCGCGAGCTCTTGGACACTCAGCGTGTACTCTACCGCAAGCACATGACCTGGTGGACCGCACCGGCGTTTGCCGGTGTGCTCGCGCGCCATCTGGTCCGAGGGCAGACCAATTTCATGCGCGGTATCATGAACTACAGTAAGGTCTATAATGCCGAGAAGATGCTGGCGGACCATGCCAAGCCGATCCATTACGAATTGCCGTTGCCGCCTCGATCGGCATGGTCAGGCAGCGAAAGCCTCCCAGCTCTATATTCATACGCCTCGAGGTCGAGCCGGCCGCAACGTCGATGATTCCACCGAGCGCTTCGTCGAGGCGACGCGCATGGGGGCTTCTACTTAACCGAGGAACAGCTCTCCTGCGGTTTTGGCCACACGGTTAAATAGACACGCAGCGTTATCGCGAGGCACCCTCGCCTTTGTCTTTCCGCAGCTGCGCGCGGCGCGCCTGCGTGGCCGCCGCATCGATGACCCATGACCGTCCGGTGGGCCGAAGGATGACGCCATACTCGCGCTCCGCCGCCTCCTTGGAAACGACGCCCTCGCACACGTCGGCCAAAACCCGCTCGGGATCGCGCGCGAGCGGATCGCCATATCCGCCGCCGCCCGGGGTATCGAGCCGCAAGGTGTCTTCTTCCCGCAAGGGATAATCCGCGTAGCGCGTCGGCAAGCGCTTGGCCGCCGCACGCTCCGGGTTGATCCAGATATCGCCGGCACGTCCGGTTCTGCCGCCGGCGCAGCCGTTTGGAGGGATCGAATGCTTCATCGAGCGGATGGAGAAGCGGGCATCGGCGAGATTGAGATATTCGCGGCGGATGCCGAGCCCGCCGCGGAATTCGCCTACGCCGCCAGAATCGGCGATCAGCTCGAAACGGGTGATACGCGCGGGAAATTCGCTCTCGATGATCTCGACGGCTGCGATCTTGGCATTGCTTTGATTGACGGTGATGCCGGAGGCCCCATCTTTGCCCGCGCGCGCGCCGGCGCCGCCGGCGATGATCTCGTATTGCACATAGCCCTTGCCGGTATAGGTGCTGCGCCCGCCGAGGATGATAGAGCGGCTGCCGCTGCCGTCGGCGCGCGCCTTGCCCGGCACGACGTCGCTCACAGCGGCGAAGATGGCGTCCACCAGGGCATGGATGGTGGGATTGTAGGTATTGACCGGGGCGGGAAAGCGTGGGTTCAGCACGCTCCCCTCGCGCGCCGTCATGGTGAAGCCGCGAAGAAGGCCGCTCGATACATACATGTTCGGATCGATCAGCGAGATCAGCGCATAGGCGCAAGCCGCTTGCACCAAGGGTGGGCGGATATTGGCGGGGCCCTTGGTCTGGTCCGCCGAGCCGCTGAAATCGAAATGAAGCGCGTCGCCTCTCTTTTCGATGACTACGTGGATGCGCACGGGCCGCTCGAGCTCGATGCCGTCATCGTCGACAAAACGCTCCGCTTCGAAGCGGCCGTCCGTCCATTCGGCGATTGCCCGCTTGACCTTTGCTTCCGAAATCTCGAGCAAGCGATCGAAAGAGCCGAGGATCTCCTGTTTGCCGAACTTGCCGAGGAGCTCTTCGAGCCGCCTCTCGCCCAGCCGGTCGGCGCCGAGCTGGCCGCGGATGTCGCCCAGCACGAGTTCCGGGGTGCGGCTGTTGGCGCCGATTAGCCGCTCGAGGTCGCCGTTGCGCCGATAGCCCGTCTCGTAGCGCACGGCGGGCAGGTGCAGCCCCTCGTTGAAGATTTCCCGCGCTTGTCCCGAGCAGCTTCCCGGCACCGGGCCGCCGATGTCGCTCTTGTGCGCAATCGAGCCGCAGAACCCGAACAGCTCGGCCTCGACGAAGAAGGGTGTGATGACGGCAATGTCGGGGGCGTGCGGACTGCCGCCCTGATAGGGGTGATTGATGACGAAGGCGTCCCCTGGTGCGATGCCAACACCGAACGCGTCGATGACGGCGGCCGTCGAGGCCGGAAAGGCACCGATGTGGAGCGGCAATACCACGTGCTGCGCCACCACCTCCCCGCGCGCGTTCATCAGCGCGCAGGACGCATCCTGCGACTCCCGCACAATGGTGGAGAAGCCGGTGCGGAACAGCGAATTCTGCATCTCCTGCACGATGCCGGAGAGACTGGCCTTCACCACCTCGAGATCGACTGGGTCGATGGCGCGCATGGCGATCAGTGCTCTTGCGTCACGATCAGATTCTTCCATTCGTCCACCCGCGCGATCTGCCCGGGGCGGACGACGGTCGTGCAATCGAGCTGCTCGAGGATAGCCGGGCCCGCTACGTTTGCACCCACATCGATTTGGTCGCGCTGATAGATTGGACACTCGAGCTCCGCTCCATCGAAGCGCACGCGCCGGCTGCCCCGCCGTGCGTCTTCAAGCGCCCCACCCGTGCGCGCGAAGGTCGGCATCGCGATGGGCGGCAGCAGCCCGAGGCCGCGCACCCTGTAGGACACGATCTCGACCGGCTCCTGCGGCGCCATATGGCCGAAGGCGCTCTGGTGCCGCTGATCGAAGCGCATGCGCAGCTCTTTCAGATCGCTCGGGCGCAACGGCTCGGCAGGGCAGGGCACGGCGATCTCGTAGCCTTGGCCGGCGTAGCGCATGTCGAGCGCCCGTTCGATGCGGATGCGATCGGGTGCGAAGCCATCGCCGCGCAGCTCTGCAAGCGCTTGCGCTGTCAGCCTGTCGAAGATGTGATTCAACTCTTCGGGGGTGACTTCGGTCAGCGGCGCCAGTCTCGAACGGATGTAGTCGTGCTTCACGTCGGACATCAGCAAACCGATCGCCGAAAACACCCCCGGATAAAGCGGCACGATCACGCCCCCCATACCGAGTTCGTGGGAGATGCGGCCGGCATGCAGCGGCCCCGCGCCACCGAACGCAAGCAGCATGAAGTCGCGCAGGTCGTGGCCGCGCATGGTGGAGATGGCCTTGATCGCCTCCTGCATCTTCACGTCGATGATGCGCACGATGCCTTCGGCCGCGTCGATGAGATCAAGCCCGAGGGGGCGCGCGACCTTGGTCATGATGGCGCCGCGCGCTTTGGACGCCTCGAGGCGCATCCGCCCGCCGAGGAAGCCCTCCTCGCCGAGATAGCCCAGCACCAGGTTGCAATCGGTGATGGTCGGCATCTCACCGCCGCGGCCGTAGCACGCCGGCCCCGGCACAGCGCCGGCGCTATGCGGCCCGACTTGCAACATGCCGAAGCGGTCGGCCGTCGCGATCGTGCCGCCGCCGGCGCTCACCGTATTGATATCCAGCATGGGGAGCGCCAGGTCGCGCTCCGCAATCTGTCCGCGACTCGACAGCAAAGGCTCGCCCTCCTTGATCAG
>Ga0126376_10000025_pt1 | contig 61143 bp, 59 predicted proteins | sample PanSoiMetPlot_15_FD_92760 | JGI IMG/M metagenome (GOLD analysis project Ga0126376, IMG submission 92760) | Tropical forest soil microbial communities from Panama - MetaG Plot_15 | ecosystem: Environmental > Terrestrial > Soil > Tropical forest > Bulk soil | place: Panama | collected 2016-02-17 | reverse complement strand
TCTAAGTTATGTGTGATGCGGTGCAAGCGAGCGCGACTGCGCTGCGATCTCTCACCCACCCTATGCACGATATGTTACGATGCTATGACGATTTACGTCCATTGCTCTGTTCCGGCATTTGGCATTCGCAGCCGCATCTCGCTCTGCAATCAACTCCTTAATCAACTCGATGCCGCCTTGACGCCGCCGGAATGCTCCAACTTCATCTCCCGACAAGGCGCATATCTTCATGTAGGCAGCGGGCTGATATTTCCGCACCTTCGCAATGGCTTCCGGGCCGCCCTTGCGGAAGTCTGCGGCCAACGCTTCGAGGAACGCCTTATTGACTAACCGACGCGTGGCTTCTGGCGAGCCGCCAGGGTTTCCACCTACCGGGGGGTTCGATTAACGCTCGGAAACGAAGAATAGATTGCCCACAAACATCATTGCCACACCCACGAAGGCCGCTGCATAAGTATTAAAGGTCATTGAGTATAGGAGCGCAGCACATAAGCTCAACAGTCCCTGCCTCACAGGCAAGGTTTATCCGTATGAAATCGGCTTCCAAGAAACGCGCGCCAACATTGCCAGCGGCGCCCGGCCGGTTCTCGATGACGAATCGCTGGCCGAGCCGCTCGGTGGGCTATCGGGGCTTTGTTATGATTAGCGTGTAAGCCGCTCGAATGATCTCTTTGCCGCGCTTCACGCGGTGTGGATCAAGAGGATTTTTGATAAGCGCTCTCGGGGATCACAGGGTAGAGGGCGGAGTTTGGGAGGCAAAGGTGAAATACGCGATTTGCGGATATCTGTGTATCGCTTTGACTACTACTGCCTGGGGACAGCGAGCAAACGACGGCCGGCCCCTTTCAACTAGCGAAGAACGCGCACTGCGAACCGGCAATACCTTCAAAGAATGCGAAAAGTGTCCTTCGATGGTCGTGGTCCCATCAGGTTCTTTTGTGATGGGTTCGCCGTCAAATGAAGCGGGACGAAGGAGCGTTGAGGGGCCTCGGTACACGGTGACGTTTGCCACCCTGTTTGCAGTGGGTAGATTTGCGGTGACGTTTGAAGAATGGGATGCATGTGCAGCAGCTGGTGGCTGCTACACTTACGGGCCGAATGACCAAGGATGGGGACGAGACCGCCGGCCAGTAATAAACATCATGTGGTACGAGGCTCAGTCTTACGTTGCATGGCTCAACAAGGTCACTGGCAAAATTTATCGGCTTCTCAGCGAAGCTGAGCGCGAATACGTGACGAGGGCCGGCACTACAACGACGTTTTGGTGGGGGAATTCAATTTCAACAAACAGAGCAAATTACAATGGCACTCAAACGTATGCGGGTGAAGGCACGGGCCAATATCGGAAACAGACAGTGCCTGTTGACGAATTTGCGCCAAATCCCTCGGGACTCTATCAGGTCCATGGAAATGTTTACGAGTGGGTCGAAGACTGCATGAACGCGTCATACGAAGGCGCACCGAAAAATGGCTCTGCAAGAATAACAGGGGATTGTAGTCTCCGAGTAATGCGTGGTGGCGCCTGGAACTCCGAGCCGAAATTTCTTCGCTCAGCATACAGGATACCTGGGGTGCAGAGCGATGGGAGGTAGTTGGTATGCGAGTGGCTAGAGACATAGGCGCTGGCTTATGAGCTAAAAGGCATAACGGAAAACCGGCGTCCGCCAACAACGGCGCATCATCAAAGAGCTGCTTCGCGAGCTATCCGAGGGCCGCCTGCACGCGTTCACCGCGTCAAGAACGGCATTCCCAGCGTGCATCCCATCCGCGGTGACGAGATGCGGGCTCTCCGTAAGCTGCGCCGCGAGTACCCTAGAGAGGCTTACGAGTTCGTTTCCGAGCGAGGCGGGCCACAATCAGTCCTATTGGCTTCCACCGCCTCATCCAGCGCGTCGGTGAGGCCGCCAAGATGCCATTCCCGGTGCATCCACACATGCTGCGCCATGCCTGTGGGTTCAAGCTCGCCAACGATGGCCACGACACGCGCGCCCTGCAGCACTACCTCGGGCACAAGAACATCCAGCACACGGTCAGGTGCACCCAAATGGCGCCCGACCGTTTCGAGGACTTTTGGAGAGGCTGACCTTAGGGCATCTTGGTGCCGCCGCTTCCGGGCGCCGGCAAGCTCGGGACGACTTCCGCTTCCGCCTCTATCACTTGGCATTCGCTCCGGCCTCGCGCTGCGCAAGCATCTCGTTGATAAGCTCAATGCCGCGCTCTAGCTGCTCATCGGTCATCGCCTTGACACCCCCGCCGTGCTCCATCTTCATTTCCCTCGGAACCAATAAAACCAACAGCTTAAGAAAGACCCCGGGCTGGTTCCGCATCACCGTCTCTATCGCCTTGCGGCCGCCCCGGCGAAAGGCGGCGTGCATTTCCCGGATGGTGTCTGCGTTGAGGGCATGACGCGAGCGCTGGGCATTCCCGCCGAGGTTTCCAGACGACCCCTTAGCGAATTGTCCGTTTGCCTTTCGCTCGATGACCTGATTGGGCATCACCTATAGGTCCTGTTTTGTAGGTCCGGATGGATATCGGATTCTTGGGGGCAAAGCGAGCGAGGAGCATGCAAAACATTCAATGCGCTACAATGGGAAAACGTCGCCTAAAAAAACAAGTAACCATTCGTTAATTGCTCGGTCGTACAGGCAAACGAACACCTGTACGGAGGTTGCCGGTGGCTGAAAGTTGGTTGACGTACCGCGAGCTTGCCCAGGCTCTCGATATCTCGGCGGACGCCGCGCGCCAGAAGGCCATCCGTGGGCGTTGGCCACGGCAGCGGGGTAATGATGGCAAGGCTCGCATCCTTGTCGATCTCGAAGCCGAGAAAGCCGCCCACACGCCTCGTAGACGCCCGAACGTACACCCGAACGAACACCCGGACGAAGGGCGTACGTTTGAGGCCCTCGAAGCTCACATCGCGACGCTGAAAGAAGCTGTCGCCAAGGCCGAGGCGCTCGGCGAACACCACCGTCAGGAAGCCGAGATGACGAGCAAACGTGTTGATCATCTGGTTGCCGAGTTGGTCGAGCTCTCGATGCGGATGACCGAGCAGACGGCGGTAGCAGACAGGGTGCGTGCCGAGTTCGACGCCTACCGGGCGCGGCCCTGGTGGCGACGCCTGGCGCGCTCGGCTGCCTGAAACCCGTGGGAAATTGCCTCGAATAATCGGCAGTGATGGTTAGTAACTTCGGCCGAAATCCAATCCGATCCAATGAGCGGACGTCATCAGGTTTGTAAGTCTAAGTCACAGAAATTCCGCCGGTCAGCGGTAATTTGAGGTGAACGGCGGCGCGGAAATTGCGGGAACCTCGCCCGCAATGGCCGACCTGATCGGGCACTGCGCGTGCAAGCGGAAGTCGGCCTCTGGACGACTCGGTCCGCTCTGTTCCGCACCCCGCAGCGGCTACTTGCGCTTTCGTGCCAGAATCGCCCTTGTGTGCGCGAACCGGAACGCTTGGCGCAGCATCGGGACGAACGTCAGCGGCACGGCCAAGTGTCTTGACCGGCCCGGGCTGTGACGGATGTAGGCGTCCTCGACGTACTCGAACGCGCCGAAAATCCGGCGCAGCAGCGCTGCGATCTGCTGCCCGGACAAATAGTTGACGCCGTAGGTCGCGAACACGCGATTGAGCTCGACGACCTCATCTGCCGTGCACATCTCCTGGTTAAGGCCGCGGATCCCCAGGACTGCGCAAAGCTTGAGATAGGGCCGCCACGTAAAGACGCCGCCGAAAGGAATATTGATATGCGCTTCGATAGGGCGCCATTTTGAGGGGAAAATATTGAGAAAAGCGCCGCCGGGTTTGAGCACGCGGTGGATTTCCGCATACGCCAAATCCTGCTCCGCCACGTGCTCGAACACCGATGTGGCGAAGATGAAGTCGAACGTATCGGCAGGCCAGGGAACCTCGCTCATCCTCGGGTAGCCGCCGGCGCTGCCGGGAAGTGGGTCGAAGCGGAAGCGTTCGCGGTCTGTCGGTGTCCGGAGTGCCACATAATTTTGCACGTCATAGCCGAACGCATTGCAATATCCGGCGTCGAGGTACTCGTAGGTGTGACGGCCGGATCCGCATCCGTAATCAAGAATCACGCTGTCGGGGGTAAGCTGTATGCCTCGGGATTTGAGGATCGCATCGTAGAACGCAACGACCTGTTGCGCGCCCTCGTCTTCGATCATCGCTCGCCTTCCCGCCGCCGTGGCGCTACGGCACCAGGCGGATGATGGAGCAGCTCTCGCCCGCCTTGGCGGCTGGGGCGAACGGTGGGCGTAGGAGAAGACAGTCGGCGCGCGCCAGCGGCATGAGCATGGAGCTATCCTGCACCGACGCCGGCCTCGCAACCGGAACGCCGTCGGGACCGGTCGCCAGCGTGGCGCGCAGATAGTCGGCGCGCTCGTCGTTTGCCGGCAGATCGCAGCCCAGTCGTGCGGTCTCGGGCGAGGGGGCGACATCGCTGCGCCCCGCGAGCCGCCGAATGAGCGGAAGCAGGAACAGAACCGTACAGACATAAGCGGAGACTGGATTTCCCGGCAGTCCCAAGACGTGCATGCGGCCGAGCCGACCATGCATCATGGGCCGTCCCGGACGCAGCGCTACCTTCCAGAACGACAGCGCGAGCCCTTCGCTCGCCAGTGCCTCGCGAACGAGGTCGTAATCGCCGACCGAAGCGCCGCCCGACGTGACGAGAATATCGGCGCCAAGATCGTGTGCGCGACGCACCGCAGCGGCGGTCTCGGCGAGGCGATCCGGCACGATGCCGAGATCGACGACCTCGCACCCTTCCCGGCGCGTGGCCGCCATGGTGGCATAGCCGTTTGAATAGACGATTTGGCCGAAACCAGGCGTGGCGCCGGGCATCACCAATTCGTCACCGGTTGCCAGCAGCGCGATCTTGGGACAGCGATGCACCAGCACGGTGGGATGGTTCATCGCGGCCGCGAGCGCAAGATCGCGGTCGGTGAGGCGATCGCCCTTGGCGAGCAGCACTGCACCGCGTTTGAAATCGAGGCCCTCGACCCGGACGTGCTTGCCTTTGCCGGCGGGCCTGGTGACGATGACGGCGTCGCCCTCGCGCGAGGTGTTTTCCTGGATCACGATGGTGTCGGCGCCAGGCGGCAGGACACCGCCGGTGAAGATGCGCGCGGCTTCTCCAGCACCGAGCGTACCGTGAAACGGATGTCCGGCTGCGACTTCGCCGATGACTTTGAGCCTGACCGGCACTTTGGCGACATCCCCCGAACGCACCGCGTAACCGTCCATCGCGGAGACGTTAGCCGGCGGCTGCGTGCGCAGCGCTGCGACATCGGCGGCGAGCACCCGCCCGTGGGCCTGCGCGAGTGGCGTATGCTCGGCCGCCAGCGGCTTCGCATCCGCGAGCACACGGGCGAGCGCCTCTGCGACCGGCATCAGCGCCACTAGGCTACTCCTTAGCTCGATAATGTCCCGATTTACCGCCGCGCTTCTCCAAGAGGCGGATGCCCTCGATGCGCATGCCACGCTCGAGTGCCTTCACCATATCGTAGATGGTGAGGCAGGCGACCGCGACTGCGGTCAAGGCCTCCATCTCCACTCCGGTCCGGCCAGTCACTTTGACGCGTGCGCGCACGCTAAGGCCGGGCAGTTCGGGCTCGGGCGCAATATCGACGGTGATGTTCGAGACGGGGAGGGGATGGCACAGCGGGATCAACTCGTGCGTGCGTTTTGCCGCCAGAATGCCGGCGAGGCGCGCAACCCCGAGCACGTCGCCCTTCTTCGCGTTGCCGGCAAGCACGACGTCCAGCGTCTTTGCCATCATCACCACACGGCCTTCAGCGACGGCCACGCGTTCGGTCGCGGCTTTTTCCGACACGTCGACCATACGTGCCTCGCCGCCACGGTTGAGATGGGTGAGTTGAGACACGCGCGCCACCGCTCACCCCGCGGCGCCCACGCGGCGCTGCTTGCGAATTAGCGCACGTGTCGCGGCTTCGACGTCGCGCTCGCGCATGAGGCTTTCGCCGACGAGAAAGGTCGAGACGCTCACTGACGCGAGGTATTCGAGGTCGGCAGGGGAGAAAATTCCGCTCTCGCCGATGGCGATACGGCCGGCAGGGATTCTTGGCGCCAGACGCTTGCTGACCTCGAGCGTCGTGTCGAACGTCTTGAGGTTTCGATTGTTGATCCCAATCAGCGGCGAGCGCATCCGAAGCGCCCGTTCGAGCTCGGCTTCGTCGTGGACTTCCAACAGGGCATCCATGCCAAATGCCTGCGCGGCGTCCTCAAGCTCGCGCGCGGCGTCCTCGTCGACCGCGGCCAAGATGATCAAGATGCAGTCGGCGCCCCATAGTCGCGCCTGGGCGACTTGATAAACGTCATACATGAAATCCTTGCGCAGGACCGGGAGCTTGGTCGCGGCGCGCGCTGCGGCAAGGTGTTCCGGCTTTCCTTGAAAGGAGGGCGCGTCGGTGAGCACCGAGAGGCACGTCGCGCCCCCGCTTTCGTAGGCGCGGGCCAAGGCAGCAGGATCGAACTCCGCCCGGATCAGGCCTTTGGAGGGGCTCGCTTTCTTGATCTCGGCGATCAAGGCATAGTTGCCCGCCGCAAGTTCGCGCCCGATCGCGGCGGCAAATCCGCGCGCAGCAGGAGCCGATCTGGCATCGGCTTCGATCGCGGCCATGGAGCGGGCGCGCTTGGCCGCCGCAATCTCTTCGCGTTTGTAGGCCTCGATCTCGGTGAGAATGTCCGCCATCGTTGCCCTACTCGGACCTTGAGTTGGTGTCGCGTACGAGAGAAGCCATCGTGCGATTCTTAGGCATTCGAGATCGTAACCAGACGTTGGAGCCGGTTCGCGGCTTCGCCGGAATCAATTGACGCCTGTGCCAGCGCAAGCGCTTCTTTGAGTTCCTTGGCGCGCCCCGCGACCATCAGCGCCGCGGCTGCATTGAGGATGGAAATGTCGTGGAAAGCGCCGCCCTTGCCCTTGAGCACGTCGCGGAGTGCCTGCGCGTTCTCCTTGGCGCTCCCGCCGCGCAGCGTCTCGGGCTTGACTCGCTGCAATCCCAACTCCTCGGGTGTGATCTCGAACGTGCGCACCGTGCCCGTCTCGAGGGCGGCCACGTAAGTCGGCCCCGCCGTGGTAATCTCGTCGAGGCCATCCGAGCCGTGCACGACCCAGGCCGAGTCGGAGCCTAGATTTTTCAGCACCAGCGCGAGCGGTTCGATCCATTGGCGCGAGAACACGCCGACCATTTGTCGCTTGACTCCGGCAGGATTGGAGAGCGGGCCCAGGAGATTGAAGATGGTACGAGTGCCGAGCTCGACCCGTGTAGGCCCGACGTTTTTCATGGCCGGATGATGCGCGGGCGCGAACATGAAACCGATGCCCGCTTCTTTGATGCAGCGGGTAACGCCTTGCGGCGTCAACTCGATATTCACGCCGAGCGCCGCCAGCACATCGGCCGCGCCCGAGCGCGACGAGAGGGCCCGGTTGCCGTGCTTGGCCACCGGGACACCGGCGCCGGCCACGATCAAGGCGGCGCAGGTCGAGATGTTGAACGAGCCGGAGGCGTCGCCGCCAGTGCCGACCACGTCGATCGCGTCGGGTGGCGCTGCGACCCGCAGCATCTTTTCGCGCATTGCGGTTACTGCGCCGGTGATCTCGTCGACCGTTTCGCCGCGCACGCGCAATGCCATGAGGAGCGCGCCCATTTGTGAGGGCGTCGCCTCGCCCGACATCATGGTGTCAAAACCATGGGCGGCTTCCTCGCGGCTCAGCGTAGCGCCGGTCGCAGCCTTGGCGATCAATCCCTTGAGTTCGTCGGTCACTTTGACGTCTCACGAAACACGGCGGCTCGCCCGAGCGCCGGTCGGCTCGCGGCCCCGCGCGGTGTTCCAGGCGCCGGCGATGTCGAGAAAGTTCCGCAGCATGAGATGGCCGTACTCGGAGGCAATGCTCTCAGGATGAAACTGAACGCCGTGCACCGGCAATGTGCGATGTGCCAATCCCATGATGAGACGGTCACCGGTTTCCGCCGTGATCGTAAGCTCGTGCGGCAAGCTTGCCCGCTCGACCACGAGGGAATGGTAGCGCGTTGCCTTGAACGGGCCGTTGATGCCGCGGAATATGTCGCTGCCCCGGTGGGTAATCTGCGAAAGCTTGCCGTGAACCTGCACCGGAGCGCGGACCACTGCGCCGCCATAGGCTTGCCCGATCGCCTGGTGGCCCAGGCACACCCCCAGCAGGGGAATCGCGGGCGCCGCCTTGGCGATGAGCTCGAGGCAGATGCCGGCGTCGCGCGGGGTGCGCGGACCAGGAGACAGCACGATCGCCTCCGGCTCCATCGCCACGACCTGATCGGCTGCGATTTTGTCGTTGCGATAGACCAGCACTTCCGCCCCTAGTCCGCCCAGATAGTGGAACAGGTTGAACGTGAAGCTGTCGTAATTGTCGATCAGGACGATCATGCTTTCCGTGCCCGGTCAGGGTCTTAGACGCGGGTCTTGAGGGAATCAAGGCGCTGGGGGCTTGGCCTCCTGGGCTTTCGCGGAGCGCGCAAGGCAACCAAATCGGCCGCCGTTCTCGCTGGCATTCCCGCACAAGGAGGGAGACGGTCTCATGACGATCAGGCGCACTTGGCTTGCCCTGGGACGGCAGGCGTTTGGTTTGGCCATTGCGGCCGCATTGCTCGTCTCGGCGGTGGTCATCGATCGAGCCGCGGGGGAAGAGACCAGCGAGCCGCCCTCGCTCGAGTCGATCAAGTCCTCCCTGGACGAGATCGAATCCGGCGTTGACAGCGAAGATGTCTTGCCGGAAACGTTGGTGCGTTTTCGACAAACCCTCAATACGGCGACCGAAACACTTCGCGGCCAGATCGAGGAGCTCGAACCTCGCGTTCGCGAGCTGGAGGAGCGCGTGAAGCAGCTCGGCCCCGCGCCCGCGAAGGATGCGCCGCCCGAGAGCGCCGACATCGCCAGCCAGCGCGAGGAGCTGACGAAGCAATTCGGCGAGCTGGACGGTGAATTGAAGCAGGCCAAGGTCCTTTCGCTCAGAGCCGATCAATTAAGCGAGCGCGTGTCGCAGAAACGTCATTCGCTATACGCCAAAGAGCTATTCGCCCGCACGCCGAGCGTGCTCGATCCCTTCTTTTGGATGGACACGCTGCGGGCTTTCCCGATCGAATTGCGCACGGAAAGAGCGGTGTTCCACGCCTGGATCGCAGAGCGCGGTGACCGCCTGTCGTGGAGCGCCGCCGTTTTGATCACGCTGGGGGTCATTGCGGTTGCGGGCGCATTGAGCCGATGGTGGTTTCCCCGACTCCTCGCTTATCCGACGGAGACCCGTTCGGCCAAAGCTTGGGCGGCTTTATGGGTATTCGTTTGGTTCGCCGCCCGCACGCCGTTGGCAACGGCCGCCGCATTGCTGGCATTCGAGTCGCTTGGCTTGTTCACCAGTCGCATCGAACAAATTGCCGAGGGCCTGCTTGCCGGCGTCGCGGCGGCAAGTTTCGCGTACGGTGTGGCCCGCGGCCTGTTCGCACCGTGGGAGCCGCAACGGCGCCTGGTGCAGGAGGACGATGCCACAGCGCTCTGTTACCACAATCATCTGGTCTGGTCCGCGCGCGCGCTTGCCGTGCTCATCGTGTCCCAGGTGGTGCACAAGACCTTATTCGCGCCCCTGATCATCACGGTTGCCACGAATGCGCTGTTCGCCGCGGTAACTGCTGGCTTCTTGGCGCATCTCGTCGTCCGCCTGCGGCAAATCAGGAACGAGCGAGGCGATGCGCTCGTTGTCGCGGCCTGGGCCCATCCGTTGGGCTTGCTGCTAGCGCTGCTGATCGGGCTTGCGCTTGTCGCGGGTTATGCGGGCCTTGCCGCATTCGTCGCATTGCGCGCGATTGTCGCCGCAGCAGCGTTCGGGGCTCTCTATCTGCTGCTCGCGATTACGCAAACGCTGTTCGGAACGATCAGCGAGCAGAGCCCCAAGGGGCAGACGCTCGCTGCAAGTCTCGGCGTCAGCGCCGGCACGCTCGGGTTCGGGGCCGCGCTGCTCTCGGCAGGCATTCGCGTGATGCTGATCATGGCCGCGTTCCTCCTAATCATCGGCCCATGGGAGGTATCCACCGCCGACTTGTTCGACACGGTTCGCAACATTCCGTTCGGATTCAAGATCGGCGAGATCCATCTCTCGTTTGAAACAATAGCGACAGCCGCCTTCCTGCTGCTCGTCCTCCTGGTCGTTACGCGCATTGTCCAGCGCTGGCTTGAGACGGAGTTGCTGCCGCGAACCAGATTGGAGCCAAGTCTTCAGCTGTCGATCGTCACGATTTTGGGCTATGTCGGCGCGATCACGGCGATCGGCGTTGCGCTTACCGGGCTCGGTTTCGATCTGCAGAAAATTGCCTTGATTGCCGGCGCCCTCTCGGTAGGCATCGGCTTCGGCCTACAGTCCGTCGTGTCGAACTTCGTCTCCGGTCTCATCCTGCTGACCGAGCGGCCGATCCGCGTCGGGGACACGATCGTCGTCAAAGGTGAGGAAGGATGGGTGCGACGCGTTCGTGTGCGCGCAACCGAGATCGAGACCTTCGACCGGGCGAGCGTCATCATTCCAAATTCCGAATTCATCACCGGCGTGGTCAAAAATTGGACGCGCACCAACACCTTGGGCCGCATCGTGATCAAAGTCGCCGTGACTTACGGCAGCGATCCGGTTCAGGTACGCGCTATCTTGCTCGAGATCGCTTCCGCGCATCCGCAAGTCGTGCAGTCGCCGCCTCCGGGAGCATTCCTGCTGGGCTTCGGCAACATCGGGCTCGAATTCGAACTGCGGTGCGTTGTCGCCGATGTGGAAAAAGGCCTCTCGGTGCGCAGCGATCTGCATTACGCGATTTTCAAGGGGTTTCGGGAGAAGGGGATCGAGATCGCTCGGACGCCCTAACAAAAATCAAAGCGGCTCTTTCGGTTCGGAATTTCAGGTGGCACGATGTGCTTCCGCGATTTGGGCGCGCTTGAGGTTTTGATGGGTCCACGATGCGCCAGATAACCTTGGTCGCCTTTCTGCAGGCACAGAACTGCACCAACTTTCCGTGCTCCTGGCGTCACCCCCAGTCGCGTACGGATTCCTGGTCGGCGGACTACTATCGGCATATCGGCCGGGTGCTCGAAGAAGGCAAATTCCACCTCGGCTTCTTCGATGACCGGCTTTCGATGCCGGACATCTACGGGCATGACCACGCGCATACCGTCCAACACGGCATCCGCTGCGTGAAAATGGACGCGGTGACCGTGCTAACGGTCATGGGCATGGCGACCGAGCGGCTCGGTCTCGGCGCAACCTACTCGACGAGCTATTACGAGCCCTTCCATGTGGCGCGTCTGTTCGCCACGCTCGATCTGATGACCGACGGGCGCGCGGCCTGGAACGTGGTCACCTCGCTCAATGACGGCGAAGCTCAGAACATGGGCCGCGACGAGGTCATCGAGCACAACCTGCGCTACGACCGCGCCGACGAATTCATGGAGGTGGTGTTCGGGCATTGGGACAGCTGGGAGGACGGCGCGATCATCCAGGACAAGACGCGCGGCCTCTTCGCCCATGCGGGCAAAGTTCATCGCCTCGACCACAAGGGTCGCTTCTTCCGCTCACGCGGGCCGTTCACCGTGCCGCGCTCCTCGCAAGGCCGTCCGGTCATCATCCAGGCGGGGCAGAGCGGTCGCGGCAAGCGCTTCGGGGCGCAGTGGGGCGAGTTGATCTTCGTCGTCTACCCGAACATTGCGGTCGGCAAGCGCGACTATACGGGATTCAAGGCGGAGGTGGCCGGCTGCGGCCGCGATCCCGAAGAGGTCAAGATTACGCATCTGATCACCACGGTGGCCGCCGCGAGCAGGATGGAAGCCGAGGATAAATGGGCCCTCATCGATAAGCTGCCGCTCGAGATCGACGCGCTCTCGCTTCTCTCGGAAGCGCTCAACTTCGACTTCTCGACCAAAGGGATGGACGAGGCATTCGCCGATGAAGAGATGGCGGCAATTTCCGGTCTGCAGGCGATCCGTGACCGCGTCGTGCGGGCGAGCGGGAAGAAGAATCCGACGGTCCGGGAGTTCATGCACCATACCGGGCGCGGCCGCGTACACGATCCCATCGTCGGCGGCCCGAAGGAGATCTGTGATCAGCTCGAACAATGGTTCGTCGAGCGCGCGTGCGACGGCTTCGTCGTGTCGGCGACCCATGTTCCCGGAGCCTACGAGGATTTCGTGCGGTTCGTGGTGCCGGAGCTGCAGCGGCGCGGCCTCTTTCGCACGGCTTATGCGGGCAAGACCTTGCGCGAGAACTTGGGTCTACCCGTGCCGCCTACCACCGCGTGGCGCGGAACGCGCGCAGCGCGGCGCGATGAAGCTGGTTGAGCCGGCCCTCATACGGGAAGGAACCCAAAACGGACGTTCGGCTATTCGGCCGCCAGCCGCCCCGATGCATTTACGTGCGAGCCTATCTTGCGCCGAACGATATCGATGTGACTGCGCAGATTATACAGCTGGTCCGAGAAGGTTAGTGGAAAACGGATATGACTGACGGCCTCCTCAATGCGTTCGATTTCGGCTTGCGTTTGGGCTAACTGCTTGCCCGTCGGGTCGGTGTCGAACGAAGCTTCCAAAGCCTTAAGTTGAGCATACCAATAAAACAAACGCCGACGCGTGAGCCAATTGTACGCCACCGGCAGGAAGCGAAACAGCGGGAGGCCAAGAGCTATGGCTGCAACTAGGACTGCAATCCCTCTTTGAGCATGGACGGAGAGCCATAAAGGCAAATGCCTCTGCATAAAGGAAGGACCGTTTTTATAAAAATCCGTAGCCGCTGGTGCAACGGGATATTCTACATCGGTGCCGTTAGGGAATTCACCGACCCGCTGAAAGATATTCGACCCAGCATGCACTTCTACCATTGTCTGCAACAGGAGCTGGACAATTTCCGGATGAAGATCGCTACGTACCAATACCTTCGTGGTGGATCCCAAGAGTTGCACGTCATTGGGTGGGACGTTTCGATCAATATCAATCACGCCTTGTGGCAATACCAGCCGAGCGAGGTCGGGGAAAATACGGGTGAAAGCCTCCGCCATCGGCAAACTCATAATGCGAACGTTGGGATTTTGGAGGAATGATTTAACGGCCGTCGCATCCGGCGCGCCGATGATCCATACAGCATCCACCTTGCCATCATTCATTGCCTCAACTGCAGCGGTTCCTGCAAAAGGCAAAAACGTCGCGGTTTGAGAATTAACGCCGCCCTTGCCAAGAACTTGTTCGGCTGAAGCTCGAGTAGCACTTCCTTCTGGCCCTATGGCAATGCGTTTTCCTTTGAGCTGCGACAGCCGGTCAAACTGTTCATTCGAGGAGTAAAAGATCCAATAGGGATTGTTGTATACAGTCCCTAATGACAACAATCCTGGCGCATGTTTCCCATCCGAAACACCACTGACCATCAAGGAAATCTGAACGCCCGATCTTGGATCCTGCAGAATCTTAATATTTTCCACTGCACCGGAAGTCGGGCGCAGCTCAAGGTCAACGTTAAAACGCGCAAATATTTCCCGATATTGCTGGCCGTAATATTCGAAAGAAGAACCTTTGAAAGCCGTCGCCATTGTAACTTTCGAAGGTGGTGCGGGAATGAAATACATCAGCAGGAGCGAAACAATGCTCACAATACCGGCGGCCGCGGCCAATCCTTTGAACAATTGCCAACGATTGTATCCCAGCATGAATATATCTCCTGGGTCTCCATCCGTCGTGGAAAGGGGCGGTGAACAGCCTTTACAGACCTCGCGGAAAGGGCATTTAATTTCTAATCAGGCAGACAGTTTTGTCGCGCTCGCGTCTATCGGGTTTTAGATGCCTGCCCCTCTTTGCTGCTTCACGGGCGGGATTTCGCCACATCCCACTGCACCAGTCGAGGTTAAAAGACTACAATAGTTTCCGACGCACCCAAAAGCGTCGACCGAATTCTGCGCGGCAGCGAAGTACGCGTTGTACCGCCAGGGTCGGACATCGCACCATTCACAGGACCAGATTTGTGAGTACATGGCCTAATCCGAAGCCGGCAGCTTGCCGAACGCATCCTCGAGATCGACTGTGACTGGAATCTTGTCGTCCAGTGAGCCGGGCGTTTTCCACGTCTGAGCCATGAGCGTATGCGCGCCGGCAAAGCGGAAATCCGGCGAAAGCGTCGGCTTCCCATCGATCATGTCGCTCAATCCAGCGATGCGTTTCTTCTCCCGGCTGTACACCATCATCGGGAATGACCAGGGCGAATGACCACCCGATGACGCCATGCTGTAGACAAAGAATTGCGAATCCGGCGACCATTTTGCATTGACGACATAGTAGCCGTTGGTGCCGCGCGGCGACGAGTAGCCCTTCGAGATCACGGTATCGCCTTTGCTGGTCCGGATCACGACGCGGCTTTCCATATCAGGCGTGGCGTAGAGGCCGATATCGACGGGCAGCACGAGCGCGCGCAGTGCACCGTCAGGGGACGGGTAAATACGGGGTTTGATACTGCTGCAACTCGATTCCGGTCGCGGTGTCCGCTACAGACCACCTGGGCCAGCGCGGGCGCCGGGAGGAGCGTCGCCGATGACAAACCTGCTGTGAGTAACCAGATCAACAAGACAAACCGCATGTCGACACCCACGATCTTCCTTCGCGAATAAGCAGATAGTTCTGGGAAATGACGCCCTTTCGCCGTCTCCGTGCCGCACCTAGACTGTCAGCATCGCAACCGGGCGGGAAGAGCTGCCGCCGACCGTTTTGTTTCGACACGAGCGCGATTCAGCGAGGCGAGGACCACCTGCGGCGATGGGCATGCCTGAGGTCTCGCGCCGCATCCCAGTCGGCGATATCGATCTTGCCTATCGCATCACCGGCCGCGGCAAGCCCATAATGCTCGTGCATGGCCTCGCCTGCGGCCAGCGGATGTGGTTTCACCAGCGGCGAAAACTATCCGATCGCCACACGGTCATCACCTATGACCAGCGTGGCCACGGGGAGAGCGACGCGCCTGACGATCCCACCCGTTATTCCGCTGCGCATCTCGCGCGAGACCTCGCCGGCCTGCTCGATGCGCTCGCGTGCGACAAGGTTGCAGCTGTCGGCTTTTCGCTGGGAGGGGGGCCGGCACTTGCGCTTGCAGCCGCAAGGCCCGAGCGGATCACGCATCTCGTCCTCGCCGACGTGGGAATGGGTGCCGATGACGCTTGGCGCATCCAATGGCTGGCGCGGCGCTGGGTCGATTTTGCAGAACGCACCGGTTGGGATGAGTTGTTGCCGGACATGCTGCGGAGTGAGTTGTTCAAATTCTACGCCAATCGCGGCCCGCGCTTTCGCCGTCATATGGCGGGGCTCATTCGCGCAACGCCGCTCGTTGGACTGCGCCATACCCTTTCACAAGTGCTGGCGCAGCGGCGATCGCTCTTTCGCATGCGTCACGCGCTGCAAGCCATCAAGGTGCCGACGCTGGTCATGCTGGGCCAACACGACTACCTCTGCCGCAACGCTGCCCGGCTGTTGTCGGAGAATGTCCCCGGCGCCGTCCTTCACCGAATTGATGGGGCCGGACATATGTCTCCGCTCGAGCGGCCGGATCAATTCAGCGACTTGCTGGCTGCGTTCTTCGCCCGCGGTTGAGGGTCGACTTACCCATGCGCTACGCCGACCGCAGGCGGAGAAGGCGTGTGACGGAGCCTCCGCCAGCCTCGCCTGCCGTCTTTACACCGGCCGAGCGGCGCCTGATCGGACGGCTACGCACCCCGATGCTAGTGCAGCGATTTCTCAACCGCCTGCCGTATAATACTGAGACTCCTTCTGATCCCGAAACGCTCAGAAGCCTTCGGCAGGTTCTGCGCCGCCGGAGGGCGCATTGCCTCGAGGCCGCGCTGGCGGCCGCCTGTATCCTCGAGCAACACGGCTATCCGCCGCTGGTGATGAGCCTTATGTCGATCGACTACCTGGACCACGTCATCTTTGTTTATCGCCAGCGCGGCCGCTGGGGTTCTGTGGCGCGCTCGCGTGATCCGGGCCTGCACGGGCGAAAGCCGGTCTTTCGTTCGCTGCGTGCGCTCGCCATGAGCTATTTCGACCCGTACATCGACTTCACCGGATGCATCACCGGATATGGGCTGTTCGATCTGCGCCGGCTGGGAACGTACGATTGGCGGCTTGCTCGAAAAAACATGTGGGCGGTCGAACGCGCGCTCCTGCGTTTCCGGCACAAGCCTCTCAGGGGAAGCCGCGAGCGCGTCCGGCGATATCGTAGGCGCTATCGAGCCTACCTGGCGAAGTACAGCAAAAAGCCGCTGTTCTATCGCGGCCGCGAGAAGTGGACCGAAATTCCGAAAGAGTTTTTGTAAGGCCTCATACCAACCGCTCCATTGTTGTCGTCCCCGCGAAAGCGGGGACCCATGAACACCGGCCTCTGGAATATGGGTCCCCGCGTGCGCGGGACGACGGCAGACATGTGATGCTGAAGCAACGCCGGATTGCGACTTGGCGATATTTCGTATCATCCCTTGTGGATCGGATCGATCCATAGCACCTCATCGGGCTTCTCGACCGGCTCGATGTCAAGGTTGACCACGACCGCTTCGTTGTCGCTGCGCACCACCACGCATTCGAGCGGCTCGCTCGAACTGGCGTTGATTTCCTGGTGCGGCACAAAGGGCGGCACATAGATGAAATCGCCCGGACCGGCCTCGGCGGTGAATTCGAGCCGCTCGCCCCAGCGCATTCGCGCCTTGCCGCGCACCACGTAGATGATGCTTTCCAGCTCACCGTGATGATGCGCGCCGGTCTTCGCGTTAGGACGAATATTCACCGTGCCAGCCCAAATCTTCTGGGCGCCGACGCGGGCATAGTTGATGGCCGCCTTACGATCCATGCCCGGCGTCTGCGGGGTATTGGGATCGAGCGCGTGGGCCGGAATGACGCGCACGCCATCGTGCTTCCACCGTGGTTCGGTTGTCGCGTCCATGTTCGTAGGCTCCATTTGCAGTCGCCTGGCCGCTCACGGGATGTCCCTTGGTAGGAACCGTGCGGGCAAAGCCGTCAGCAATATATAGTGCGCCGGAAGACTATTATCCCCGCCGCGCCGCGCTCGCAAATCGCTTGGCTTCTTCTGCGGCGCGGAACAGCGCCTTGGCCTTGTCGACGCATTCCTGTTGCTCGGCTTTAGGATTGGAATCGGCGACGATGCCGGCGCCTGCCTGGACATACATCATGCCGTCCTTGATTAATGCGGTGCGCAGCACGATGCAGCTGTCGAGCTCGCCCGCCGCCGAGAAATAGCCCACCGATCCGGCATAAATCCCGCGCTTCTGCGCCTCGAGCTCGTCGATGATCTGCATCGCCCGCACCTTCGGCGCGCCCGAGACGGTGCCGGCGGGAAAGCCGGCCGCGAGCGCGTCGAGCGCGTCGTATCTTCCGTCGAGCTGACCCTCGACGTTGGAGACAATGTGCATCACCTGGCTGAAGCGCTCGACGAAGAACTGATCGGTGACCTTGACGGTGGCCGTGCGCGCAACGCGGCCGACATCGTTGCGGCCAAGGTCGAGAAGCATCAGATGCTCGGCCCGTTCTTTCTCATCCGCGAGCAACTCGACCTCGAGCGCCGTGTCCTGCTGCGCCGTCGCGCCGCGCGGACGCGTGCCGGCGACCGGACGAATGGTCACAGTGCCTTCGCGCACGCGCACGAGGATTTCTGGGCTCGAGCCGGCGACCGAGAAGTCTCCGAAGTCGAGGAAATACAGAAAGGGCGCCGGATTGACCCGCCGCAGCGCCCGGTAAAGCGCAAACGGCGGCAATTCGAACGGCGCCTCGAAGCGTTGTGACAGCACGACCTGGAAGATGTCGCCGGCCGCGATGTATTCCTTGGCGACATTGACCATCCGTTCGTATTCAGCGGGCGTCATGTTCGAGGACGGCCACACCGTGAGTGGGCCCGCTTGGACGTCGGGCGGAGAATGCGCCAGTGGAGCATCGAGCGCATCCATGACCTCGGACAGGCGCTCGCGTGCACGAGTGAAGGCAATGTCGGCGCTAACGCCGCTTTCTGGTCGCACCGGCGTGACCACAGTGATCACGTCTTTGACGGTATCGAACACGACGACAACGCCCGGGCGCACCAACATCGCATCGGGGATTCCGATCGGGTCGGGATTAGGCGGAGGCAACTCCTCCATCAGCCGCACCATGTCGTAGCCGAGATACCCGAAAATGCCGGCTGCCATGGGAGGGAGCACGTCCGGCAGCTCGATGCGGCTTTCGGCGATGAGCGTGCGCAGCTCCGCCAATGCCGGTCCGGCGCAGGGCGTAAAGCTGTCCGCGCTTTGCTGGGGTCTACGATTGATCTCGGCTCGACCGGCTACGGTACGCCACACGACATCGGGATTGAGCCCGATGATCGAATAGCGCCCGCGTAGCGCGCCGCCCTCCACCGACTCGAGCAGAAAGCTCAGCGGCCGCGCACCGGCGATCTTGAGAAAGGCGGACACCGGCGTTTCGAGATCAGAAACCAGTGTGGTCCACACGACCTGAGCCTCGCCCCGCGCGTAGCGCTTGGCAAACGCGGTCGCTTGCGGCTCGATCTGCATTGCGAGGTCAGTTTGTGCCGTCGCCGGCTCCGCCGCCGACTACTTGGTTCAGCGCGCTTTGGTTGGTCGTGACGCCGACATCGCGCTCGAGCCAGGCGATATATTCGGCGAGAATGTCCTCGGAGAGGCCGCGGTTGAGGGTTTGGATGGCGCGTTTACCCTCCTCGGACGCCGTATCGAGGCTTGGCACGACGATATCGGTGACGCGAAATACGATCTGGTCCCCCGCCGGCTGTGCCCCGTCGGCCTTGCCGGCGGCATCCTTTGCCGCGCGAAAGACCGCGTCCACTCCCGCCGCCGAGAGCGGAGGAGCGGCCTGGCCGCGCTTGAGAGCGCCCAGGTTTGCGACCTTGAGATGATCTGTGGCGGCGACCTGCGCAAGCGTCTCGCCGGCTTTGAGCTTATCGAGCATAGCGGTTGCCTTGGCGTCGAGGCGCGCTGTGATTTCCTGCTCGCGCCAGCGCGCCTCGACCTGATCTTTCACCTCGTCGAACGAACGCTCGCGCGAAGGGGAGATCCCGGCAACGTCGTACCAGATATATCCATCCTCGAATTGCAACGGGTCACGCTCGACCCCAACGTCGGTGGTGAACGCGGCGGCCAGAAGACGCTGCGCATCGGGTAGCTTGACGGGCGTGCCTGCAGGGTCGCGGCCGGAGCGATCGACCTCGACCGTGCGTGCCTCGAGCTTCAGATTGGCGGCCGCCTCGGCGAGCGGCTTTCCTTCCGAGCGAGCGTCTTCGATCTTGTTGTAGACGTCGAAGATCTCGTTTTTGGCGCGTGCCGCCGCGAGCTCCTGCTTGAGCTCGCCGGCGACCTGATCGAAGGGTCGAACCTGCTCCGGCTCGGTCTTGAGCACCTGCACCAGCACGGTGCCGAAGCGCCCTTGCACCGGCGCGCTGACTTCGCCCTCCTTGAGCGAGAAGGCCGCATCGGCGACCGCCCGGTCGATGATGCCGGCCTTGGGCACCGTGCCGAGGTCGATATCCTTTTCGCTCTTGCCTAGCTCCTTGGCGACGTCGACGAAGCTTGCGCCCTTGGCGATGTGCTCTGCCGCCGCGCTTGCCGCCTCGGCGTTGGGAAAGTCGATCTGCAGGACGTGGCGCTGCTCGGGAGTGACATAACGCGCACGGCGTTCCTCATAGGCGCGCTTGAGATCGGCATCCGAGATCTCGATCCATCGCGCCTGCTCGCTTGGGATGAGCGACACAATGACGAGCTTGCGGTATTCGGGCGTGCGGAACATGATTTTCCGCTCCTCGAAATACTTCGCAAGCACCTCTGGGGGAGGGGAGGGAATGTCGCCGGCGAGCGCCCGGTCGAGCAGGAGGTATTCGATCGAGCGCTGCTCATTCTGATAACGGTTCAGCGCCTCGACCATTGCTTTGGGGGTTTCCAATCCGGCTGCAATGGTTCCGGCAAGCTCGCGGCGCAGCGCTTGGCGGCGCTGCTCGGCCACGAAGCGCGCCTCGGTGTAGCCGGCGTTGCGGATGGTCTGCTCGAAAAGGAAGCGGTTGAATTCACCGTTCGGTCCGCGAAATGCCGGATCGTTGGTGATCAGCTTGGCGACCTCGGCGTCGGAGAGCGCGAGACCGAGCGAGCGGGCGCGCTCATCGAGCAATATTTCCGAGAAAATCTGCCCAATCACCGCTCGGTCGAGACCAGTCGAGCGCGCCTGATCCGCGCTGATCGGACGCCCGAGCTGGCGGGAGAATTGCTGCAGGCGATCGTTATAGAGCGTGCGAAACTGCTCGATCGTCAGTTCGGTACGGCCGATCTTGGCGACGGTGGAGCGGCCGAAACCGCGAAAAATATCGCCGATGCCCCAGATCGCGAAGCTGATCACCAAGAAGCCGACGACGGCGGCCATCACCGCCTTGCCGAGCCAGTTGGAGGAGGCTTTCCGCAGCCCTCGAAGCATGCGTCATCCGTGATCGAGAAACCCGCGCCGCAGCGAGATATTGCATCATAGGGAGGGGGGCCCTGCACCGCAACATTGTGGCGCAGCGAAGGCGGGCGGACCTCTGGCGTGGTTGCGAGCGCTCTGCTAACCGCATGGCTCGATCGGGAAAATTCCAATGACGGTTCGCGCGCGGCGCCCGCTGGTGGCGGGCAATTGGAAAATGAACGGTCTGCGCTCTTCCGCCGCGGAACTGAGCCGGATCGTCCAAGGTGCGAAAGAGCTCGGCGCCATCGATCTGATGATATGTCCGCCGGCAACTCTTGTCGCCCTGTTTGCGGCCGCGGTTGCGGGCTCCGCCGTGCACATCGGCGCGCAGGATTGCCACGCCGAAGCTTCCGGCGCATTCACCGGCGACCTCTCGGCCGAAATGCTCAAAGACGCGGGGGCCACCGCCGTGATCGTCGGACACTCCGAGCGGCGCATTCATCACAACGAAACCGATGCGGAGGTGCGCGCGAAAGCGCTGGCGGCGCGCCGTGCGGGACTATGTGCAATTATCTGCGTGGGCGAAACGCGCGATGAACGCGAGAATAATCGTGCGCTCGCGGTGGTGGAGACACAGCTCGACGGTTCCGTGCCCGACGGTGCCACCGCTGAAAATCTGGTCGTTGCCTACGAGCCGGTGTGGGCAATCGGCAGCGGGCTGACGCCGACGCCTGCGGACGTGGCCGAGATGCACGGGCTCATCCGTAAGCGACTGCGGTCGCGGTTTGGAACGGAGGGGCAAGCGACCCGCATCCTTTACGGAGGATCTGTCAAGCCGTCGAACGCCAAGGAACTGATGGGTGTTGCCGAGGTCGATGGGGCGCTGGTCGGCGGCGCAAGCCTCAAGGCGGACGAATTTCTGGCAATCGCAGGGGTCTACCGCGAGATGTGACCCCGTGCAGGATGCTGGCTATGGCCCTCGCGCTAGCCAAAAAATCGGCTAATCTCATCAAACCGCACAATCGTTCCACGCACATCGCCGCATCGGATATCGAGCTGCGGCCGGCAAGCAGGGGGCTTCCATGACCGATAAAGCAAAGCCCGGCGAGCACAATCCGATTGGCCGCCGCAGATTCCTGTTGGGCGCCAGCACCGCCGTTGCCGCGGGTGTTGCCCCCACCGCCGCGGCGCAGGCACAGCAGCAGGGCGCTCCTGCTGCAGCTGCGGCAGCGTCCGGCAGCGAGCCGACAGCTTATCTCACGCTGACCGAAGCCGAGGCCGCCTTCTTCGCAGCCGTGGCCGATACGATGATTCCGGCCGACGAGCTCACGCCGTCCGGCACCGAGTGCGGGATCGTGATCTTCATCGACCGACAGCTCGCCAGCGCCTGGGGCGGCGGCGCCAAGATGTATCGCAATGGGCCGTTCCGGAACGCCAAGCGGGAATACGGCTATCAGCTACCGCTGACCCCGCGCCAGTTTTTCGCGGCCGGCGTTGTGGCTATCAATGCTTGGACGCGCAAGGCCTACGGCAAGGATTTCGACCGGCTCGCAGCCAAGGAGCGCGAGGATGCGCTCAAGGCACTGGAGCAGGGGAAAGCCGCGCTCGATGATTTCGACGGCAAAGCATTCTTCGAGGCGCTGTTGCAAATCACTATGGAGGGCTTTTTCGCCGATCCGATCTACGGCGGTAACCGCAACAAGGCCTCTTGGCGGATGATCGGCTTCCCCGGCTTGCCGGCGGTCTATTCCAACTTGATCGAGCAATATCGGAACAAGCCCTACGTCGTAGAACCGCAATCGATCGCCGATTTCTCGTGAGGGGGACACATGGCAACACGACTGAAGGAAGTCGATGCGATCATGGTCGGCATGGGCTGGACTGGCAGCATCCTTGCGCGCGAGCTCACCAAAGCGGGGCTCACCGTCACCGGCTTGGAACGCGGCGAAGATCTCTCGCCGCGCGAGAACTTCGGGCTTCCCGGGATACGGGACGAACTGCGCTATTCCTACCGGCTGGAGTTGATCCAGGATCCGGCGCTGGAAACCGTCACGTTCCGCCATCGCCCTTCGGAATCGGCGCTACCCATGCGTCGCTTCGGATCGTTCCTGCCCGGCAATAGCGTCGGCGGGGCTGCCAATCACTGGGGCGGGCAACATTGGCGTTATTTGCCGAGCGACCATCTCACGCGCAGCCGCATCGTCGGGCGCTACGGGGCAAACGCGATCCCGGACGATATGCCAATTCAAGACTGGGCAATGACCTACGACGAGCTAGAGCCGTATTACGACAAGTTCGACAAGCTGTGCGGCGTCTCCGGCAAGGCCGGCAATCTGCGCGGCGAGAGAATCGAAGGCGGAAACATATTCGAAGGGCCGCGCAGCAGCGAATATCCCACGCCGCCGCTCATCATGACCGAATCCGGGTTGATGTTCGCGAAGGCGGCGAAGGATCTCGGCTATCATCCGTTTCCCCAGCCGGCCAGCAACGCGAGCCGGCCCTACGTGAACAGCGAGGGCCTCACACTGGGGGGCTGCCAGTACTGCGGCTTCTGCGAACGAAACGGCTGCGAGGCAAATGCCAAGGCGGGGCCGCAGGTCTGTGTGCTTCCCGTGCTGCGCTCCGAACCGAAATTCTCGCTGCGTTCCCGCTCTTGGGTCAGCCGGCTGAGCTACGACAAAACCGCCAAGAAGGTGACGGGCGTCATCTTCACGGACACGCGCACCGGCGAGGAATACGAGCAGCCCGCAGGGATCGTGGTGCTTTCAGCCTACGTCTTCGGCAACATCTCGCTTCTGCTCAACTCCGGCATCGGGGAACCCTATGATCCGGTCACGCAACAGGGCGCGGTGGGCAAGAACTACTGCTATCAACTCTCGCGCATGGGCGTGACGCTGTTCTTCGAAGACAAGTTCTTCAATCCGTTCATGGGCTCGCCCGGCACGCAGATGGTGATGGATGATTTCGACGGCGACAATTTCGACCATAGCGCACTCGGTTTTCTCGGCGGCTGCAAAATTCAATTGGGGCACGCCGACGGGCGCCCGATCAGCTACCGGCCGGTTCCGCCCGGTACGCCACGCTGGGGCGCAAAGTGGAAAAAGGAGACGGCCAACTGGTACCAGCGTGCCGCGCGCATCACGCTGTCCGGGTCGAACTACGCCAACCGCTACAACTACATCGACCTCGATCCGACCTATAAGGATCAGCTCGGCCGGCCGCTGCTGCGCATGACCTACAATTTCGTCGAGAACGATCACAAGGTGGCGGACTATTGCATGCGCGTGGCGCTCGAGATCGCACGCGCCATGAAGCCGACCATGATGGGGCCGCCAGCCCTGCGCCAGGGCGATTACGACACGGTGCCGTACCAGTCGACCCATAATACCGGCGGCACGATCATGGGCACCGACCCGAAGACGAGCGTCGTCAATCGCTATTTGCAAGCGTGGGCCGCCGACAACCTCTTCATCATGGGCGCCTCCACCTTCCCGCAACAGCCCGCCTATAACCCGACTGGCCCCGTCGGCGCGCTCGCCTATTGGTCGGCCGAGGCGATTGTCACGAAGTACCTCAAGAGCCCCGGCCCGCTGGTGCACGCGTGACGCCGGCGTCATCTAGGTCGATGCAGGGTTGGGAAGTTGGCGCTCTGTCGCTGTTTATCGCCTTGCCTGCGATCCCCGGCAGCGCGGCCGATGTCGAGCACGGCAAGGCGCTCTACCGGACCTGCGTCGCGTGCCACACCGAGCGTCCGGACGCGCTGGGCCCAAGCCTCAAGGGCGTCGTCGGCCGCAAGTCGGCAGCGCTTGACGATTTCCGCTACTCCAACCCGATGCGGCGCGCCAACCTCGTTTGGGACGAGGACAATCTGCGCGCCTACATCCAGGATCCGCAGGCGAAGGTGAAGGGTAACCGCATGCCCTATGGCGGGCTGAGCGACCCGAAGGACATCGATGATATCATCGCGTATCTGAAGGTCCTCAAATAGCACTGGCTCCCAGGCCATCAGCGGAGCAGGGGCGCTGCCCCACCGGTCCCGTTGGGCGGAGGTGTGGACAGGCGCGCGCGTTCCTATATGACACCGGGGCGAAAACCCAGGTTGCACGTGGTGGACACTAATGCAGGTCGTCATTGTCGTTATTCATTTGTTTGTCGTGGCCGCCATGATCGGCGTCGTGCTGCTGCAGAAATCGGAAGGCGGCGGCCTCGGCATTGGCTCGACCGGCGGATTCCTGTCGAGCCGGGGGACCGCCAATGTGCTGACCCGCACGACCGCGATCCTGGCCGCGACTTTCTTCGCCACGAGCTTGGTGCTTTCGATCCTCGCCGGTTGGGATCGCAAGCCGCGGTCCATCATCCAGAACACCGGCAGCCCGGCGCAGCAGGCGCCGGGGCAGGGGGGCGTGCTCGACACCCTGCGCCAGCAGGAGCAGTCGGCGCCGCCAGCACCGCCGCCTGCCCCGTCCGGGCCGCAGGTGCCACGTTCGCAATAAATCAGGGGCCGGCACGACCGGCCCCTTCGCTTGAGGAGCCATGCAAACAGCGAATGGTAAATTGAGAGCTCACATCAACAGACCGGCGGATATCTCAATCAGATCGTTGGAATTTTCCGGTATGTGTGCGGCGCATGGATGTCGCCGGGCGAGGGCTTCTAACCTCTCGTCGAATCGGCGGCGCAGCGCTAAAGCTTAGGTCCCATGGCGCGGTACATCTTCATTACCGGCGGCGTGGTCTCCTCCCTCGGCAAGGGTCTCGCATCCGCAGCACTCGGCGCGCTCTTACAAGCGCGCGGCTACAAGGTCCGGCTGCGCAAGCTTGATCCGTATCTCAACGTCGATCCGGGGACCATGTCGCCCTACCAGCACGGGGAGGTCTTCGTTACCGACGACGGCGCCGAGACCGACCTCGACCTCGGTCACTACGAGCGCTTTACCGGCCGCCCGGCGAGCCGGCAGGACAACATCACCACCGGCCGCATCTATCAGGAAATCCTCGCCAAGGAGCGCCGCGGCGATTATCTCGGCGCCACCATCCAGGTCGTCCCCCACGTCACCAACGCGATCAAGGATTTCATCCGCGAAGGCAACGAAGGCTACGATTTCGTCCTTTGCGAGATCGGGGGCACCGTCGGTGACATCGAAGGGCTGCCGTTCTTCGAGGCGATCCGGCAACTCGGCAATGACTTGCCCCGCCACCACGCCGTCTACATCCACCTGACGCTCTTGCCTTTCGTCTCCGGCGCGGGCGAACTCAAGACCAAGCCGACCCAGCACTCGGTCAAGGAGCTGCGCTCGATCGGCATCCAGCCCGACGTTCTGCTGTGCCGAACCGAGCGGCCTATCCCTGAGAGCGAACGCGCAAAGCTCGCGCTGTTCTGCAATGTGCGCCCGAGCGCGGTGATCGAAGCGCGCGACGCGGACAATATCTACGCGGTGCCCGAAGCCTATCACGAGGCGGGGCTTGATCGCGAAGTGCTGATGGCGTTCGGCATTGAGCCGAAAGGCGAGCCGGATCTCGCACGCTGGCGGCTCATCAACGAGCGCATTCGCAATCCGGAAGGCAATGTGACGATTGCCATCGTCGGCAAATATACCGGGCTGAAGGACGCCTATAAGTCGCTGATCGAGGCGCTCTCCCACGGCGGCATCGCCAACAAGGTACGCGTGAATCTCGATTGGATCGAATCCGAAGTGTTCGAGCAGGGGGATCCGGCGCCATTCCTCGAGAACGTCAATGGAATTCTGGTGCCGGGCGGCTTCGGTCAGCGCGGCACAGAAGGAAAGATCAGGGCCGTCAGGTTCGCCCGCGAGCGCCAAGTCCCCTATTTCGGGATTTGCTTTGGTATGCAGATGGCCGTCATCGAAGCGGCGCGCAATCTCTGCGGCATCGAGGAGGCGAACTCCACGGAATTCGGCGCAACTTCCGAGCCGGTGGTCGGCTTGATGACCGAGTGGATGAAGGGCAACGAACTGCAGATCCGCGGCGTGAACGGCGATCTCGGCGGCACCATGCGGCTTGGCGCCTATCCGGCAATTCTCCAGCGCGGCAGCCGCGTGTCCCAGATCTATCACGGCGCAAGCGAGATCTCCGAGCGCCACCGCCACCGTTACGAGGTCAATACCCGCTACAGGGGCCGCCTCGAGCAGCACGGCATGCGCTTCTCCGGGATGTCGCCTGACGGGCTATTGCCGGAAATGATCGAGTACGAAGACCATCCCTGGTTTGTCGGCGTGCAGTTCCATCCCGAGCTGAAATCGCGGCCTTTCGAGCCGCATCCGCTGTTTGCGTCCTTCGTCGGCGCGGCAGTGGATCAGAGTCGGCTGGTGTAATCCTCACATTCGATACGGACTGGTCACCCGCTGGGGTTGACCACGCAAGTCGGATTTATCCGACTTGCACACTTACAATTGCCCGAAATCAGGTAAACCCGATTTCGGATGGTCCATCCTGCTTCGCAAAACTCTTTTTCTGCGAAGAAGACGGATTGCACCGCAACTCGGGCTTGCCCGAGTTGCGCATCGTATGCGTCGCAAATCGGGTAAACCCGACTTGCGGTGTCAAGCCCGGCAATGACGGAGGACCCCGATTGCCTTTCCCGGCCCTGCCGTTAACGTCGGCCGCCTCGATGCACGGAGGCAACCATGATCTATGAATTGCGCATCTACCACTGCGTGACCGGGCGGCTTCCAGCCCTGTTGAAGCGGTTCGAAACGACAACGCTCGAGCTCTGGAAGCGACACGGCATCCGGCAGGCCGGGTTCTGGACGGTGCTGGTCGGTCCCGGCGGCAACCAAGACCTCCACTATCTCCTCGCGTGGGAGTCGCTCGCTGAGCGCGAGATGAAGTGGAATAAGTTCATCGTCGACCCGGAATGGGTGAGCAAGCGCGCCGAAAGCGAGCGCGATGGACCGATCATCTCCTCCATCACCAACATGTTCCTGCAGCCGACGGCCTTCTCGGCGGTGAAGTGACGGCGGCTTTCGATGCCCGGCGGACTCGATCACGTCATCCATGCCGTGCGCGATCTCGAGGCGGCAGCCGAGCTCTATCGACGGCTCGGCTTTACCGTCGGCGCGCGCAACCGTCATGCGTGGGGCACCCATAACCATCTGGTCCAACTTCCCGGCTTCTTTGTCGAACTGCTCACGGTGGCGGAGCCGGAAAAGCTCGGCACCGACGGTCTCTCAGCGCTGTTCGGTACTTTCAATCGCATCTTCCTCAAGACCCAGGAGGGACTTTCCTTCCTTCTTCTCAAAAGCGAGAACGCGGCAACGGACGCCGCGCGCTTTCGCTCGGCTGGCATCGGCGTGTCCGATGCCATGCGCTTCGAGCGCGAGGGCAAACGGCCGGACGGGTCGACCGTGAAGGTCGCCTTCTCGCTTGCCTTCGCGCGCGACGCCAAGGCACCCGCTGTTGGCTTTGCCGTGTGTCAGCAGCACTTTCCGGAAAATTTTTGGAATCCTGCCTTCCAGCAGCATGCCAACACGGCAAGCAGCATCGAGACCGCGGTGTTGGTCGCCGATAATCCGGCCGAGCATCACGCGTTCCTCTCGGCGTTTGCCGGCGGGCGCGATGTGTCCGCGACCTCGAGCGGCATCGCCGTCTCGACGCGGCGCGGCGACATCAGCGTCATGGATGCGGCGGCCTTTCGCCGCCAATTCGGAACCGAGCCGCCCGACACATCGCGCGGCGCGCGGCTCGCGGCGCTGCGGTTTCGCGTGCGCGACCGCACCGCGCTGGGCGCGGCACTCAAGGCGGGCGGGATCGCCGCTCGCGGAGACGCGAACAAAACCATCGTCGGCCCGGAGAGCGCGCTTGGCGCAGTGTTGGCATTCGACTAGCGAGTGGTGCGCATAATTGCGCCGGTCGATTCACGGGCGGCCACTGCGCATTCTGACCCGCGAAAGCGGGCATGCATACATTGCGCCGACGACACCCACGACTTGGCTCAGCGCTGGTCGTACGCGTCGTGATGGCGCCACCAGGGCCCAGTCTCGTTGCGGCCTTTGGGGGCGCGGTCGAGCCACTGATGAGGACGCCCAGGGAAACGTCCACCCCATTCGCCGTTTGTACGCTTGCAACTTCGCGAGCGGCGCCCGCGAGACCGCCCAGAGCATCACGTCATGGTTGGCCAGATGAGTCGCGAACCCGTTGAAGCCGTCCGCGATCGCCGAGCAGGACGGACAGCCCGCCTTGTAGTCGGGCCCGAACATGAAGTGATAGACGAGGAGCTGCGAACGCCCACGGAAGAGGTCTGCCAGCGAGGCGCTCCCTTCATCGATCTCGAATCGGTACTGCTTGTCGATCCGCACCCACGGCAGCTCCTGCCGCCGCCGCGCCAGCTCGTCGCTGCGCCGCGTCAGCTCCTTCTCCGCCTCGAGCAGTTTGAGCCGCGCTGCCAGCCACTCTTTACGTGTCCCGATCTTGTGGTCGGGTCATCATTTGTCTCCATGAATCGTCGAAACGATCATTCTCATTGGGCAACTTGGTCAGCCCGTATCGCCATGGCCGCCCGATACGCGAAAACCAGGGCTGGGCCGAGCGTGATCCCGGGGCCCGGATAGTGTCCGCGCATGATCGACGCCATGTCGTTGCCGCAGACGAATAGGCCGGGAATGGTTTTGCCCGTTTCGGTCATGACCCGGCCGTCGGGGTCGGCCCTCAAACCTACGCTCGTTCCTAGCGTGCTCGGATAGACGGCCATCGCGTAATAGGGAGGTGTCGCGATGCGGCCGAGGCATGGATTGGGTGTGTGGTTCGGATCGCCATTGTGGCGGTCGAACTCGGTCGAGCCTTTGCCGAAATCTTGGTCCTCGCCGATTTCGGCAAAGCGATTGTGCTGTTGCACCGTTTCGCGCAGACCGGCTGCGTCTACGCTGATCCTGCCAGCAAGCGCTTCGATCGAGGTCGCCTCAACGAGATAGCCACTTCTGATGAACCGGCGCCAGCGGCGCCGTCCAGGCGGGACGCGGCCGAGACCGTATTTCTCGATGAATTCACGGTCACAGACGAGCCAGGCTGGAATGGTGGGCACGCTCTGGTGCGAGCGGTACATGCCGATGACGAACTCGTGGTACGAAACTGCTTCATCGACGAAACGACGCCCCGCGGCGTTGACCGCGACGAGAGCCGGCTTGGCTCGATCGAGCGATAGATGCGGGAAGACTCCGCACCCGCCATCGAGCCAGCCGGTCTCGGATACCGGTGTCCAGAACGCAGCCGAGGCATGATCCTCGTCGACCGAGGCGCCCACCGTGCGCGCGATGCGAATACCGTCTCCCGCCGCGCCGGCAAACGCCACGGCGTGCGCAAGAGGCGGCCGGATATAGTCGTTTAGCCGATCGATGCTGCCGCCAAATCCGCCGGTTGCCAGCACGATCCCTCGCCGCACGGTGACGCGGCGAAGATTGCCTTTGACCAAAACCCCGGCACCGCAAACTCGCCCCGACACGAGGGTTAACTCTTGCAAGCAAGCGTTCAGCCAAACCGGCACGCCGTTGCGGCGCAAACTGTAAAAGAGTCTGGCGACGAGCGCATTGCCCATCAAAAGCCTGGTGCCACGCCGGTAGCGGAGACGATCGGTCGTGTGCCGCCACAGCAGCGACGTTGCTGCGCGAAACGCCGTGAGCGACGCAAACGGGCGCGCAAGCGGCTCGATATCATCGCGGCCGATCATCATGCCGCCGAGCGCCATGAATTCGCCGATCGGCGGTCGCACCAATTCGAAATCAGCACCGAGAAGCCGCCCGTCGAAGGGCAGGGGGGCCAACGGTCGACCGCCGATCGTGGCGCCGGGACGATTCGCCAGATAGTCGGGGTGCCGGGCGTAGGGCGCAAATTTCACTTCGCTGCGACGATCGAGATAATCGACGACTTGCGGCCCGGTCTCGAGATAGGTGTCACGGCGCTTGTCGGTGGCAGCACCAATCACCGCCTCGAGATATCGCTTCGCGGCAGCGACATCATCCGTAAAACCGGCTTTGCGACTCTGCCGGGTGCCGGGCACCCAGATCGTACCGGCCGAGGTCGCGGTGGTGCCGCCAACGCGGTCGGATTTTTCACAAAGCAACACATCAAGACCCTCGAGAGCGCACACCAGGGCTGCCGTCATGCCGGCTGCCCCAGCGCCGACAACAAGCGCGTCGACCTCAACCGTGGCGGCGCCCTGCGGCGGACTTGGCGTGGAGATAGGCAATTTCCCCTCCCACTCAGTCACTGCGCACACGGGCACCGTCGCGGCGAGGTTCTGCCCGAATGCCTGCTTTACCTCCGCAGCATCCGACTTTCGGCGGCTCAAGCAATTGACGCTCAGTGCCCACGAACAACGTTGCTACTCGTCGGCTCGGTGACTTAGCATTTCCTCCGTGTGGTTGGACAATCTGGCTTGCCGATTGAGTGTCGTTTCAAATTGGAACACGACCGATTGGCGAGGTTTTTAGGAGCAAACCGTGATTAAACTTACGCGCCGGCGGCTTCTGCATTTGACTGTCGGTCCAGTAGCGCTCCCCATCGTTTGGCGAATTGCCATGGCGCAAGACAATCCATCTCCACCGCGCGAGCGACCGCTCGCGGAACAGCTGGCCGCCTATGCCCATGCCCTGCGCTACGACGACCTCGATGCCGCGACCGTCGAGCGGATCAAGGTGCACGTCATCGACACGATCGGCTGCGGTATCGGAGCGTTCCAGGAAAGAGCAGTCGGGATCTGTCGCGAGATCGCGCTTGCGGTGCCCGGTAGCGCCACGATCATCGGAACCCGACGGCGCACGACGCCTGATCTTGCATCCTTCGCCAATGGCGCAGCCTTCCGCTTCCTCGACTTCAACGACACGTATGTCGGTCGATTTGCCGTTCATCCAAGCGACAACATCGCGGCGTGCCTTGCGGTCGCCGAGGCCGAACGGGCTAACACCCAAGATTTGATGACCGCCATCGCGCTTGCCTATGAAGTGAACTGCCGGCTGGTGGACTCCTTGGACATCGCGACGCGCGGTTGGGATCCACCGGTATTCGGTCTGCCAGCCGTGGCCCTCGCGGCAGGCAAGCTGATGAAGCTCGATCCCGAACGGCTGACCCACGCGGTCGGTCTTGCCCTCAATGACCACATCCCGATGGCGCAGACCCGGATCCAGACTCTGTCCGACTGGAAAGGACTCGCGGCCGCCGAAGCGGCGCGCAATGCCGTCTTTGCCGCGCTGCTGGCGCGCGGTGGCGTGACTGGTCCGTCGCCCATCTTTGAAGGCCGTTCCGGCTTCTTCAAGCAGGTGTCCGGGCCCGGCAGTGTCGACGTCGACAGCTTCGGTCGGCGTGGCGTGCCCTTTCGCATCCACCAATGCAGTCTGAAGGCTTATCCCGCGGTCATTTACACGCAGACGGCGATCGTGGCTGGCATCGAAGTTGCCAAGGAAGTTGGCTCTCTCGATCGCATTGCCGCGATCGAAATCGCAACGACGCGCCGTGGCTTTGAGCGGACCGGCAGTGAAGCGGAGAAATGGTCGCCGCAAACGAGGGAAACCGCGGACCACAGCCTGCCGTACATCACGGCGCGGGCGATGTTTGACGGTGACATCACGAACGAAAGCTTCGCACCCCGGATGTATCGCGATCCGCGCATCCTGGCCTTCATGCAAAAGATCAAAGTGAGCGAGGACCCCATCCTCACTGGGAGAGGCGGAGGTGCGGTCCCCACGCGCGTGACGGCGATTCTGTTGGATGGGCAGCGGATAACGCGCGAGATCGATGACGCGCCGGGCTTCGCGGCGCGGCCAATGAACAGAGAGGACGTCGAACCGAAATTTCGGGGCAACGTCGGTCAGCGCTGGGAAAAAGATCGGACCGACAAGATCCTGCAGACGCTGTGGGCGCTCGATCGAACGGGCGATCTGTCTTCGTTACTGGCCGAGCTTGCACTGCCGACATAGGCGGGGCCGTGCGTGACGTTGGGTCCACCGCGGATGCGTACCCATCACGGCCTTTCCCTAAGCTGCAGCCAGCGTGCGCGTCGTGTCGTCGAACAGTTCGTCAACCGACATGCGGCGCGGTATGAGCTTCTGCTGGTGGCAGAAGTCGATGATGATTTCCAAAATCGGCCGGCAAGCCTCGACGCCAAATCGGTAAGGATCGAGCTCGCCGCCGTCAGGCAAACCAGCGGCCTGTTTGCTTGCGTGCAGCTGACGAAAGATGTCTTTGACCACGTCGGGGCGCGAGCGCGACAACTCCTGTCTGACCACCACCATGTGATTGATGGGAACGCCGTGGTGGCGTTTGGCCCAGCTCGCAGCGGCCGCGTCAGCATCGGGTATGAGGTGCTTGAGTTTCGGGTCAGGTAGTTTGTCGCCGACGATTCCGGCGGCGACTTCGCCATCGAGCAGCATCTGCGCCAGTTCCTTGCCTTGTGGCGCGCGCTTGACGATGTCGGGATCGCGATACTCGGCGACATGCGGATCCTCGAAAGTGACCCACCCCACCTTGTTGATGTCCACGCCATGATCGCTGGCCAGAATTCCCCGCACCCACGTTCCTGTTGTCACCGTGTAGGCGCGCACGCCAACCCGCTTGCCCTCGAGCTCGGACGGCTTGAGCGCACCGCGTTCGGGGTTGTAGGCGATGGTGTGATGCTGGCCGCGGCTCACGATCACGGCGGGCACCAGCACATAGGGCTTGCCGTAGGCCTTGGCCTGCAGGTAGGTCACAATCGCAAGCTCGGCGACGTCATATTTGGCATCGCGCACGACCTGCTTGAACAGGTTGTTGGCGACCTTCACCTCGGCAAAATCGAAATCAACCAGCTCCGAACCAACCGCACCGCTCTTGAGCGGTTTGGTGATCGGATAGTTGCCGAGCATCGTGTTCAGCTTGAGCTTTGTCGCAGTCGTCATGAAAGCGATTTCCTTCTCACCGGGCGAGGGCGGGATAGAGCGTGAGCGCGGTCTTGCCGAAGATCCAATCCTGATCCGAGGCCTTCACGGGGGAGAACGCCTTGCGTGCGGCGCCGAGAATCTCGGAGAGCGTGCCGACGGAGTTCGGAAAATTGGAGCCCCAGGCAATGCGGGACGCGCCGAAGGTATCGAGGACCTTGCCGAAGAACGTTTCCGGCGCACCCTTGCCCCAGCTCTTGGGCGTGACATTCACCGGAGTGATCTTCAGATAGACCTGCTTGTATCTAGCAAGCTCGAGAAACTTTTCCGCGGCCTTGTAGGGTGGACCGTCTTCGAACGGCGCGCGCGCCAGGTGATCGAGGATGATCGTGACCTTGGGGAAGCGATCCATGATCTGCCGCAGCAGCGGCAGGCCCTCCTGCTTCATCTGCATGCAGACCGGAATATTTCTGGCCGCCGCATGCTCCCAGAACGGATAGGTCTTCGGGTCGACAAACCACGTCGCCTGATCCGGCAAGGTGCTGCCGGTCGTGAAAAGCCGCATGCCGGTGCAGCCGCGAGCCAGCCAGCGGTCGAACATCTTCACCGCGTCGGGCGCCATGACATCGATTGAGCATACCGCCGTGAACCGCGACGGCACGGCTGCCACTGCATCTGCCACATAGCTGTTGTCGTAACCATAGGCGGTCGAGGAATGCACGATCGCCGCCTTGTCGACGCCAGCTTCGTCCATGGCTTTGATCAAGGTTTGATAGGTGGTCGGCCGCTCGCTCGACCAGGTGGATTGCGTGCCGCCAAGCGGGGCCAGCGGATAGCGTTGGGTGTCGGGCGAGACGATGTGCGGATGGATGTCTATGACCGGCATGAGTGCTTGTACTCGCCTTGCGGGTTATAGGAACTGATCAAGGATCGATACCCACAAACACCTGATCGAGCTGCGGGCGCGACGGTATCAGCTTCTGCTGCAGACTGTAGGTGATCAGGGCCTCGATGCTGGCACGATTAGCCGTCATGCCGTAGGGCAGCGGATCGCTCATCAAGGACTGGAATTTGCGATAGCGTTTGTCTTCTGGACTGTCGCCGTGGCCGCGCTTGAGCTCCTCCAGGTACGGTTTTTTCGCCGCCATGAAGGCGTCCATGAGCGAACGCGCCAGCCACGGATAGCTCTTGATGTGCTCGTCCTTGACTACAACTAGGCCGTGGATCGGGTAGATGCCGCTGCGGCGAAACCAATCGGCTTCGACCTGTTCGACATCGGCGATCAGTTCCGGATAGGTGTCCGCCGCGGCAGCGGCCGCGCTGGCCTTGTCCCAACCGCTGACCGGCGGACCGGCGCGGCCGACGCCGGCAGGCCCGGTAAATCCGGCCTGGATCTCGCCCGCCTTCATCATGCTCTGCAGCGATTTGCCTTCCGGCGCGTGCACCACGTTCGGCGGCAGCTTGAGCGCCGTGACGTGCTCCTCATCATCGACCACCCACGTGACCTTCGAGGAATTGAGCCCGTACTCGTTGATGAAAATGCCGCGGGTCCATACACCGGTCGTGACCGAATATGCGCGGACTCCCACCTTTTTGCCTTCGAGGTCCCTTGGCACCTTGATGCCCGCATCGGGACGGACCACAAAGCCGCCGTGATGAAACCGGCGCATCAGGAAAATCGGCAGCGCAACGAAAGGGGCGCCGAGTGCGCGCGCAATCATGTAGGTGGTAGGTGCCATCTCGCAGACGTCGAACTCGAGAGCGCGCACCATGCGCCGGAATGCCCCAATGATGGGGGCTACTTCGATGAAGTCAGGCTCTATCCCTGCGATCGCAACCGCTCCGCTCTTGATTTCTTTCGTGTGACCGTAGGAGGCGATCGCAATCTTCAGTCGCGGCTGCCGTGTCATTGTTTTGGGATTCCCGCCTTCTCAATCACCCCCGCCCATTTCTGAACGTCCGCGGCCATGCGATCGCGCATTTCTTGCGGTGTGCTGCCGCGAGCGTCCATGCCGAGCGTAGATGCCGTAGCCTGCAGGGCTGGATCGGAGAGCGCGGCATTGATGTGGCTATTGAGGACGTTGAGCGTTTTCGGCCGGCATGCCAGCCTTCGCGGCGAGACCATTCCAGCTGGTCACGATGTATTTGGGAAAACCGCTCTCCTTCGCGGTCGGAACATCGCGCAGCAGCGGATTGCGCTGCTCACCGGACGTCGCAATGATTCTGACCTGATTGTCCGAGATCACCGCTTGCAAACCGGCATAAAAATCGAACCCGACGTCAACATCCCCTCGCAGCACCGCTGTCACAAGGTCGGGCGTTGTCTTGTAAGGAACAATGGTCACGTCAATACCGGTTACCTGTTTTAACAGATGCGCCGACAGATTTTGCGTGCTTCCAGGATTGATGGCGCCGAAATTGAGCTTGCCCGGATCCTTGCGCGCCGCGGTGACGACATCCTGCAGGGTCTTGAGGCTCGAATCCGCCTTCGTCGCAAGTAGCATCTCGAAGCGGGCCGTCATCGACACGAAGCTGAAGTCGGTCAGCACGTTGTACGGCCGCGTCTTGAACAGCGACATGCAGATCGCCTGACCGTTTCCAATCACCCCAAGCGTATAACCATCCGCCGGGGCCCTGAGCACTTCCTTGGCCGCGAGCAGCCCGCCGGCTCCCGGACGATTTTCGATCACAACTTGCTGTCTCGTTCTCTCCGTTAGTTTCTGCGCGAGCAGCCGCATGGTCAGGTCGGCGACGCCGCCCGCGCCATAAGGAATGAAAATCTGAATCGGCTTGGTGGGGAAGTTTGTCTCGGATCGAGCGCAGTCCAACGCAGCAAATACAGCCACCGCTGCCGCTACGAAAAGGGTCAGGGCCATTCGCCACGATCGCAGGTCACCGGACTTGATGCTCAGGTCATGCGAGCGCATCGCGCGAACCTCCCTCATTTTTTCGTTTACCGCCGGTTTTTGTCCTCGCCGGCCTCAATGGAAGATTGCCGGCGCAAGCCCTATGATCAGGTCCTCGATTATGGCTCGCTTCTGTTTCTCGATAAAATCCGATTAGTCTGCTCGCCGGCCGCCAAGCCCGGAGTCGACTTTGCACGATGAACTCGGCCTCGAGAAGTCCATAGCGGATCGCCGGCCCAGCGCAGGCGTCGACGACCTGCTCATCGTACCGTGCGTTGTGATCGTGTTCGCTATCAGCAAGCTGCTGAAGGCCGTCCTTTCCATCCTGATTTACGTTCTGGATTTCGCTTTTCCTATTCTGCTGCAATTGATGCGGATCCCGCTACTTGCCGCCCGGTTGATCGGTGACGGTCTGGAGTTGTTTTTGGAGGGGATTTTAAAGTGCCTCCCCGTGTCCAGTGCGACGCGCGACGCATGGCGCGCACGACTGCGCCAGCAGTGGATCTGGTTCCGGCGCCATATCAGTTACCACGCTTTCGAGGATGCGCTCCACCACGCCTTTGAAGCCGGAATGACGTGGGTGTTCAGGAAATGCCGAAGGTTGACGCCCAGTGGCGCGCTGCTGGTGCTTGCCGGTGCGGTGCTCTGGCTGCCCATATCCTTTGGCACGGCGACGGCGCTGCACGCCGTTCTCATCGCCAGGGCGAGTTCGTTACCGGCGTGGATGCAACTGCTGCACCCCTTCGCAACCTTCATCGCTAAGAGCAAGCTGCTCGTATTGCCGGTGTATCCGGCTGCTTGGCCGCGGGCGAAAGAGCATCCAGTTGTGCAGAGTTTTTTCCAGTTCTGCCGTTATTGCATGAAGCTCGATATCCTGCAAAAGACGCGATATCGATACCACCAGACGGAACGCGGCGCCGCCGTGGTAGCCAATGGCGTAGGGCGCGCGGCTGTCCGCATCGGTCTGGCGGATTGGCTCAAAGCGCTGCGGGTTCCTGTTACGGACATGCTCACATGGATCCGCAAGCCCTGGCCCGACGTCATGTTGCGGCTGCTCGAAACGTTCTCCGGAGCGCCGCTAGTCAGTTCCATCATGGACCGCTACTTCGCACGATATGGCAGCGTATACTCGAGGCCACCGAGCCAGCAGGTCCGCGGGTTGTTTGAACGCTGGTCGATCAAATTTTCGGCCGAGTACTATGAGATGAAGGACCGGGAGGAAGGTCGAAATGGTTCGCGTTTGGGCTAGCGTGCGCCCACGAGGCTGCTGTGCCGGCTGCCCCAGCGCCGACAACAAGCACGTGGACCTCGACATCGCGGTGCCATTCCACGCACCTGACGCGGAGATAGGGCATCCTCCTACTCGGGTCTGAGTACTCGTCTTGGTGCGCGTCCTATCGTAAGGTCAAGCTTATGGAAGTTCCTTCAAGTGGCGGCAAGACGATCCTCGTCGTCGAGGACGACGAACTGGTGCGCCCATCCGTCGAAAGTTTGATCGAGAGTCTCGGCTATCAGGTGCTATCGGCCCGTAACGGCCCCGACGCACTGGAGATCCTGCGTCAAGATACGCCGATCGATCTCCTATTCACTGATGTATTCATGCCCGGCGGGATGTATGGCCCGAAACTGGTGGCCGAGGCGCGGCGGCTGAGACCACAACTGAAGATTCTATACACGTCGGGCTACGAGGATTTCTCGCCGGAGCCTGGAATCGAGCGATTGATTAAGCCCTATTGGCCGGAGCATCTCGCGGCGAAATTGCGCAAGGTCCTCGACAGTCACGCTTGAAGGTAAAGCTCGAAGAGGCCAAACGTCCATAGCACTCCGAAGGCGGACATTGCCGGAAGGCATCTGGCTGTAACGTGTCGTACCAAAACCGAAATCCGGCAATAGCGTGCCCTATCGCGAGTTCGACATTGCCGCCCGCTTGACCGAAACGGTGTGGCCGATTTCAAAACACATCAGGTCCTCTCCGACTTCCAGCGGGCCATCATAGGATGTTCGCGTCTCCGCAATGAGGTCGGCCACCGTCGCAGGCGGTACATCCTTACTGGCGAGGAATACCAGGTGGGTAGGTCGGCGCCCGTGCCAAATTTAATCACGTTCTCGTTGAAGCGGGTGTCGCCCGAGATCACCACACTGCGGCCGCCGTACTCGATGCGATAGCCATATGCTGGCTTGATAACGTCGCCATGATCGACCTCGAAGGCGATCACGGTAACTCCATTCTTCCGATAAATCGCGCCGTCGGCGTTGAACTCCTCAACCTGCAGTGCAACGCCTTCGCGCGGGAGCTTCTCGTCTGCGGTCCGGATGTCGATGTCGGCCGCATAAGCTTTCTCAAGATTTGCCATCAATGCTTTGGCTCCGGTCGGACCGACAACGTGAAACGGCCGTCTTCGCGTGCCAAAGTGCGATTCGAGCCAGCCGGTCAACCAGATGTCGGGAATGCCCGAGGTGTGATACCGATCGGTCGAATCGACGCACTGTTCCTGACCCGAGGCCGGCGAGCAGAAATTGCTGATCGATGCGGGGCGAGGGGCGGCCATCCGGCTGTTCCAGATCGGCAACCCCACGGCCGGTCATTTGGCGACCACAAAACGCTACGATTCCGCTGAGCGGAATGATACATTCCGCTCTGCGGAACGCTGCCTTCGGCTCAAAATATCTTATCGAACGCGTGCGACGCGGTCGGATATTCCGTCAGCTGCGCGTCACGGCCGGCGGGCTTTAGCCGCTCGACGTACGCCTTGCACAGAGCGATCGGATTGTAGTCGTCCTGTGTACCGCCGAAGATCCGGATTGGCCGGTCAGCGACTTCGGTGTCAGCGACGAACGTGGTCGCGCAATCGGGATAGAACGGAATATAGGCGCCGAACTCGATGCCGGATCGATTCCACGTCTTTTGGAAGCGTTTGAGGCTCGCGTAGAGCGCCGCCTGACCGCCGCGGGAGAAGCCCATTAGCGCGATCCTCTGCGGATCGACGCGTGGATGTTTGGCGAGCACGTCGAGCGCCCGGTAGATGTCGAGCACGAAGTTGAGTCGGCCGAGCAGCGCCTGGTTGGTGCCGACGTTCGTAAGTCCGCGCCCGGTGAAGCCGTCGAGCGCCAGTGTGGAGACGCCGATCGCGTTGAGCTCGCGCGACAACATCTCGATGTTGGCGGCCATGCCGCCCGAGCCGTGCTGCAGCACCACCACGGGTAGCCGACCTTCGCCCCTTGGAATGCGTAATACGCCGGTGGTGACCGTCGCCCTTGCGTTGGCGTCGCCGATCAGGAACTGCGCGTCCGATAAAGTGAGCGTGTCGATGGTGTGCAGCTCGGTGCGAGCCGCCATGTCATTCCTCGGTGCGGCGAACGCGGCCGAGCCCGCTAAAGAAACAAATAGAGCGAAGATGAGCCGGTGCATCGATTCCTCCTCGTTCGATCGTTATAAGTCGAGGATAGCAGTGTTCCTGGGTTTGCACTCATGGCGGTGCCGTGGGCGCGCCCTCCAGGTATCCGCGAGTCCGTCTAGCGGTAAAGCCCCGAATTCACGCTGGCGCATACTCGCGCCTTGTCAGCTTTGCTCGGATCGCTTCCGGACTGCGGCACTAAAGCGAAACGATGCGTCGAGCCCATCGCTGTTTAAGCGCCGCAGCGAACAAGCTCCTATTCGATCATGTCGGCGATCGCGAGCACGCCCGGTGGGACCGTTAGGCCGAGCGCCTTGGTGGTCTTGAGGTTGATCACGAGCTCGAACTTGGTCGGTTGCAAAACGGGCAAGTCGGCCGGCTTCTCGCCCTTGAGGATTCGGCCAGTATAGACCCCGGTTTGGCGATAGGAATCGGAGAGGCTCGCCCCGTAACTGATGAGACCGCCCGCCGCGACATACTCGCGATACTGATAGTAGGGCGCATGGCGCGCCGCCAGCGTCACGAGTTGTTTGGCCTGCCTAGTGAATAGGGTGCCGGCCCCGACGACGAGTGCACCAACTCGGAGGTTCGCGAAGCTCGCAAACGCCGTGTCGATTTCGGCGTCCGTGGCGGCATTCACGACACGCACCTGCAGCCCCAGTGTGCGAGCCGCTTCCTGCAGGTCTCTGGCTTGAGAGTCGCTTCCCGGATAGTTCTGGTCCCTGAGGAAGCCGATCGTGGCAGCCACGGGTAGCACATCGTGCAATAGCCCAAGTCGTTTCGACAGCAATTCGGAGCTCAACTGGGTCACGCCGGTTATGTTGCCGCCCGGCCGATTCAGGCTCGCCACCAGGCCAAGCCTTATCGGATCCAACCCGGTCTCAAAAACGATCGGGATGGTAGCCGTCGCAGCCTTGGCGGCCAGCGCTGCCGGCGTGCTGGCCGCTGCGATCAGATTCACCTTTCGGCGCACCAGATCGGCCGCGAGTGCTGGAAGTTGATCGTGCTCGCCTTGCGCCGCCCACCGGTATTCGATCGTGATGTTCTGCCTCTCGACGTAGCCGGTCTCGCTCAAGCCTTGGCGGAATGCCGCGAGGACCGCCGCGCTCGCTTCCGGCGTGTCGGCGCGCATAAAAGCCGATCACCGGCGTTGTGCCCTGCTGCGCCCGCGCCGCGAGGGGCCACGACGAGGCAGCGCCGCCGAGAAGTGTGATGAACTCGCGCCGCTTCATCGCTGCGCACCCAAGCCAAGGAATAAGGAATAGGGAGTATAGCAGGTCAGGGGGCGGTGCGTCGCAGTCGGGTCGGCACCTCCGCTCGTTAATGAGTACAGTGGCTAACAAGCAGCGACGATCTCAGGCCTCACCAAGCATTCATCGCGCTGCGCTGGACGTTGACCCCTGAATAGCGCCGGCGCATGGTCGCCCGCCATGAAAGTCGAGCCCGCTCCCAATGCCACTGTCGCCGTCGGCGCGGCGCGCTTCGGCAACAGCCTGCCGCTTGTGCTGGTCGCCGGGCCCTGCGCGCTCGAGGGCCGCGCGCATGCGCTGGAAATGGTTTCGGCCCTCAAAGACATCGCCGGCCAAGTGGGAATTGGCCTTGTCTACAAAACCTCATTCGACAAGGCCAACCGCACCAGCGCCAGAAGCAATCGCGGCGTGGGACTTGAAGAGGCGTTGCCGATTTTCGCAGAGCTGCGCGACAAACTCGGCGTGCCCATCCTCACCGACGTGCACGAGCCGCAGCAATGCGCGCGCGTCGCGCAAGTCGTGGACGTGCTGCAAATCCCCGCCTTTCTCTGTCGTCAAACCGATCTTCTCGTCGCAGCAGCGGCGACGGGGCGCGTGATCAATATCAAGAAGGGCCAATTCTTGGCGCCCTGGGATATGGCGAATGTCGTCGCCAAGGTGACCGGCGCCGGCAACCGCAATGTACTCGTCACCGAGCGCGGTGCGTCCTTCGGCTACAACACGCTCGTCTCCGACATGCGCGCGCTGCCGATCCTTGCGCGCACGACCGGGGCGCCGGTGATCTTCGATGCCACGCATTCCGTGCAGCAGCCGGGCGGACAGGGGACGTCCTCGGGGGGCGAGCGGGAATTCGTCCCGGTGCTCGCGCGCGCCGCAGTCGCTGTGGGCATCGCCGGCATTTTCATCGAGACCCATCAAGATCCCGACCACGCGCCATCCGACGGTCCCAACATGGTGCCGCTCAAGCAAATGGACGCCCTGCTGCGCCGCCTGCTCGAGTTCGACCGGCTCGCGAAGAACTCAAAATAAAGACCTGAAAAGTCGAGCGAGATCGGTCATCCCAACCGTCCTGAAAATCGTCGGCCTCGTGGTTTTTGCGCAAACCCTCTTCACACGCGCAATCGAACCCGTGATTCCAATGATCGCGGACGATCTCGCGGTCGACGTGAAGACGGCCGCGCTGCTGTCGAGCGGCTTCACCTTGCCTTATGCGCTGGTGCAGCCCGCGTTGGGCGTCACCGGCGACTTCTTCGGCAAGACCAGGCTGATGAATGTCTGCTTGCTGGTCGTCGCGCTGTCGGCGCTGGTCTGTGCTGTGGCGATGAGCTTCTCGCTGCTCCTGGCCATGCGCGTCGCGGCGGGGCTGGTGGCGGGCGGGATATTTCCGGTGGCGATGGCTCTCACCGGCGATCTCGTCCCGGTCAAACACCGCCAAGTGGCCATCAGCCGGCTGCTTGCCGTAGCCCTTACCAGCAACGTCGTCGGCTCCTCGATCGCGGGCGTGATCGGTGACATGTTCGGCTGGCGCGGCGTGTTCGCAATTCTTGGCTCGTTCGGATTGATCGTGACCATCGTGGCGTTCTTCGCCTTCCGCGGCGTTGCGACGCCGCCGCCGGCGCCCTTCGACCGTGCGGCAATGATGGCCAATTTCCGCAGCATCTTTGCCGACCCGCGGGCCAAAGTCTGCTTCACATCCGTGTTCTTCGAAGCAGTCTTCATCGCGATTGGCGAGACGCGCGCATCAATCGCGGGACTTCTCATCGCCACTTTCGCCGTGGGTGGAGTTTTCTATTCGCTCTCGGTGCCCGTGCTCATTTCCCGCGTGCGGGGAGCAACATTTGATGGTCGCCGGGGGCGCGCTCGCCGCCGCCGCTCTTGTCCTCATCGCGCTCTTTTTCTTCTCATCGCGCTCTTTTTCCCATGGATGTGGCAGATCGCCATCTACGGATTGTTCGGATTCGGCTTCTACCTCCTGCATAGCTGTATCCAGGTCCATGTCACCGAACTCTCTCAGACAGCCCGCGGCGCTGCCGCGTCGTTGCATTCATCCTTCTTCTATCTTGGCCAAGCGGTGGGCCCGGTGGTCTTGTTATGGTTTTGCCCACGGCGGGCCCGAGGCAAGCATTTTCCTCGGCGCGGCGGTCGTGATGACGGTTGGTCTTGTGTGCTCACGACTGCTGCGCCACCGAGCCGCGTATTGAGATCCTACCCTGCCGCGGCACGGGGGCGCGCCGCCCATGGCCTTGTGCAACCGCGCGAGAATGCCCATCATGAGGTTCGACGGCCTGGGGTGCCGCGCTGATGCGGCTGAGATCATACCCATGGAACCTGTCTGGGTCATTCCAGCGAAGGGAGCCGCCGGTTGCCGAGCCGCCCAACTTCCAATCCGAATAAGCCAAACGTCGCCATTATTGGCGCGGGCGTGATCGGACTTGCCATTGCCTGGCGGCTCGCAGCGCGCGGCACATCGGTCCAAGTCTTCGACCGTGGCGCGGCCGGCGCCGGCGCGAGCCACGCGGCCGCCGGCATGTTGGCGGCATGCGCGGAGGCGGAGCCCGGTGAGGAGGCTCTGGTCGCGCTGGGCCGGGAAAGCCAGGCGCGCTGGGGAGCTTTCGCCGCCGAGTTGCTTGCTGCCTCCGGGATCGATGTGGAGCTGCGACCGGAGGGGACACTTCTCCTCGCGTTGACTGCAGACGATCAGGCGCGGCTCACCCACCAGCTCGTGTTCCAGCAGAAACTCGACTTGCCGCTGCAGTGGATTTCGGCGGCGGACACCCGCCGGCGTGAGCCGCATCTCGCGGGCAAGCTCGCGGGCGCCGTGTTCAGTCCCGAAGACACGCAAGTCGATAACCGCAAGCTCGTGGCCGCGCTGCGTGTCGCCGCCGAAGCCGCCGGCGTCAGCGTCCGCGAATATCGCTCGGTGAGGGCGATTTCATCGCGGGGCGGGCGCGTCGACGGCATCATTCTCGCCGACGGCACCAAGGTGGAAGCCGATGTCGTCGTGCTTGCGGCCGGCGCGTGGGCGCGGGGCATCGAGGGCGTCGACCCAAAACTGCGGCCGCCGGTGCGACCGATCAAAGGCCAAATGCTGGCGCTGCGCATGGATAGCGCTGCACCGCTCTTGAGCCACGTGGTTTGGGCGCCTGGCGCCTATTTGGTGCCGCGCCGGGACGGCCGGTTGCTCGTGGGCGCGACAGTCGAGGAAAAGGGCTACGACACATCGCTGACTGCGGGCGGCATATTGACTCTGCTCGAGGCGGCTTGGCGGGCGGTGCCAGCCATCGAGGAGCTGGCCGTTGATGAAATGTGGGTCGGACATCGGCCGGGTAGCCGAGACGACGCGCCGATTCTTGGCGCTGGACCGATCGATGGTCTCATCTATGCCACCGGACATCATCGCAATGGCATCCTTCTTGCGCCAATCACCGCCGACGCGATGGCCCGGCTTATCCTCGATGGCGTGGTCGAGGCGGTGATCCGCCCATTCGGGATCGAGCGATTTGGCTTGCTTGCTGCGGCTGCAGAATAGGAGAGTTCGATGAACGAGGCGGCACCTGCGGCGAACATCCGGGTCAACGGTGAAACCGAGCCACTGATGGTTGCGACGCTTGCCGCGCTGCTCGAGGAGAAGGCGGTCGATACCAGCCAGCGCGGAATCGCAGTCGCCGTCAACGGCGCCATCGTGCCGCGTGCGGCGTGGCTCAAGACGAAGCTGCGCGCAGGCGATAGTGTCGAGATCGTACGTGCCCGTCAGGGCGGCTAAGGAGCTGATATGTCGGATCCCTTGATTATCGCCGGCCGCGAGTTTGGCTCGCGCCTATTTCTTGGCACCGCCGGCTATCCCAACCGCAAGCTCATGCTCGACGCGATTGCCGCGAGCGGCACAGGGATGGTGACGGCCTCGATCCGGCGCATCAGTCTCGCCGGCGAGGACGAAAGCCTGGTCGATCTCATTCCCAAACACATCCATTTTCTGCCCAACACGGCCGGCTGCCAGACCGCAAAGGATGCAGTACTCACTGCAGAACTCGCGCGCGAGGCGCTCGAGACCAACTGGATCAAGCTCGAAGTGATCGGCGACCGCGAATTGCTCTATCCCGACACAGAAGAGCTCGTGCGCGCGACCGAGACGCTGGTCGCGAAGGGTTTTACGGTGCTGCCCTACTGCACGGAGGATCCCGTCGTGTGCCGCAAGCTCGCGGATGCTGGCGCCGCGGCGGTGATGCCGCTCGGCTCGCCGATCGGCTCGGGATTGGGCATCTGCAACCCGCAGCTCATTGAATTGCTCTGCGCCCGCTCGCCGGTACCGGTGGTGCTCGATGCGGGCATCGGCACGGCGTCCGACGCGGCCCTTGCGTTCGAGCTCGGTTGCTCCGCTGTGCTGCTCAATACCGCCGTCTCCAAGGCGCGCGATCCCGTGATGATGGCCAAGAGCATGCGCGCGGCGGTCGACGCCGGACGATTGGCGCGGTTAGCCGGTCGCATCCCAAAGCTCGCGCATGCCGAGCCCTCGAGCCCGCAATTCGGCCTCGTCGGGACATGATGGTCCTTTACGGGCTGCCCGATCCGCCGCTGCTCGTCGTCACCGACCGACAGCAGGCCCGCTTGCCGCTGGCAGATGTGGTCCGCGCGGCGCTCTGCGCCGGCTGCCGATGGGTAAGCATGCGGGAGAAAGATCTCTCGCAGGACGATCAAATCGCGCTTGCTTCGACCCTCCTGCCGATCGCGCGGCGATACGGTGCGCGGTTAACCGTGCATGGCCAGCCCGATTTGGCGGAGGCCTGTCGCAGCGATGGCGTTCACCTGCCCGCCGGCGCCGATGCGGCGCAGGCGCGCAAAATACTGGGGCGAGAAAAGCTCTTAGGCGTGTCGCTGCACACCGTGACCGAGGCCGAGGCAATCGATCCGGCCATTGTCGACTATGCGATCGCGGGCCCGGCCTTCGAGACGCCGAGCAAGCCCGGCTACGGTCCTGAGATCGGCCGTAAGGGGCTTGCGGAAATTGCCCGGGCGGCACCCGTCCCGCTGCTCGCGATCGGAGGACTGAATGCGACGCGGGCGGCGGAGGTGCTGGCCGTGGGGCCCGCCGGCATCGCCGTGATGGGCAGCATCATGCGCGCGCTCGATCCCGGCCGGGAGGTGAAGGCGCTCCTCGCAATTCTTGCGGGAACTCAACCCCGCCCGCGGTAAGGGGCGACGCTGTGATCCGGCAGCCAAACCTTTGCCGGCAGCTTGCCGGTTTGCCAGAACACGTCGATCGGTATGCCGCCGCGCGGATACCAATAGCCGGCGATGCGTAAAAATTTCGGTTTGAGCAGCGCAGCGAGTTTCTTGCCGATCGCGACCGTGCAGTCCTCGTGGAACGCGCCGACATTGCGGAAGCTGCCGAGATAAAGCTTGAACGACTTCGATTCGACAAGCCACTGTGCCGGCACGTAGTCGATCACGAAGTGGGCGAAATCGGGCTGCCCAGTGATGGGGCAAAGCGTCGTGAATTCCGGCGCCGTGAAGCGCGCAACGTAATCGGTGTCAGGGTGCGGATTGGCCACCCGGTCGAGGACCGCCGCCTGCGGCGAAGCGGGGAGGCGGCTCGGCTTGCCGAGATGACGAAGGTTTCGGGCTACTGGCTTCACTCTCGTCATCTACCACGAAGTTGGCGACGAATGCGCTCTGATCGGATGAGGCCGGCGATCTCGCCGTGCCTGGATGCCCCGCTTTGACGGGGCATGACAAGGGCGTTCCCGATCCTGTAGAAGCGCGGCCAAACGCTTGAGAGCGCCGGAACTTCCATGACCGCCATCACCGATATTATTGGCCGTGAAATCCTCGACAGCCGCGGCAATCCGACCGTCGAGGTCGACGTCGTGCTCGAGGATGGGAGCAAGGGCCGCGCCGCCGTGCCCTCGGGCGCTTCGACCGGGACGCACGAGGCAGTCGAACTGCGCGACGGCGGCAAGCGCTATTTGGGCAAGGGCGTGGGCAAAGCCGTCGCCGCCGTCAACGGCGAGATTTTCGATGCCATCGGCGGCATGGATGCGGAAGCGCAGGCGAAAATCGACGAAACGCTCATCGCGCTCGACGCTACGCCGAACAAGGGCCGGCTCGGCGCCAACGCAATTCTCGGAGTCTCGCTCGCGGTCGCCAAGGCCGCGGCCGCCGCGCAAGGTGCGCCGCTATACCGTTATGTCGGCGGAACGTCGGCGCGGCTTCTTCCCGTGCCGATGATGAACATCCTCAATGGCGGCGTGCACGCCGACAACCCGCTCGATTTCCAGGAATTCATGATCATGCCGGTGGGCTCGGCTTCTTTCGCCGAGGCGCTGCGCATGGGCGCGGAGACTTTCCATACGCTGCGCGCGGCGCTCAAAGCTGCGGGACAAGACACGAATGTGGGGGACGAGGGTGGCTTTGCGCCGGATCTGCCGTCGGCGGATGCCGCGCTCGATTTTGTGATGACGGCGATCGAGAAAGCCGGCTTTGCGCCGGGCAAGGACGTTGCGCTCGCACTCGACCCGGCCGCAAGCGAGTTCTTCAAGGACGGCGCCTATCGCTACGCGGGCGAGGGCAAAACGCGCTCGAACCACGAGCAGGCAAGCTATCTCGCCAACCTCGCGTCCCGCTATCCCATCGTCTCGATCGAGGACGGAATGGCCGAGGATGATATGGAAGGCTGGAAGATGCTGACCGAGCTCCTGGGGGAAAAGTGCCAGCTCGTCGGCGACGATGTTTTCGTGACCAATGTCACGCGGCTCAGCGAGGCGATCAAGAACGGCATCGCCAACTCGATCCTGGTCAAAGTGAACCAGATCGGGACACTGACCGAGGCGCTCGCCGCAGTCGAGATGGCGCACAAGGCGGGCTACACCGCCGTCATGTCACACCGCTCCGGCGAGACCGAGGATTCCACCATCGCCGATCTCGCGGTCGCAACGAACTGCGGGCAGATCAAAACCGGCTCACTCGCCCGCTCCGACCGCACCGCGAAATACAATCAGCTCCTGCGCATCGAGGAGGAACTGGGCGCCCAAGCGAAGTATGCCGGCCGTACTGCCTTGCGGGCATTGCGCTGAAACGGATCGAATTGAGTTCGCAGCTGCGCCTCTGACGCATTAAAGCCGTTTTAAGGCGGCGGCGGCATGGTTGGCGCTATGGTGACCCGCAAGCGGTTGCGCGCCGTCCTCAACGCGCTCGCGCTCTACACGATCGCGGCGCTGGTGATCGGCTATTTCAGCTTCAATGCTTATTCCGGCAACCGCGGGCTGCGCGCGAGACAGGACCTGGACCAGCAGATCATGGAACTCAGCGGCGAGCTCGAGGCGCTCAAAGCCGAGCGTGCCATTTGGGAACGCCGCGTATCGGTGCTAAGGCCCGAAAGCATCGATCCCGACATGCTCGACGAGCGCGCCCGGGTGCTGCTCAACTACGCCGATCCGCGCGAGCTCACGTTGCGCCTCAAGCAACCTTGATCGGCACGGTCGCTGTCCCAACGACGGCCGCAAATTCCAAGTCGAATTTGCCAAGTTGGCTCGGTCTTCCTATGTCCGGCTGCGACGGTGCGTTGGTTCCCATACGCTTTCGCCTCCCGGCAATTTCGGCTATTGGGGAACTGGCCGCCTCACAGAACGAAAAGCCCCGCACCAGAGGAGACAAATGGCCGTTGCCACCAGCAAATCAGCGGGTCAGGGCACCGCCGCGCGCCGCCCTTCCGTCGAAGCTCCAGCGGAAGTGCCTGATTTCAATCAGGAGCAGGAGTTTCAAGCCTATCGCCGGATGCTCCTGATCCGCCGGTTCGAGGAGAAGGCGGGGCAGCTTTACGGCATGGGGCTGATCGGCGGCTTCTGCCATCTGTATATCGGTCAGGAGGCCGTCGTCATCGGTATGCAGATGGCGCTCAAGCCGGGTGACGAGGTCATCACCGGCTATCGCGACCACGGGCACATGCTGGCTTGCGGTATGGATCCAAAGGGAGTGATGGCGGAGTTGACCGGCCGGCGCGGAGGCTATTCGAAGGGCAAAGGCGGCTCGATGCACATGTTTTCAGTCGAGAAGGGATTTTTCGGCGGCCATGGCATCGTCGGCGCCCAGGTTCCGCTCGGAACGGGACTAGCCTTCGCCAACAAGTACCGCGGCAACGACAACGTCTCTCTCACCTATCTGGGCGACGGCGCCGCCAATCAGGGCCAGGTCTACGAAAGCTTCAACATGGCCAAGCTGTGGAAGCTGCCGGTGATCTACGTCATCGAGAACAATCAGTACGGGATGGGCACCTCCGTTGCTCGTGCATCGGCAACCACAAACCTGTCCCAGCGCGGGCGTTCCTTCGATATTCCCGGCGAGCAGGTCGATGGCATGGATGTGCGCGCGGTGAAGGCCGCGGGCGACAAGGCGGTCAAATGGTGCCGCGACGGAAACGGGCCCATCATTCTGGAAATGCTGACCTACCGGTATCGCGGCCATTCCATGTCCGATCCCGCCAAGTACCGCTCCAAGGAGGAGGTCGACAAGGTGCGCACCGAGCACGACCCGATCGAACAGGTGCGCAGCCGTTTATTGAAGAAAGGCTTTGCGAGCGAGGAGTCGCTGAAGAAGATCGATGCCGAGGTGCGCGCGGTCATCAACGAGGCGGCCGAATTCGCCAGCAGCGACGCGGAGCCAGATCCTGCTGAGATCTGGCGCGACGTCTACGCCGAGTAGGCCATGGGCGGTGCAGTCGATCACATGCGCGTCGCCATCCTGCCGCTAGACGCCCCAACAATTATGTCCCCGGCAAGCGCTCTCGTGCCGGCTCCCGCGCGATCGCCAATGCGGTGATGCCCGATGCCTATTCAAATCCTTATGCCCGCGCTGTCGCCCACCATGGAGAAGGGCAATCTTGCCAAGTGGCACAAGAAAGAGGGCGACCCCGTCAAAACCGGCGACGTCATCGCCGAGATCGAGACCGATAAAGCCACGATGGAGGTCGAGGCGGTCGACGACGGCACGCTAGGCAAGATTTTGGTGCCGGAAGGGACGAATGACGTGGCGGTCAACACGCCGATTGCCATGATCCTGGGCGAGGGGGAGGACGCATCCGCACTGACCGACGGCGGCGGCGCGGCACGAGCACAGAAGGCGCCGCCCAGCGCGCCGCCCGCCAAAACACAGCAACCCGAGATGCAGGTCGAGCCGGCGCCCGCGCCGGCAAAGCCGCAGGTCAGTGCGCCGCGGCAACTGCAAGCGCCGCCCGAGCCCGATCTTCCGGAAGGCACCGAAATGGTCACCATGACGGTGCGCGAAGCGCTGCGCGACGCCATGGCGGAAGAAATGCGCCGCGACGATACCGTGTTCGTCATCGGCGAGGAGGTCGCCGAATATCAGGGCGCCTACAAGGTGACGCAGGGCCTGCTGCAGGAATTCGGCGCCCGGCGCGTCATCGACACTCCGATCACCGAGCATGCGATGACCGGGCTTGGCGTCGGCGCGGCGTTCGCGGGGCTCAAGCCGATCGTTGAATTCATGACCTTCAACTTCGCCATGCAGGCGATGGATCAGCTCATCAATTCGGCGGCGAAGACGCGCTACATGTCGGGCGGCCAGATGCATGTATCGGCAGTTTTCCGCGGCCCCAACGGACCGGCGGCGCGCGTCGCCGCGCAGCACAGTCAAGACTACACCTCATGGTATTCGCACGTTCCTGGCCTCAAAGTGATCGCGCCTTATAGCGCTGCAGATGCCAAGGGCCTGCTCAAATCCGCGATCCGCGATCCCAACCCGGTTATTTTCCTCGAAAACGAAATCCTTTACGGCCAAAGCTTTCCGGTACCTAAACTCGACGACTATCTCGTCCCGATCGGCAAAGCGAAGATCGCGCGCGCAGGAACCGATGTGACCATTGTCGCTTGGTCGATGGGCATGTCTTATGCCCTCAAAGCCGCCGATGAATTGGCGAAGGAAAACATTAACGCCGAGGTTATCGATCTGCGCACGCTAAAGCCGATGGACACCGACATGATCGTCGAGTCGGTGAAGAAAACGGGTCGCATGGTCACGGTTGAGGAAGGCTGGCGACAATCGGGTGTCGGGTCGGAGATCGCCGCGAGCGTAACCGAACACGCCTTCGACTGGCTCGATGCTCCGGTGACCCGCGTCACCGGCAAAGACGTACCGATGCCTTACGCGGCCAATCTCGAAAAAATCGCGCTGCCTTCCGTTGCAGACGTGGTCGCGGCGGCGAAGGCGGTCTGTTACCGGTGACATGGCCATGGCGACATTCGATGCGCTGCACGTCCCGCCAACCGCGCTTGAGCACGGCGGCGTTGAGGTCTTGCGCGCGGCCATCGTCGAAGGGGGGCTGCACGTCTCGCTCCGTCGCGCCTTCGACGACCCGCAGGCCTGGGGCATGCTTATTGCCGACGTCGCGCGACACGCTGCGCGTATCTTCGCCAAGGAAACCAAACTGACTGAGGACGAAGCGCTCGAACGCATCCGCGCGATGTTCGATGCGGAGATGGATGCGCCGACCGATCCCGGCACCACCAGCGCGATCAGCTAGCCGACCGAGAGCGCTCATGCCGGTCAACATTCTGATGCCTGCACTGTCGCCCACGATGGAGAAGGGCAACCTCGCCAAGTGGCTGAAGAAGGAGGGAGACAAGGTCAAGCCCGGCGACGTCATCGCCGAAATCGAAACCGACAAGGCGACGATGGAGTACGAAGCGATCGACCAGGGCACGCTCGCGAAGATCGTGGTGCCGGAAGGCACGCCGGACGTGCCGGTCCAGACGCTGATCGCCGTGTTGGCTGAAGAGGGCGAGGACGTCAAAGCCGCCGCGGCCGCGGCGGGCAAGGGCGCAACTGCGAAACCGGTACCACAGAAACCAGCGAGCGGCACCGCGCCTGCCCCCTCAGCGGCAGCGGCACGCCCCGCGCCAGCGGCGCAGGCAGCACGTCAGCTGCGCGAGGTGCCGCCTGCTGCACCGCCAGCGCCGCGGGCTCCCTCTCCTCAGCGCGAAGACATTCCGGTCGCGCGCGCCAACCGCGTATTTTCTTCTCCGTTGGCGCGGCGGCTCGCCAAGGAAGCCGGCATTGATCTTGCCCGCATTCAGGGCTCAGGCCCACACGGGCGCGTCATTGCGCGCGATGTGGACGCGGCCAAATCCCGCCGCGGGATCGTGGCACCTGCTGCGCCAGCGGCGGCGACTGCCGTCCAAGCGCAAGCCGACGAGAAGATCCTCGCACTGTTCAGGCCCGGTTCGTACGAAGCGGCGCCGCACGACAACATTCGCAAAGTGATCGCGCGACGCCTTCTCGAAGCGAAGCTCACGATCCCCCACTTCTACCTGACGCTCGACTGCAACATCGACAAGCTCTTGGCCGCGCGCGAAGAGATCAATGTCGCTGCGCCAAAGGACAAGGACGGCAAACCGGCCTACAAACTCTCGGTCAACGATTTCGTCATCAAGGCGCTTGCGCTGGCACTGCAGCGGGTTCCTGACGCCAACGTGACATGGACCGAAGGCGCGATGCTCCGGCACAAGCATTCCGACATCGGCGTTGCGGTATCGATACCGGGCGGGCTGATCACGCCGGTCGTGCGCCACGCGGAGCAGAAATCGCTCTCGGTCATCTCCAACGAGATGAAGGATTTTGCCGCCCGCGCGCGTGCCCGCAAGCTCGCGCCGCAGGAATATCAGGGCGGCAGCAGCGCCGTGTCGAACCTCGGCATGTACGGGATCAAGGATTTCTACGCCATCATCAATCCGCCGCATGCGACCATTCTTTCGGTCGGTGCCGCAGAAGAACGCGCGGTCGCCCGCAACGGCAAGATCGAGGCGGCGCACATGATGACGGTCGGGCTCGCGACCGACCATCGTGCCGTCGACGGTGCGCTCGGCGCCGTGCTGCTCAACGCGTTCAAAGCGTTGATCGAAAATCCGGTCATGATGGTCGTATGAACGTAGTGCATCGTTCCCGCCGAAACAGGCTAGCGAGGGTACTGCGGCAATGCGCGATAGCGGTGCGGCGGCGACCTCTGCGGGAGAAGCGGCATGGCTGAGACCTCGTTCGACATCATTGTCATCGGTTCCGGGCCCGGCGGCTACGTCACCGCGATCCGCGCGGCACAGCTCGGCTTCTCAACCGCGATCATCGAGCGCGATTATCTGGGCGGCATCTGCCTCAACTGGGGGTGCATCCCCACCAAGGCGCTGCTGCGCTCCGCTGAGATCTTCCACTACCTGCAGCATCCCAAGGATTACGGCCTCTCGGCCGAACATGTGAGCTACGATCCCGCTGCGGTGGTCAAGCGCTCGCGCGCGGTATCGAAGCGGCTCAACGACGGCGTTGGCTTTTTGATGCGCAAGAACAAGGTCCCTGTCATTTGGGGCGAAGCAACAATCGAGGCGCCCGGCAAGGTGGCGGTGAAGGGTGTGGCGACGCAGGCGCCGAAAGGCGCGCTCGGTGCCGGCACCTATCAGGCCAAGCACATCATCATCGCGACCGGAGCACGGCCGCGCGTGCTGCCCGGACTCGAGCCGGACAAGAAGCTGATCTGGACTTACTTCGAGGCGATGGTGCCGGAGCGTATGCCGAAGTCACTGTTGGTCGTTGGTTCGGGCGCAATCGGCATCGAGTTCGCCTCGTTCTATCGAACCTTCGGCGCCGAGGTGACGGTGGTGGAGATATTGCCGCAAATTCTGCCCGCCGAAGATGCGGAGATTTCCGCATTCGCGCGCAAGCAATTTGAAACACAGGGCATCAAGATCCTGACCGGCGCTAAAGTGACAAAGCTGGATAAGGCGGCCGATAGCGTCGCCGCGACGATCGATACCGGCAAAGGCAACACTCAGACGCTCGCCGCCGAGCGCGTCATCTCCGCGGTCGGCGTCGTCGGGAATATCGAAAATCTCGGTCTCGAGAAGCTCGGCGTGAGGACCGAGCGCGGCGCGATCGTTGTCGATCCGCTCAATCGCACGAATGTGCCTGGGATCTATGCGATTGGCGATGTTTCCGGAGCGCCGCTTCTCGCCCACAAGGCCGAGCACGAAGGCGTCATTTGCGTCGAGGCAATCAAGGGGCTCAAGCCACATCCCATGAACAAGCGGCTGATCCCGGGCTGCACCTATTCCTCGCCGCAGATCGCCTCGGTGGGCCTCACCGAGCAGGCGGCGAAGGAGAACAAGTTCGAAATCCGCGTCGGCCGGTTTCCTTTCGTTGGCAACGGCAAGGCGATCGCGCTCGGCGAAGACCAGGGCCTGGTCAAGGTGATCTTCGACAAGAAGACCGGAGCTCTGCTCGGGGCGCATATGGTCGGGGCGGAGGTGACCGAGCTGATCCAGGGTTACGTAGTGGCGATGAACTTGGAGACGACTGAAGAAGAGTTGATGCATACGGTGTTCCCGCATCCGACGCTCTCCGAAATGATGAAGGAGGCGGTCCTCGACGCTTATGGACGCGTGCTCAACATCTGATGCCCGTCGTCGATGTCCATACCCATTGTACACCGCGCCCGCGCGATGATCCGTTTGGCGTTGCCGCGGCGCTGCGAGGTGTACCGGTCGGCAAAAACGCGGTGACGAATTATCGTGGCTTGCCGGCAGTCGCCTATCACGACATGACCGATTTTGAGCTGCAGCAGGATGTCTGCGCCAAGGCCGGAATTACCGGACGAGTCATCAGCAATCCGTTCGCAGCGGAGGTGATAACCGCGATTTCACAAAAGCCGGCAATCGACGTCGTGAAGTTCATCAACGACCAGACCGCCGCGGTCGTGGCGCGCGCGAACAGCAACTGGGGTCTCGGCACGCTCAATCCGCTCGATGCGAGCCACATCGCCGAAGGCGAGCGGTGCCTCGGTCCGCTCGGGTTCAAAGGGCTGCTGATCACGTCGAGTTGGCACGGCCAGTTCCTCGACGGCGAGGCCACCTTCGCGTTCTGGGAATGGGCGCAAGCGCGGCAGGTCCCGGTCTTCATCCATCCGCCACGCGTGCCCATCGGACACGACCAGCAGATGGATCAATACAAGCTCGACGAATTGGTGGGACGGCCGTTCGACACCGCGATGGCGCTTGGTCGCATGATCTTATCCGGCCTATTCGACCGCTACCCAGGCCTCAAGATTGCGGTCGCGCATATGGGTGGCGGGCTTTTGCCCGTGATCGGGCGGCTCGATTTCGGCTGGCGGCTCGGATGCGAGGGCATGCCGGAACGCGCAGTCATTCGCTGCAAACAGCGGCCCAGCGATTATCTCGCTAAGCTTTACGTCGACACGATGGGTTTCTGGGCGCCGCATGTGCACCAGGTGGTGGAGGTGTTCGGGGTCGACCGCGTGATGCTCGGCACTGATTACGGCCCGGTGCCAATCGATCCGGGCGAGCACATCCGCATCGTAAACGGGCTGGCAATCTCTGCGGCTGATAAAGAGAAAGTCCTTTGGCGTAATGCGGCGCGGTTTTTCAACTTGAACGGCATCGCGTGAGGGCTTGTCAGACGGGGAGCGGAGGACAAATGCGCTGTTTGATGCATCGGTGCTGCGGCTGGGTACTCGCGTCCCTGCTGTTCGCGCCAATCCAGGGAACGACGGCCGCCGCCACTGAGCGCCAATCTGCGTCGGCAACAGCCTCGTCGGCGGCAGCGATGGCCGAATACCGCCGCAAGTGGAGGAGTACACCGCCGCGCGTCGAAAATACGAGGCGGAAGCCGACGCTTATTGGAGCTCGGTCGCCGAGAAGCGGCGGCTGCGCCAAGCCAAGCTCCGCAAGAATCAGGAGATCGTGCCCGCCGATTACGTGCTGGCCCAACCGCCGATTTACTCCGGGCCGCCGAAACCGGTCGATCCGTCCGCCCCCATTGAAGCGGCACCGCCAAAGAAATACGTTCCACTCGTAGCCGACTTCCTGCGCGCCGCAGCGCAGGAATTCGGTTTCGTCCCGCAACAGCCGCGAAGCGAGATCGAGTACAAGCGCGCCTATGTCAAAGTCGCCTTTGCCGCCGGGCTGACGAAGGAGCAGGTCGTGCGAATTTACGCCTTCGAATCTGGCGGCGACGGCAAATATGACGTTCAGGCGGGGCTGGAGCAGCCGAAACCGGGGGCGCAGGCCATCTCGAACGCGCTCAGCTACAACCAGCTGTTGGCCACCAACAGCGTCGAGCTGATGGCGGAGAAGGGGGATCAATTCATCAAGACTTTGAGCGAGAAGGCCGCACAGCTTTCCGAGGAAGCGAAAGCGACACTGCAGAAGGAGCTTGCCGTGCTCAAGCGGATGATTTCCTTTTGCCGCAGCGTGCCGGACAGCTGGAGTGAGCACGACAAACTCGCAAACACCCCCAAAGGGCTTGCCATCCACGCCCTCAATCTGGACATCGACGTCGGTCCCTTGCTGCAGACGCAGAAGCTCCTGGATTCCGTGCTGTTCGCGCGCGGACAGGGGCTACGGTACTAAGCGCGGCCGAGCTCGAGATGATGAATCTCACCCGGCGACGGCAACGGCCTCGACATCCTCAGGATGCCACCGGGATTGCGCGAGCGACCTCGAATTTCTTCCAGCCGGGAGGCTATGAGCGGCAATCCCATCGCTGGTCGTCATAATGTCGTTTCGAAGTTGCTGGCGGCGACCAACGCGGTGATGGATCAGGAGAGCAAGCTATCGGGCGCGAAGGAACTGGCGTCTTTGTTTAAGTAATTACCCTAACCCTACATCCGCACTACGGATTCCGCGCGATCTGGTCCAGCACGGGCTTCCACATCTGCTGCTACGCAATTTTCCTAATGACCTCCCTGCCGACCCATCCTGACAATTCCGATTGAGTTGTGCCTTACTTTGGCGAATGGGAAGACTGCGTATCGAGCCATTCGTCGAGCCTTGCGTTGATCATGATGGCAGGCTGCGTGCGCTGATCGACGTCAAGTACGACGATGGCAGCGGACACTTTGAGTTCTGTTTGTATCAGAGTGGATGGGGCGGGAGGCCGTGAGACTCATATATTTTTTGATCTGTGTGATTCGCGTGGAACGATACAAGATAGGGAAGTGTCATGACTGAAAACCAGAATGAGAAAAGTCAAAGAGCCTCCGATGATCTGTCAGCTATCGAGAAGATAGTGCGGCAGAAGATTATGGAAGGCCAAATTCCTGGGATAGAGCATCTAACTGAAGAGCAAAGAGCTGCCTTAGTTGAGCTTGCTGTTCTCCATTACCGTGCCCCAATTCGTTATGCCATCAGGCTGAAAGAACTAAAGCCTGTCTTTGGTGGCATTGCCATTCCGCATATTGAGCGTCAGGTAAAGAAAATTGTTGAGGTGGAATTTCCAGCTCAGGGTGACCTTGGTACCGACGACGCAATTGTCGAAGAGCTGATCAGGATCGCCAAGCGGGAGGCTGACCTTTGGCACAATGAATATAAATTCGGGTATGCCACCGTTGAACGTGATGGCCACATCGAAAACCTTGATGTGAAGAAACAAGACTTCCAGCACTTCCTCATCGATAAGTTTGGCGAGGAATGGCAAGAGGAAGTCGACGGGGCGATGCAGCCGAAATACCCGCCAGAACGATGTGTCAAGCAGGCCCTGTATCATATCGAGAACCATGCCCGCCAAGGGGACGAGCGAGACCCCAGGATCAGAATTGCGGCGTACCAAGGTGAACTCTGGATTGACCGTGGCACTCCGGATTGGTCAGCAATTGTAATCAATGCTTAGGGGTGGCGACTTGAACCACGGATGCGAGCGCCGCTGATCCGTGGCACCGGAATGAAGGCGCTTCCGAGTCCGAGGCGTGGCGGCGACATCAGAGTGCTCCGGAAGGAATTCATCAATCTCCGAGGCGGCGCGGCTGAAGTGCTGTTCTGTGGGATGATGACAGCCATCCTCAATCCCTTCGGCAATCACCTAACTCAAATCCTTTGCGGTCCTCCTGGCTCAGGAAAGACAACAGCAATAAGGCTTATGCGGTGCCTTACTGATCCAAACAAGAACGACACTCGCCAGCTTGCTCTTGTAAGAGACCTTATGCATGGCGCAGCCAATACTCACGTCATCGCCCTAGAGAACGTAAGCGAAATCTCAGATGACCTGTCTGACACGATCTGTCGCTTGAATACTGGATTATCCTACTCAGAGAGATTATGCTCAAGGAATAGAGTGGTCGATCTCTGCAAAGCTTCCAGTCATCATCAACGGCATTCCACTCAATTTAGCGGAACGCTCAGACCTTCTCGACCGCACAGTTACGTTCATCTTCGATTACCTTGGCGACAAGGTACGGAGCGATGATGTGTTCTGGAACAAGTTCAATGCCGCAGCGCCAGGGCTGTTTGGTGCGCTGCTCGACGGACTGGTGGGCGCTATGAAGGTCCGTGAGCAGTTTGGCGGCGACACTGATAGGGCCGCTGAAGAGTTGCTTGGTGGTTGGCGACCAAGGTTCGTTGATGCTGTTGTCTGGGCGGAAGCGGCATGCACGCGGATGGGCTTTCAGCCCGGAGAGTTCACCCAAGCCTACAAGAACAACCAAGACGTTGGGTTGCGATACATCGCTGAGAATGACCCGGTGTGCATCGGCATTCGGAAGCTGATGGCCAATCGAGATGAGGAATGGCGTGGCATTCCAACTGAGCTTGTTGCTGCTCTTCGTCCATTTGTTGGGGTCATCCTTAATTCTTTGGCGCTCAGCAGAGACCAGCTTCCAAGGGTTATTCCTGTTTTGGATAAGGTCTATGGCATTCCTGTCTTAATGGGGAAGCGAATACGTCAGAACGATAATCGAACAGGAATAATTATAGGGGTACCTAGGGGTACCATGTTTTCGCCAGAAGTTATTAGCCTCAGCGAGAAGCAACCCGAGACAAACCTAGTGAAGCCGAAACCTGGCTTCTTGAGGAGGCTATAAACTATGGTCCAGAACAAGGTACCCCTAGGTACCCCTACCGCCAAGGTCATACCTTTCAGGCAAAGGCCAAAACCAGAACCAAACGCTAACCGTGACCAGCGGATCAGGGAATACCTGCGCAGCATCTACAACGATCCAACACAGCCACTCGAGACCAGGGCCAAGGCTGCAATCTTGTCTCCTTGGTTCGGCGAACAGTGGGATACAGCAATCGGACGAAGGGCCTGAATGTGGAAGAGAGGGTATGCACCGGGCCCAATTGATTAAAAAAAATAAAAAAGATTTCTCTGTTCTCTTTCTCTGTTTCCGTCACAGACTGCGGCGAGGGTTGACACCTTCATGATTGAAGTCTTGCCACAGACGAATCTGTATCTGGACGCTTCATCCGGCTCTCTGTCTGGTCAACGTTTCGCCCTACGTTTCTTGTACTTGTTGACAGCGAAATCTTCCAGTTTCGCTCCTGCCTTCAGCTTCTCGCTTAGCCATCGGGGCTGTGCGCCTCGTCCAGCCCAAGTATTCCCTGATCTGTCTCGGAATTTGATTGGTGCCTTGCGGCCTCTAAGCGAGCCTCCACCGACTTTCTTATTGGAGCCGCTGAGCTTGAAAAGATCATCTCGTAACTGCGCGGATCGGCGTGCAAGAACCTGTTCGACGTCTGATCGAAGGTTTAGCAATTGATCGACGGACATTGCGCTGAGATTTGATGGCTTGGGCATTGGTATCTCCTGAAAAGGCTAATCTAGATCATATTGGTTTGTTGCGCTATTCTAGGCTAGGCCATCGGCACTATTCCGGCGCAAGAAGTTGCTGATGGTCTGGGGTGGAGGCACCACACTCACCCACCACACACATTGTGTCCGGTGCCTCCGCCTCGCTGTTCTCGCAATATCAAGATAAGGATACCGCTCCCAAATTCTGTTCGCTGTGCGATGCTACCAACTGGTTTGGCTCGCACTAGGTTATTGTAGATCAGCCATCTGGCGCTCGTGGGGATGATGGTTGCGAGTGGGAGGCCTGCCCTCCTCAGCCCGGACAGTGCCTCTCACTCGCGTCTCCCTCGCCTAGAAATTGTTGAATGGTTGACGCCATAGCTCCCGACCCGTTAAGCGCTAGCGAAACACATCCCAGAAGACCACTGCCGCGAGGATGATTAGCAGCGTCACAATCGTTATTACGAACACGATCGCCCAAGTGTTGAATTCCAGCATTTGGCAAAGGACGCACGAATAATTTGCACCTGTGGCCGGAATAACACAGTCAAGGGCGAGTGCTTAGAGTATCCTTGGGGCGGTCCAACGGGGATCGGGGAAAGCCCGTTGTGGCTAGAGAGCCCCCGGAGCCCCCAACCTCCAGGGGCTCTCACAAACGCTAGTCCTTCCAGAAACCCTTAAACCGATCAGGCGCAAGCGCAGTGTATCGGGCCGTTGATTGTAGATTTCTGTGACCGAGATAATGAGCAAGCGACCGAGTATCTTGCCCATCGTTAGCGAGCTTATTCGCAGCATGTGTGGATGCACTGGAAACGCCAGCCTTGCAGCCACACCGGTTCGCTGGATCATCCGCAGGAACCAAGCTGGTGTTACTGGCGTGCCAGCTTCGGTAACGAACACATACGGTCCTGAGCCTTGTAATGGCCGCAGTGCCCGTAGCTCACGTCCATGTAGCGGATGAACACTCTCGATCCCGCCTTTAGCCCGATTGACGTGTAAGCGACTATTCCTCAGATCGATCTGTGACCAACGCAAGGCACAGAGTTCGCTAGCCCTTAAGCCGTGTCGATACGCCAGGAGGATCGCCGCTGCATCCCTAGCGCCGTTTCGTCCACGATTGCGTGCGGCCTCGATCAGGCGATCAACTTCCTTCTCAGTCAGATATTCTCTCACTCGATATGCCGAGTTCGGAAGTCGGCGCAGTGTTCGGTTTACTGTGGTCGAGGTTGTGTTGCGCATAGTTGGAATTGCCTTGCGATGTTGGGATTGCGGATCGGTCAGTGTTCGAAATCGAACACTGCGTTAGTCGCTAGTGGCAGGCGTTCGGTTCAACGGACGCAGCACAGTTTATCATCATTCAGTCAATGAGTGAAGTGATTGCTTCGAGTAACGATCTTCAAGGCGACATGAGCGCGATCAGGGTGGGGGTGGGGCCAAAAGACGGCCAATCGGCTGGCTGGCAATATCCTCCCAGCATTTTGTGCGAGTTTCATCGCCCATACCTAAGAGCTGAACCCACTCAGTTCTATTCTGCGCCCTAAAGCCAAGGCAGACTAACGAAGAAACTGATAACCCCACTCATAATTAACGCAGCAATTATCCGACGCCACAACGGCTCATCCCGCATGCCCTTGAACATTGCAGGAAAGACGCACAGC